>Ga0307507_10009578_pt1 | contig 12841 bp, 12 predicted proteins | sample 7_EM_MG_FD_207223 | JGI IMG/M metagenome (GOLD analysis project Ga0307507, IMG submission 207223) | Populus trichocarpa ectomycorrhiza microbial communities from riparian zone in the Pacific Northwest, United States - 7_EM | ecosystem: Host-associated > Plants > Roots > Unclassified | place... | reverse complement strand
CCCGCGTGGCCATTTTCGGTAGCCCACCATAGGGGTGTTCGGCCCAGGCTATCTGGCTTGTTGGGGTCGATGTCATTTCGTCCGAGTAGCATTTTCACAACTCTCTCATGCCCATTGCGGGCAGCTTGTAAAAGTGGCGTTTGGCCATCCTCACTAGGCTGGTCGGTGTTGACGTCGCCCCGCTCGAGTAGTAACTTAACCACTGCCTCGCGCCCATTGCGGGCAGCCAACAGGAGAGGTGTTTCGCCGTCCTTATCTGGCTTGTTGGGGTTGAGGTCAGCTCGTCCGAGTAGCATTTCCACAACTCCCTCATGTCCGATGTAGGCAGCCAGCAACAGTGGTGTTTGGCCCCCCTTATTTGGCTTGTCAGGATCGACCTCGTCCTTTCCGAGTAGTAATTTCACCAGTGCCTCATGCCCGTTCTCGACAGCCCACAGGAGAGGTGTGTCGCCATTCTCATCAGGTTTGTTGGGGTTAACATCGTCTTGTCCGAGTAGTACTTTCACAACTCCCTCATGCCTAGTGCGGGTAGCACGCAAGAGCGCCATTCGACCGCCCTCATCTAGGTTGTTGGAGTTGACGTCATCTCGTCCGAGGAGTATTTTCACTACTCCCTCATGCCCATTGTAAGCAGCCACCGATAATGGTGTTTGGCCGTCGTTACTTGGCTTGTCGGGGCTGACCTCGTCCCGTCTGAGTAGTAATTTCACCACTCCCTCATTCCCATTGCAAGCAGCGCGCCAGAGTGGCGTATGGCCGTACCTATTTAACGTGTCGGGTTTGATGTCGTCCCGCCCGAGTAGCATTTTCACTATCCCCTCGTACCCATAGTGAGCAGCCCAGCAAAGTGGCGTTTGGCCGCGAACGTCGGTCTGGTTAGGGTTGACGTCGTCCTGTCCAAGCAGCAGTTTCACTACTCCTTCATACCCATCGTAAGCAGCCAGCGATAGTGGTGTTTCGCCGTACTCATTTGACTTGTCGGGGTCGATGTCATCTCGTCTGAGTAGCATGTTCACAACCCCCTCATGCCCATTGTAGGCGGCTCGCAAGAGCGGCGTTCGGCCGCCCTCGTCTGACTTGTTGGGGTCGATGTCGTCTCGCCCAAGCAGCATTTTTACAACTCCCTCATGCCCATTGAGGGCAGCTCGCATGAGTGGCGTTTCGCCGTCCGCACCCGGCCTGTCCGGGTCGATGTCGCCCCGCCCGAGTAGTTCCCCCACCACCTCCTCGTGCCCACCCCCAGCAGCCCATGCGAGAGGTGTACCCATGCTGTCTTTCCGCTTGATATAACGACCCTCCACCTCTGCCAAACCCGCTACAATCCCATTAATTACAGGGATAGATGTGTGATGTAGACCATTGAGCAAGGAAAGTTTATTGAAATGAAGACTGGGTTTCTGTGCTTTCGAGAGGATTTTGATTGATACGCTGCTATTGCAGTCGTCAAATAACTTTAGTGAGCAATCTGAAAGTCCCTTTTTGCGTGGATTCCCCAATATAGAGAGGAATATTGGAGAAACTGTGTTGGGGCTCAAAATAGAGGGCGCGTTGGAGATGGAGAAAGGATGCGCGTAGGGGGTTGAGGGCGGGGGTGGCTGGAAGAGCTTTGACCTACTACGAATTCCGACGAGCGATCGTTTAAAATACCATGAAAAACAGGGGTCTATGTTTAAAATACCATGATATACCATGACAGGGGTGAGGTTTCCAAACTACGACCTCCTCTGCACGGCAATCCAGCTGCCACAGAAATAATCATTATTCAGCACTCTGAATGCCTTCACACCATGATACATCAAAAGGAATCGTAAAAATCATAGAAAAATTACCTAAAATAGACCCAAGCAAGGCCTAATTTTTAATATTTTTTTCAGTGTAAAAAAGGGGTCTTAGCATGGTCATGCTGTTCAGCAATAAGGGGGTCTTGGCATACTCGCGGCGAGAATAAGTCCTGAGACAACGGGCGCGACCACAATTCCCCATAGCACCCAGCTCTCCCAATGCCACAACGACTTAAGTTGATGCCACAGTCAAAATGAAGAGAAAACCTTTTCAATACCATGCGCTTGGCATAGCAACCTTTCGGATACCATCCACCGAGAAATATACCACCGCAAAATCTAAAACCACCAGCTATGGCCACTGTCTCAAGGAATTCTCTCTCCAGCAGGATCATTTTAGGAAGAAAAAAAAAAAAGTTGAAGACTTCTCGGATATGAGGTTTCATTGGCCCCCAATGCTCCGATCGCTTAACCTGTCCAAGCACTGGTTTGCTTCCGCCTCCTTCCTCTAAAGCGTATCCCCCAATCTCTGTGCTATATTTTTTTGCAGCTTTTGTGGTTGATTAATGGCATAAGTTAACCTCCGGTCTTAACCAAAGGTAAAGGGATAAACAGTCGTTTGTGTGGAGCTGGGAGAGAATCTGGTTTTTGGTTCGCTGGGAGGGCCTTCGTGGAAGAGGCTGTTTCTTCGGGGTGTGGTGGCCGGGCCGGTCTACCTGCCGGTCCTGCTAGTCACTATGCTTGAGGGTAAGAGAGATTGGATGCAGGCGGGAGGTTGTGGGGCCACTTCTTGAGATGGGGTGGCCCGTTCTTGGTATTTCGCCTACAAGGTAAGTGAGAAAGGAGAATCATTAACTGTCACGCGAATCAGATATTTTATTGACTAATTGGACTACAGATATCACTATCTACACACAACATACGCTCAACAATCCCGGATGACCAGCGCAACTGGCCAACTTAACCACCAATCATGTGCAAACCATCCAACTGCAACCGAGAAACTCAGTAAAACCAAGAGACATTCCCCCATCACCAAGAGTTCTCAGGAAACACAACTTTAAGATTTCGCTAAGAGACTATAACACGAACGGCTCTGTACAGGTTTTCCTGTTATGACCCCATTGTGTGCAATGGCTGCACTGTTGGCTTCCACGTCCTCGTTCTGGTGGTGGTACTTTCAAATTTAGGAGTGCTTGGGCCCGGGCAGTCTGCTTTCTCTGTGATCCACGAATGAGTCGTCGATTTCGCGGTCGACCTTGGCCTTGACGGAGCTTCAGGGGAGGAAGACATTCAGAATTTGGCTGTAGACGATGCTGAGCAAGGAGGTCATCAACCTCAGCAAGGGTGACAGGTTGAATATTCTGAGAGTAGGTGTTTCTCAATGTCGTAGTGGAAAAGACTGCAGGTACGTAATCTCTTCGAGCGCGGTTGAGTGCTATGATGACACTATAGGCATGGCCACAAGGAATATCGTTTTGCTGATAATGTCCACAAGAGCAGGTCTTTCGTGCAAGGTCTACTGTATAGGTCTTCTCATTTTCTTGAGAAACTTGGGCAGTAGTTCTTGTGACGACCCGTACCGTATTTCGCTTCGAGCACTCTCTGGAATTGAGGATTGCCTTCATGGCAAATTCGGTGAACCCCGGTTTGGATTGAGCACCGATACTATATTGTATCGCTGATACCGTATGTTCATTGTGTTGTGCCAAATTTCATTGAGCATATCAAGAATTGACATTTCTCACTCAAGCTTTAGAGAATTATTTATCGATTCGACTACATTAGAGGTTTTGTGTCCATATGCCTTGCCTCTTGCGAAAGCATCTACCCACATTGCTTTGTCGATGTTTTCTAGGTAATTGGCCGCTTCTATACTCTCTTGCTGAACCTCCTCCCTTTTGCTCTGAAAGTCCTTTATTGTTTTGGCTTTTGCTAATGGCCAGAAAAGGTGCTGCGCATTTCGAAATCGTTTGAAGTTTTGCAATAGGTGAAAGCAGCAAATAAGGCGGTTTATCCGATTACCAAGTACTCTTTCTGCGGCCATAAGTCCTTTGTCTCGATCGCCAATAAATGTCGCTTCTAGGACTTGTGGAATAGCTAGCTTTAACCTCTTTAAAAACCAAGTCTAAGACTCAGTATTCTCGCTCTCAACCACACTCCAAGCAAGAATCAGGCTCTGGCCGTTTCCATTGATACCCACCGCAAGCAGCAAGGTTTAGACAAATTTGGCTTTTAGGAATGTACCGTCAAGGGCAATGAAGGGTCGCATTTGGGTGAATGAGAGCTGGGATTCTGCTGGGCAGATGAATACACGCTGAAAATGGTGCCTACCTGGATTCTGCTCGCTTTTGATCAAGTTAAGATCTGTATAAATCCAAGGATTTTTACTGCGCAGGAGGTTTAAGTATTGAGGGATTTTTGAAAACTGTTGCTGTTGGTGCTCAATTCTATCATTCACTAATAATGCTCGTACTAATTGCGCTGCTTCTAGATTGACCGTGATGCCATAATTGAGCTGTAGAGTATTAACGATCTCTCGGACAGTTGTTTCTCCAGTAACAAAGAGGTGTTCTGGAACTGTTCGCCGTAGCTAGGATTGTGTGTTGTATACTTCCCGGATTGATGATGCTCGCCCAATACAGGTATGTCGTTCGTTCATGATCTTTAATTAAATCTTGCCGTTTCAATTGTGACTAGCAAAAACCCTCCATTGACATTTCGGTGTTCTGCAGATATAATCCACCCGACGATAATCCTTTGTCCGTACTTTGAATGCAAAATAATCCTTTACTGCCCATTCTTCTATATGAGATCGTAGAACGGCCCAATCTCGCAAGAGATCATTTACTGCAAATGGTGCGGGAGAATTCATTTTTAAAGAGAAGATTATAGTTAAAAAAGAGAAAGAAAGGTATATGGAATTTCTGGCTATTTTTTTTTTTTTCATACTATCTACTCAATTTAGTTATTTACACTTGGATACTAGTAGACCTGGAGTGTTTTGAAGATCTATTTGCGGTTGCGATAGAAACCGTCATCATAGCTAAAGGTTTTACATTTTCACAATCATTTAGTAGTATGTCTTGGTGGAAGGTATTAAAATGGTTAGTATAGGAAGTGCTCGGTGTTTCTTACTTATCGTTGTTAAGGTTTTATTTTCTTGATGGTATATTTCTCGGTCAATGGTATCCGACAGGTTTTTCCGCCAAGAGCATGGTATTGAAAAGGTTTGCTCCTAGCTGGATGGTTTGTCGACCGTGCCATGTCCTCCTGTGTGAGCATGGTTATGACCTTCTAATAAATTGAGCAATAGATCGTCCGTGAGTTGACTTGGCAATGTCTGGCTAAATGGAGTGGACAAGGATGCGATAGACCAGAACAAACCGTGATCAATAAAGATAGAAAGAAAATGTTATCTATTGGGCACTCATCCCACGGAAGGCTGCTCTCTCTTAGATTATGGTACATGAAGAGGGCTTTTATGCAGAAAATGTATGCCTGCCAAGGGTAGCCATCAAGGTGTTTTGTTGGGTGGGAAACAGTGCTACGAACTGCTAGACTGCCCCATCAATACGGTCCCCAACACACCGGGCCTTCTGCTTCCCCAGCCTTCGACCGACTGCCAGACGGCAAACAAACGTCTCTATCTAACTATAATGTCTACTGTACTTTTGCTGTCATACCCGTCCATCCACAACATGATTGCCTCCTGCCCAAGCTCTTTTAATCCATTCTAGATACCTACCAACGCCTGTCCTATCCATACCACACCCGTCCACAATATGCTCCCCTGTAGCCCTCCGCTCATACTCCAGTATGTCCACCATCTCGACCACCCTTTCTGTAGCTGTCCGTCTTGGTAGCTAGACCTTAAGCTCAGTGAGGTGAACCGGATGGCATAAAGCACCCTTCTTCACCTTGACTAGTTCTTGGGTATGGATGTCAAGTAATCTTCCGCTCTTGCCGTGCCATGAAAGGTCACATAGGATATAAGCCCATTCCCATCTCGCCTCTACCTTGCTCCCTCTTCATTGATCTAAAAGGAACCGTCTCAATAGAACTAAATCACCCGCCTTGGGGGTGTGAAGCATGTTGGTTTTTGGTTGTTTTCTCGCTTCTGTGCTTGGGCAATCATTTTTGTCCCAGCTTGCATGCGAATATGATCTAATCTCATGAGCCACTCTAACTGCCGCTGTACTACTAGTAGCTCCTCCTCCTTCACACAAGAGTTGTTTCCTTCTGTTATATGTGTGGATAGAACTGCAACTGCACCCTCCGTATCAGGTTTAGCTGTTACAATCTTCTGTTCTCGGGGTCATACTAGCAGCAGGTAACCGATAGGTTACAAACAATCACTTCTCTTAGCCTGATAGCTAATGCGATAGCTAAGTCCCCTGACTTCTATCTAGGAGTGTCGATCGCTAGGGTCATGTAAGACAGTTGTGTCTTAATTCCCGAAAGTGTAATAGATAAAAGATCTTGTATTAAACGTAAAGTGTATGAAAGATCTTAGATGGTTGTGTGAAGAATCCAAATCCCGCGCCTTTTTTTTCATACTTTTTTTTTCATGAGTGGTATTTGTTTAAGGTACAAAACATGTGTGGAGCGGTAGCTATGACAACAAAAAGCCTATAAATCAACGGAAAAACCTCCCGGCCCCAGGGAAAAAGCCATCAACCCAAGTCCGTCTGGTACAGGACCAACCGCACACCAGTCACATCAAATAAGAAATCGAACCCTGACTAGCTAACACGGGCAAGAAAGGAAATCAAATAAACACATGGGGAGGAATCAACGGGAAAGGCCTTGCCGAAGACACCAACATATGAAATAATAGTGATAACGACTAATGCAACCCAAAGTAACGACAATGAAGGAAGAACAATGGGGAGGTGGGGGGCCACAAAATAAGTGCAACTGGTACAATCCTCTCTCCTCGGGTGATACTTGCAGGAGGTAACCGATAGTCCGCTAACGATCACCCTTCTTTCTGCCATGCAGATTTTCTGATAGCTAAGTCTGTGGACTTCTATCTAGCAACGTCGATCGCTAGGCTCATATAAGACAGTAGTGTCTTGATTCTTGAAAGCAGTGTAGATGAAGATCTTTGTATTGAAAGTATGGGGTATGAAAGAACTTAGATGGTTGCGTGAAGAACCCAAATCCTATCCCGTTTTTTTTCATTTTTCATTTTTTTTTCATTTTTTTTTTTCATGTGCTTTGTTTTATTCATCGACTAGGTACAAAAACTACGTGCAGCGCTAGCTATGGTAAAGAAAAACCTCCGTGAACCCACCGGCACCTGGAAACAAGCCATCAACCCAAGGCTCTCTGGTCTGAGACCAACCGCATACCAGCCACGCAAAATAAGAAATCAAACTCCGACTAAAGGGGCGGAATAGGAAACATCAAATAAATACATGGGGAGAAATCAACAGGAAAGCCCTTGCCGTAGACACCAACAAAGTAAACGAATTGATAAACCACTAACCGAAAACCCTAAGTAAACAACAATGAAGAAAGAAGAAGGGGGGTGCGGGGGCCACTATAAATCGTGTGGCGTTGCAAATCATTACGTGAGAATCCAAGGCGTTGACATCCGCCACTGAAGCAGTGCAATACGACGACTGAGCGTAATCGGGGGGTGCGACCCTGGCAATCGTTGGGGGCAGCGTAAGGCAAAGCGGCAGTAGGGTGCCGGCCGAGTGAGTGGATTTTAGGTATAACCGAGCATGGGAGGAGACCTTGTGGGGAGAGAGAAGGGGTAGACCCAATAACCGTGAAAACGATTGGTAACTGTGTGCGTGTCAGACTAGGCAGCCTCTAATGGGATTGACGAGAATGGAGACACTGACCATAGCCTGTTGCAAAGCTTTCTCCTACTGCAAACTGTAGTCCCAGCCGGCTGTAACATGGGCGAGAGGGTGTTGCCGACTGTGCGAGCTTTAAGCGAGGTAGTGAAAAGCGAGCTGAGAGAGGAGGGAGTAGAGCCAAACGACCCCTAGAAACAATGGCGCCAGGGCCCAAGGACATGATGAGGGAAGTAAGGCGGGAGGGGATGGTGCAGCTCACTGAGAGTGCGGGAGTGGAGGTTGATGATGAATTCTCATGGTGTTGAGATTTCAATCACCGGGTGTGTAGAGGGGATGGTTCGTGACCCAAATCCTATGCCTTTCTTTTATTATTTTTTCATATTTTAAATTTTGTTTATGGCTGAGGCCGAAGGCCGAAGTAATAACTACTAGAATAGCATGTAACGGCGAAGGTTATGGCCGCAACAAACATCCACCCAGTTCAACCCATCGTTGAGGTGGTGGAAACCGTGGGAGAAAAACCCCCATGGTCTAAAACCCACACCAAGCGCCCGGGCGCTAAAAAACTAGAACAAAATATACATGAAACTTACAACCAAAAGAAAGCAACTACTGAAAAACCCAAGAAAAAACCCAACCGTGAGAAAAACCAAAAAAAGAACCCAAATCTATGGAAGAAGCACCAGAGAAAGCCCAGCCACCGCAAAGGCCTTTAACGATCCCCAACTGCAAGCATCATCAAACACAACCATACTGGAGGGTAATAGTACTGGGGCCATATAGACCAGATCGTGGGGTTGATGGTAGAACGTGTGGCGGGCTAGGTAGAGAGTGTCCACGAGTCCTTGGAGGAAGCGAGGTGGATGGTGGCTGGACGCCAGAGCGAGCGAGCCGGATGGGGGGTGTTGGCTGTAACCAAGCCACGGGATAAAGACCAAGTGAGTGGAGGGAGGGGTATGCCCAATCAAGTAGAAGTACAAGGGAGGAAGGACCGAAACAAGATCACGACTTTTCGACAATGCCGACCGTACCGAACAGTGATCCAAGGAGATAGTGCCATACCAGAGAGCAGAGCCACCGGGGCCACTACTTTGACGATAACCTGAGACTGCGACCGACCCATTGACGAAACAAAGGGGTTGCCAACCGTCCAAATGCTAAGCGAGGCAGCGAAGCAAGTGCGGAGACGGGACGGGAGAGTGACTGTAAAACCCCATACAACCAGGCTGCCAAAGCAAGAGGAAGATCAGAAGGGAATCAGAGGGGAGAGGGGTGGTGGTAGCGTCACCGTCCTAGGCAAAAGAGTCATCGGAAGAGGGAAGAGGGGGTGGATTTTGACTATGAATTCTCATTGTGTTGAGATTTCAATCGCCGGGTGTGTAGGGGAGATGGTTCGTGACCCAAATCCTATGCCTTTTTTTTTTACTTTTTTTATTTTTTTTATTTCATGTGCTTTGTATTATGAACTACTGGGAACAAAGACCACATCGAGCGCTAGCTATGGCAAAAAAAAACCCCCATCCCCAAACTATATCCACTCCGGCGCCAGGGAAAAAGCCATCAACCCAAGTCCCTCTGGTATGAGACCAAACGCACATCAGCCACGCAAAATAAGAAATCAAACTCCGACTAAAGGGGCGGAACAAGAAAGTCAAATAACTACATGAGGAGGAATCAACAGGAAAACCCTTGCCGTAGACACTACCAATAAAATAAATCATTGTTATAACCACTAATGAAACCTAAAGTAACCGACAATAAAAGAAGAACAATGGGGGTGTGGGGGCCACTTAAAACTGTTGCAGCCTTGCAAGCATTACTCACGAACCCAAGATGTTGACATCCGCCACCGAGGCAGTGCAATACGAGGACTGAGCGTAACCGAGGGGCGCGACCGTGGAGAAATCAGAAGGGCGGCGTAGGGTAAAGGGGCAGTAGGGTGCCAGCCGAGTGAGTGGATTGTAGCTGTAACTGAGCAACAGGACGAGACCTTGAGGGGGGAGAGGAGGGGTAGAACCAATAAGCATGGAAACTAGTGGTAACCGTGTGGGTGTCTGCCTAGGCAGTCTCTAAAGGAAGTGAAGAGAATGGAGAAATCGACCGTAGCCTGTTGAACAGTTTTGTCCTACTGCGAACTGTAGTCCTAGCCGTCTGTAACATGGGCGAGAGGGGGTTGCCGACCGTGCGAACGCTAAGCGAGGCAGCGAAGCATAAGGGAAAAGAGGGGGTAATAAGGCCAAATGACCTCTAGAAAGAAGGACGCTAGGGCCTAAGGACATGAGAAGGGAAGTAAGGAGGGACGGGAGGGGTGCAGCTCACAGAGAGTGCTGGTGTAGCTCACTGAGAGTACGGGGCTGGTAGATGTTGACGATGAATTCACATGGTGTTGAGATTCCAATCGCCGGGTGTGTAGAGGAGATGGTTTGTGACCCAAATCCTATGGCTTTTTTTTTTATTTTTATTTTTATTTTTTTAGTATATTTTAAATTTTGTTTCTAGCTGAGGCCGAAGGCTGAAGCCATAAGTACAAAAATAGCATGTAACCGTAATGGTTATGGCTGCAACAAACTTCCACCAAGTCCAACCCATTGTCGAGGTGGTGGAAACCGTTGGAGAAACACCCCTGGTTTAAAACCCGCACCAAGAGCCCGGGGGCTGAAAACTACGACAAAATATTCATGAAACTCGCAACCAAAAGAAAGCATCTACTGAAAACTCAATAAAAACCCAACAGTGAGAAAAACTAAAAAAACACAAATCCGTAGAAGAAGCACCAGAGAAAGCCCATCCGCCGCAAAGGCCTTTAACGATCCCCCACTGCAAATATTGTCAAACACAACCATACTTGAGGGTAATAGTACTAGGGCCATATAGACCAGATCGCAGGGCTGATGGTAGAATATGTGGCGGGTTAGGCAGAGGGAGTCCAAGAGTCCTAGGAGGAAGTGAGGTGAATGGTGGCCGGACGCTAAAGCGAGCAAGCCGGGTGGGGGGTGTTGGCTGTAACTGAGCCACGGTACGAAGACCACGTGAGGGGAGGGAGGAGTGTGCTCAATCAAGCAGAAGTACGAGGGAGGGAGGACCGAAACAAGATCACGACTTTTCGATGATGCCGACCATCACCAGCAGTGATCCAAGGAGTAAGTACAATACCAGGGACCAGAGCCACCGGGGCCACTACTTTGACGATAACCTGAGACTGCGACCGACCCATTAACGAAAGAACGGGGTTGCCGACTGAGCAAATACGAAGCAAGGCAGCGAAGCAAGTGTGGAGAGAGGAGGGACTAGAGCCAAACGACCCCTAGAAACAAGGACGCCAGGGCCCAAGGACATGATAAGGGAAATACGGCGGGATGGGAGGGGTACAGCTCACGGAGAGTCCGGGTGCAGCTCAATGAGAGTGCGGGGCTGGATGTTGACGACGAATTCTCATGGTGTTGAGATTTCAATCGCCGGGTGTGTAGAGGAGATGGTTCGTGACCCAAATCCTATGCATTCTTTTTTATTTTTTTATTTCTTTTTTTTTTTATCATGTGCTTTGTATTATCAACTACTGGGAACAAAGACCGCGTGGAGCGCTAGCTATGGCAAAGAAAAAACCCCATCCCTGCTTTTATCCACCCCGGCACCAGGGAAAAAGCCATTAACCCAAGTCGGTATGGTATGAGACCAACCGCACACTGGCCACGCAAAATAAGAAATCCCCCTCCAACTAAGCGGTCGAAAAGAAAAATACAAATAAATAGATGGGGAGGAATCAACAGGAAAATCCTTGCCGTAGACACCAACAAAATAAATAATTGTTATAACCACTGATGAAACCCAAAGTAACCGACAATAAAAGAAGAAGAATGGGGGAGCGGGAGCCACTAAAAACCGTTGCGGCGTTGCATGCATTACTCAAGAACCCAAGGCGCTGACATCTGCCACGGCGGCAGTGCAATACGACGACTGAGCGTAACCGAGGGGTGCGACCGTGGAGACTTCGCGCAGGTGGCGTAAGGTAAAGAGGCAGTAAGGGCCCAGCTAAGTGAGTCGATTGTAGCTGTAACCGCGCAACGGGACGAAACCTGAAGGGGGAGCAGAGGGGTAGACCCAATAACCGTGGAAACTATCGGTAACCGGGTGCGTGTCTGACCAGGCAGCCTCTAGCGGAGGTGAAGTGAGTGGAGAAATTGATTGTAGCCTCTTGAAAAGTTTTCTCCTACTGCGAACTGTAGTCCCAGCCGTCTGTAACATGGGCAAGAGGATGTTGCCCACTGTGCGAGCGCTAAGCTAGGCAGTGAAGCGCCAGCGGAGAGAGGGGGGAGTAGAGCCAAGCAACCCCTAGAAACAATGATGCCAGGGCCCAAGGACATGACAAGGGAAGCAAGGCGGGAGGGGGGGGGTGCAGCTCACGGAGGGTGCGGGTGTAGCTTACTAAGAGTGCGGAGGTGGTGGATGTTGACAATGAATTCTCATGGTGTTGAGATTTCAATTGCGGGGTGAGTAGAGGAGATGGTTCATGACCCAAATCCTATGCCTTTTTTTTTTCATTTTTTTACTTTTTTTTTTTCATGCCTTCATTGTTTTTAGGTACAAGAAGCTTCGTGCAGCGCTAGCTATGGAAAGAACAAAACCTATAAATCAAAACAAACAAACAAAAGAAACCTCTCTTCTTATCCTCCACGGTAACTGAAACTTCTCGGGGCCGAAACCATTTGCCCAATCATCCCTTCTGGATAAATATAAAGGAAATTTAAAGTGCAAGTGTACATCTACTTCTCGCGCTCTTACGAAGGAACGGTTACAAATAAAGGATGCGTACCACAAATAGCCATACAAGAAAACATACACAACTTTTCCTTACGGGTAACGCGATTTGGGTCTAAGGGGTTGCTGGGGGGGAGGGGTGGGAGAATTCGGGGATTATGTCAGGGGGGAAGCCGGTTCTTGTGTCCATGATGTATTCGCCTAAGGCTTGTACAAGGAGCGGTTCTGTCCATAGGTCGGCGTCGGGCCCGAAGGAAGAGACCTCTTTCAGCAGGAGGTCACGGACTCTTGTTCGGGCGGGACCGGTGAGGACGGCGTGCGTGAAGGTTTTTGGCTCCATTCCGCATTGAGGGCAGGTTGGGTCTGGGTTCTCATCGAACCATGCGGTGTGTGCGGCCAGATAGCTTTTTGCCGCTCGCATTTGATGTATCCTTCCTGCCACAAACTTCCCTAGTCCCATGAAGGGGTGCGGGGTGACTGAGGGGGGGA
>Ga0307507_10009577_pt1 | contig 12841 bp, 10 predicted proteins | sample 7_EM_MG_FD_207223 | JGI IMG/M metagenome (GOLD analysis project Ga0307507, IMG submission 207223) | Populus trichocarpa ectomycorrhiza microbial communities from riparian zone in the Pacific Northwest, United States - 7_EM | ecosystem: Host-associated > Plants > Roots > Unclassified | place... | reverse complement strand
TGTGTTCATGGAAGATGAGTGGTGGTTGTACAATAATAATAATTTATTTTCCTACTAAAAAATGCCATTATTGCTGATGAAGGTATTGATTGAGGTGGTGATAACGGTAGAAGCACAGTGATTAAACGTGTGTCAGTTCAAGACTTGAGCAAGGATTGGATGGGTTAATCCAAATCAATTTTAATAATATTATTTTATTTTAAAATCAAAATAATATTATTTTATAAAATAAAAATAAAAATTAAATCAAGTTTTGATAAGATCAATCAAGCAAGTTGACTTATCATGTTGTTCGCCCCAGCTTCAAGATGGATCTTTTGACACCCGACCTATGCCACAAGATAGGTCGACTAGAATCTGAGCTAACTGTTAAACCCAGGCTTAATAATCATGGGTAAAGGTGGTTTATATGCCATAAATAAAAACAATATATCATTCTTGTTTTTATTACCATGAAGCTATGTTTAATTTTTATTCCTATTCCACCGTTTCATTCTTATTTTTGTTGTATTTATTTCAACGAAATGCCTGTAAATAAAGAATGAAACTTTCATTTTCATTCCCACCATTCAATTCCTTATTACCAAATAACACTAACAAATAGACTTTTATGTATTATTTATTGTATCTTGCACCATCAACCAAAAATAACATAAAGATGCTTATTTTATCTTTTACAACATTAGCAAACATTTCACTTATTATAACCCAATTTTTATTCCCTCCCAAAAATTTTCAAATTTTCCTAAAATACATTACGTGTTTTTTTTCAAAAAATAATCATTTTTAAACAAAAAATTTCAAAGAAGAAGGTTTTAGACTTACAATCAAGTAGGAATTTAATTTGCAGCTAGTCAAAAAATAATACAAGCATGTAATTTGGTGTTTAATTGAAAAGAAACTAGAAAAAAAATTGAAAATAGTTATACTTGAAGTAATTAGAAATCAATGATCAAAATAGAGAAGATATAGGTGTGTTTAGATTTCATAAAATTAACAAAATTTAATAAGCAAAGAAATATGAAAATAGATAAAATTAAATAAAAAAAAGGTTCAAAGATGGAGTTTAGATTCACTCGCGTAACCCACAAATTAACAAAACCATATAACAAAACCCATAATTCAAGATTCCATATCATAATTAATGTCAAGACAAACATATTAAACAGGGCCATAAAACTACTATTAACAAATGTGTTTGAAAGTGTGATTGTGGTTATTTTTAAAAGTGTTTTTCATACCGAAATGCATCAAAATAATGTTTTTTTTATTTTTAAATTTTTTTTTTAATATCAGTGCATCAAAACGATTCAAAATATAAAAAAATAATTAATTTAAGAAAAAAACAAATTAATTTTTTTGAAAACATGAGTTAGTTGATATTTCTAAACATTCTCTAAATGATGAAATGTCAATAATATAAAAAAGTTATGAAGAGTAAAATGTTAAAATTATATACTTTGTGTGTAAAAGGCATGTGCAGTGGTGGAACCCAGTAAATTAAAATCAAAGTTTAAATTAAATATAATAAAAATAACATATTTTTTTGGATTGTTTGTATAAAAGGCTAGTTTGAAAGGAAAAAAAAGTCTCAAAAATTTTCCTCCGATTAGGGTTAAGTGTTAACCCTTAATTTTTTTATTCGTATTCTATTTATTTTTTATATTTTAAAAACATTTTAGAAAAAGTTAATTTTTTTTTTTACTTTAAATTATTATTTTTTATATTATTTTAATACATTGATATCAAAAATAATTTTTTAAAAATAAAAAAACATATTATTCTAATATATTTTTAAATAAAAAACACTTTAAAAACTACCTATAACTTTATACATTTACTCTATTAGATTCCACTTCATCTCTTTAGCACTTAATTCATTAATATTTAATCAAACATTACGATACTTTACGTTTCAATCACTTTTTTATATTCTCAACACTTTATCTTTGAACATTTACTCTATTAATACTAAAATTTCCAGTTTTCAACTCCGAATCAAACACAACTTTAGTGTTGGTATTTTAAAATGTACGAGAGAATGTTATAGAATTTTATTTATTTATTTATTTTCATAATTCACCGTACAATCTCTCCCTACAATAAATGACAATTTTTCTTCTGGACATGCAATTGCCAATAAAATCAATCTCGTGTCATGTAAATTGTATTTCCCGCTATCAACGGTAGTAACATAGTGTTTTTTTTTTTTTAATGTAAAAAGGTATTTGAAAATTTTTGAATTTTTTTATTTTAATATATTAATATCAAAAATAAATTTTTAAAAATAAAAAAATATTATTTTAATATATTAATAAATAAAAAATATTTTAAAAAACTATCTATCTAAAACAAGGAGACAAAAGTTAAAGCTTGGGCATCCTAATGGTCTAGAAAGGCAGGGAATTAATCTCGAGGGGTATAGCTCAATTAGTCAGGTTTTAAATTTATTTTTTAGAGGTCACCAGTTTGTCTCTAATAAATTTCAAAGCCACTGGAGACTTACATGATTATTAACTTCAGGACCTGTAAGATTAGTTGAGTTACATATAAGCTGTCTGGATACCCATATTAATAATATATATATATATATAAAAAGGAAGGGTATTTTGAAAGACATTTTCTTATATTTTACTGATCTTTAGCCAAAGGCGAGGAATTTCTTTTTTGCTTTTTAACCCGCTGAGGATTCTAATTCTAGAGAATCCAAACAGGCTACAGCACCTGGCGATTGTTCTTGTTCCTTCTCAGTTTTCACTATCTAAATTCTTGTACTTCACACCACACCAATTATTCTCATCGAATCAGTGAAATATTTTTCAGTGTTATTTTATTGTTTTAATGTTAAAAATATAAAAATACTTTGATAAATTTCTAAAAAGAAAAACAATTTAAAATGTAACAGTACTAATAAACAAGCTATTAATAAAAATTAATAAAGAGCCCAAACAATTAAAGATTTTCCTAATTTACAAATCCCACCCCAAAAAACCACAAATTCGACTTTCGCTGTCCACCTAAAAAAATCCACAAAATCGTAGTTAGCGTTTAAAAAATGTATGAAGAGAATAACTAGTAGTAGGCCACTGCTCTCATCTCCACTTCTTCGTCTTCTTCGTCAACCTCCCATCTCTTTAGCGGCGGCTAGGGTTTCTTCAAAACAACCTAATTTCTCCCCCTTCACTTCTCTCGCTCGCTTCTTCTCCACCATGTCTGGAGGCATCGATTCTCCGCAACCTGACGTAGACTGGCCAGCGAATAGAGTACGCGATACCTTCATCAAGTTCTTCGAAGAGAAGAATCACGTCGATTGGAAATCTAGCCCTGTAGTTCCTGTAAACGACCCTACTCTCCTCTTCGCTAATGCTGGTACGCAAAATCCACATCTTATTACCATTTTTAACACAATTTCATTTCAATTCTGCCATTTTTTGTTAATTTAGTTTAATTTCTGAATGTGTATTAGTCAACATTTAATTTAGTCTAATTCTTTCTTAATTTTTAGTTTAATCTTGAATGCGTATAATTATTTATTTGCACTATTTACGTGTGATTTCGTGTTTTAATTTTAATTTTTGGTTTTGATAGGAATGAATCAATTTAAGCCAATATTTTTGGGAACCGCGGATCCAAATACGGCATTGAGTAAGCTGTCGCGTGCCTGCAACACGCAGAAATGTATACGCGCGGGAGGGAAACATAATGATTTAGATGATGTTGGAAAAGATACATATCACCATACCTTTTTCGAGATGTTAGGGAATTGGTCTTTCGGTGATTATTTTAAAAAAGAAGCTATTGAGTGGGCTTGGGAGCTTCTAACTAAGGTAGGTTAGTTATTTTAATTTTGTGAGGTTTGTTGTGTTCTGGTGTTGTTTTTTATGTTCTTATTTGGGTTGTTGTAGGTTTATAAGTTGCCGGCTGATAGGATTTATGCGACTTATTTTGGTGGGGATGAGAAAGCAGGGCTGGCACCTGATAATGAAGCTAGGGATATTTGGCTTCAATTTTTGCCACCGGGAAGGGTGCTCCCATTCGGCTGTAAAGTATGTGGTTCATTATCCTCAGTTTCTGTGTTGACAAGGGTCATGTGTTTTTTTAGTTTAAAAAATGTTTTTTGGAATTAATTTGAAGTGGGAGTGCTGAAATGGTTTAGAGGAAATAGACTTTTAGTGGCAATGTCAAATAGTTAGGATCTATGCACACAATTGGTGGAGAAACGTTTTCTTTGTATTTTGTTTGGTGTTAGTCTTTGTGGTGACCATGGTTTTCCTACTGTGGTTTTATGTTATTTGAGGTGTGAAATTGCATTATTAACATATTGGGATTGAATTGCTTAAAGAATGTTAATTTTGATGGAGGCAATTAATAGACAACCACAATTTCCATAACCAAGCTGTTCTATACGTGCTTGCATCATAGATTTCTTAAGTAACTCCTTTATTGGATTTTTGGATGTTTTGTAATGCATATTATTTGAATTTTTCTGTCTTATGAGGTTCTTTGTTATAATAGGCTTTAAAATTTAACATCTAATGTTTTGTTTTGGCCTTTGAATAGGATAATTTTTGGGAGATGGGTGATACTGGTCCTTGTGGACCGTGTACCGAAATTCATTACGATAGAGTTGGTAATCGCAATGCAGCAATGTTGGTTAACAATGATGATCCTACATGCCTTGAAATATGGAATCTTGTCTTTATTCAGGTAGTACTTTTCTGGCATGCCTTGTACTCTAGAATTGCCAAGTGATACTTTTGCATGTGCTATCTTGCTAATCATCTTAAAGAGGCTTATGCTTTATAATTTGTCACAATGATATATTTTTGCCTACATGAGTTGGTAACGATTTCTGTTGTCTCATTCCATTGCAGTTCAACCGAGAAAGTGATGGTTCCTTGAAATCCTTACCTGCTAAGCATGTTGACACTGGAATGGGTTTTGAAAGATTGACTTCTGTACTTCAGAACAAGATGAGCAATTATGACACTGATGTGTTCATGCCCATCTTTGATGCCATACAGCAGGTAAAATATGCTGCTTGTTTTTTCTTCTATCTTGGGTGCCTTATAGCTGGTTTCAAACTAGTTGTGATAGCAAATTGAACACAATACATAGATTAATTGAATTTGTATTTTTGAAACTCACTTCATTGTAAACGAATTCAATGAACCAATAAATAAATCTTTCATTATAAGCAAAACTTGAAGTAATAGAAGCAAAAGGCTTGAAAAAGAGAATAACTAAATTGTAGACGGCACGAGCATGAAAGTGATTTGGGTTTAATGGGAAAGTTAATCATACAAGTTGCTGGGTATTTTGGGAATATAATTTTCAATGTTAATTTTTTTAGAGTTATTGGTGTAAAGCATATTGGTTGGCCTCTGATTTATCTTAGTAATGATTCTAGATATTGAGTTTTATTTGGAAATCAACTCTAGTCCCTCAAAGTGGTTTCAAACATGAGAAATCTTTAAAACCTCCAATTGAATTAGATCTGGAGGTTTCCAAAATCCTTGCCAGTGGTTTTAAAACTACAGCTGTGGATATGAATAATTTTTAGGGCATTCTTGAAACTATACCTAAGGTTTGTTAAAATAAAACTAAACCTACAATGACATCCTTTTTTTCTCTTAAAAAATTTTATGCAGGCAACAGGGGCACGACCTTATTCTGGAAAAGTTGGGGCTGATGATGTAGATGGGGTTGACATGGCATACAGGGTGGTTGCTGATCACATTAGAACACTCTCATTTGCTATTGCTGATGGTTCTTGTCCAGGTAGATTAATGAAGACCTCCCTGACTTTTAAATGGAAATGCATGCTTACATGTTTTTTTTTTCCGAATGAAGTGAATAGCTTATAACATTTTGGTTGTGTTGTAGGCAATGAGGGTCGTGAGTACGTCCTTAGGCGTATTCTTCGCCGTGCTGTTCGATATGGTAGTGAGGTCTTGAAAGCTCAAGAAGGATTTTTCAATGGGTAGGAATGAAAACTGTGATGTCCTTGTTGTGTTCATTACTGTTTGTCTATTGTATCCATTGAAATGCAACCATTGCTTAATTTGGTCTTACGTCTAAATTTTGTTGTTAATGAATGCAGGCTTGTAAATGTTGTTGTGAAAGTGATGAGTGATGTTTTCCCAGAGCTGAAACGAAATGAAGAACACATTAGGGAGACTATTGCAGCTGAAGAAGCAAGTTTTGGCAAGACTTTGCTCAAGGTGAGGATGGGTTTTGTCTAGTCTACTGCTATTGACTATCAAGGAAACCATTTGGTTAAATTGATTTGTTAATGTTCTTTTTTTTTTCTTAATGACATTGTGTCTACTCATTTTTTTGGATAATTAAGGTTTTTCTTTTGGCAACTTAAAACAATCAGTATCATAAGAGATTTTTTTCTCTTTAGGTGTCAACTTGCACATGTTAGGCTTAGGTACATTCCCTACCCTAAGAAACCAATAGTATCACCAAAAAACTAAAAGTTTCAAAGTTCAGATATGATGTATATCAATATGAGAATATTTTTGGGTTAACTTCACCTTTGCATTTCTTATCAATATGAGAAAAATTTTGGTTTAACTTCACTATTGCATTTCTTTTGAATCTTCTTGGTCTTTGACATTGACATCCTCCCATTTTCTTCATTTCATGCTTTTATTGGATTGTTATCCTAGTTGCATTGAAGTTGGTGCATTCTTTTTAGATAAGTTTCTTAAAGCCTTACAGAGGAACCTGCACTATATGTTTGCAATGCCACATGTCTATTTAAAAACTTTGGCCGATCGTCATTTTATTTTCAGGGAATTGAGAAATTTAAAAAGGCTGCTCAAGAGGTCGAGGGGAAGGTGTTGAGTGGGCAGGCAAGTACATGTCTACATGCTTCTAATTGATAAACATAACAAGGTTCTCACCTGCTTTGATGCACTGAAGAACGGAGAGAACTTACACCGGTTTTACTTGGTTGATCTCTTGTTTGTAGGATGCGTTTGTCTTGTGGGATACATATGGCTTCCCATTAGATTTGACTCAGGTACTCCTAGGACTTTGTTCCTTTATCTTACATGCTCTCCTATGTGTCATGCATCCTAATTATTTTTGTGGTACCAGTTAATGGCAGAAGAAAGAGGATTGCGGGTTGACGTGGAAGGTTTCAATAATGCCATGGATGAGGCAAGGGAAAGATCACGAAATGCCCAAAATAAGGTATTGTATCTTCCATTTGTAATTAACTGTTAAGCTATTACCATTACTCAGTAGAGCCATTTGCTAAAAGCCCTTCCAACCAGGGCAAGAAAAAATAAGAACCAAAGAAGTATCATGGAGCTAAAATAAATATCAAAGCAGCGAAGTTGAGATTTGTGTGAGGAAATACAGTGATGTACACACTTGCCCCCTTTTTACTAATGTTTTTCTTTGGCAGCAAGCTGGTGGTGCTATCGTCATGGATGCTGATGCGACATCTGCATTGCACAAGAAGGGTGTTTCTGCAACAGATGATTCCTTCAAATTTATTTGTTTTGAGGTCAGTGCATGTATTTTTGTTGGTTGCAAAAGTTTGTTTCCTGTGTTTTTGAGTTGGATTCAGTTTATAATTTGTACAAAGCAAGTTGTAAAACTGTCTAAGTGACAATTTCACCATGCCCGAGTTTGTGTCACCCATGTATTTTTTCAGGATCATGAAAGTGTAATAAAAGCTATCTACAATGGTTCTGAATTCTTGGAAAGTGCTGCAGCTGCCAATGAAGTCGGTATTGTTCTGGAGTCTACTAGTTTCTATGCTGAGCAAGGTGGACAGGTATCTTGTTCATTAGATCACTTTAACTACCCTGACATGTTTGAATTCTCTTGATGGGACATTCATGAGATTTGACTTGTGAATTCAATTGGAAAATGACATGGATTGTTTTTTTTTACGTTTCTGAATACCGCTTTTTCTTGGTGTTAGATATTAGATTCATAGGCTTTGAGAATGATACATGAACTGCTTATCATCAGAGTGTTGCATTGTATGTTTCACTTTTCCCTTTTTTATTTTGTTAAACCGTGTCTTACGAGTCTCAGTTTTCTGGTTCTAGATTTTTGATACTGGAGTACTTGAAGGCCCTTTTGGTTCATTCCAAGTTTGCAATGTCCAAATTTTTGGAGGATTTATTGTTCATATTGGTTCTCTTACTGGAGTCAGCGGCAGATTTTCTGTAGGTGAAAAAGTTACCTGCAAGGTATTACTGGCAATATGCCAATCTGCGTCTTTTTTGCATATTATTTTGGTGTTTTCCATTTATGCGTGGCATTTTTCACTATTCCTAATGATAGATATTGTGCAGGTTGACTATGATAGGCGTAAGCTCATTGCTCCCAACCATACCTGTACGCACATGTTGAATTTTGCTCTCAGGGTATGCTCCATAGGCCCTTTATCCATGAATTTATGTATTGTTAATGTCTTGTGAGTGAAAACCGTGTTTTTTTTCTGAATGTTGTGTAATATGAAATCAGGAAGTTCTTGGCAATCATGTTGACCAGAAGGGATCAATTGTTCTTCCTGAAAAACTAAGATTTGATTTTTCTCATGGTAAGTTTTGTTAGAGGATATCCTTCTGGTGAGAGGTTCAACGTGGTTGTTTCTATTTATATAGTTGTTTTAAAATGCTATTGGAATTTGTACAGGTAAACCAGTGGATCCTGAGCTTTTAAGAAAAATTGAGTCAATTGTGAATGGGCAGATCAAAGATGAATTAGGTGTATTTGCAAAGGAAGCAACCCTTGCTGAAGCCAAGCAGATCAATGGTTTGCGAGCTGTTTTTGGAGAAGTGAGATTGGCAGCTTTATATGCTCCTTACTCAGATTTTTTTGCATGTCGTCTTTCATCTCTCTCTCACTCACTCACTCACTCTCTCTCACTCTCTCAGGTCTATCCTGATCCAGTTAGAGTTGTTTCAATTGGTCGAAAAGTTGAGGACCTCCTAGCTAATCCAGAAAATGAAGAATGGTTATCTATCTCAGCAGAACTCTGTGGAGGTATTGTTTTATATAATGATATTACTTCTGTTTTGGCCTGCTTTAAATTTTTGGTTGACAGTGATTTTATCAAAATAATTGCAGGGACACATATAACAAATACCCGGGAAGCAAAGGCATTTGCTCTTTTATCTGAGGAGGGAATTGCAAAAGGAATTCGAAGGATAACTGCTGTGACAACTGATGGTGCTTTTAAAGCAATGGAATTGGCACACTCACTAGAGCAGGAAGTTGATGAAGCATCTAAGGCAGATGGAAGTTTACTGGAAAAGGTCTCTTTAAAAAACTTCAGTTATTGACTTTATCTTTTTTTGTTTTGCATCACTTGGTTGCTTTAGCAACAGTAGGATTTCAGGCTTTTATCCATCCTGAAGCCAGTCTTTGGAAATAAAGTGAGTGGACCTTTATTGAGGATGTCTGTTTGCTTTGGTTAGAAAGTTTAAGTTTCATGTTTCAACACATTGACTGCATTTATTTCCGGTTACGTCGCCTTCTGATAAGAAGATAAGAATAACACTCAGGAGTCATTAAATGTATTGTCATTAATCATGTTTATGAGTACTTTTTAAGTTTTACATTTTATAATATGTCCACTGAATATTTATTTATTTTTCTTTTAATAGAAAGTAGCATCTCTTAAAACTCGGGTGGACTCAGCACTTATTCCAGCAGCCAAGAAAGCTGATATCAGGGCCAAGATTTCAGTACTACAGGTATTACAGCCAAGCTAAAATGCTACCGTTCCTGTTTCTATTCCTTGTTTGTTCTTGTGGTTTCCTTGTTTTCATTTTGTATTTCACATCTGCTCTAGATTATACTAAAACGGTTCTGTATCAGAATAAAGTGAGGAAAGCACAAAAGAAGATTGCTGAAGAGAACATGCAGAAGGCTGTTGAGGTTGCAACTGAGATGGCTGAAGTTGCCTCTTCAGATGGGAAGGCCTTCTGCATCTCTCATGTTGATGTCGGTCTAGATGCAGCTGCTGTCCGAGAAGCTGTTTTGAAAGTCTTGGAGCGGAAGGTTTTTAGCCTTTTCCAGCTCTTTACATATAACAGTTTGCTCCCCCCCCCTTTTTTTTATACAATCTTGGTGTGTGGACAGGGGATTTCTGCTATGGTTTTCAGCACTGATGAAAGCACAAACAAGGTTGTGGTGTGTGCTGGTGTGCCAGAGAAGCTGGACAAGGGAAAGGGGTTGGAAGTATCAGAGTGGCTAACTACTGCTTTGGGGCCTCTGAAAGGGAGGTGCGGCAAAGGAAAAGCGGGCCTTGCCACCGGCCAGGTTAGTTCTCGTACTAATAGATAGTTTTATATGCTTCACATCCAGAAGTTGAAAGCCAGCCCCTCGTGGAAATTTAACATTTTAAAGCGCTAAATTGGTTGTTAGTGTCTCAGATTTTATGGGAATTTCAAACCGAGTATCAATTGTTCTAAAGATGTTTCCAGACAGTCTAAGAAGATGAGCATTTCTTTGCGGGGCTGTGGAACCATCCTGTGACATGATATTTTTGTTTGCGTAGAAAATAGAACAAACCTTTTGAAAGTGGATCCAGCTTTCATCATGCTCTGAGCTTTTGATCTACTCTGTTAATCATGGATGTTTCGTTTCAGGGAACTGATGCATCGCATTTGGATGAGGCCATGGGTTTGGCAACAACATTCGCACAGATGAAGTTGAGATGATTGATGTTTTTTAATCTTATTTGTGTTGCTGCTACGTGATATCCCTGCTGCTTGTCGACAGACTTATTCGAGTTGCTGAAACGCATGCATACAGAAACAGTGATTATACAGTTGCTGGTACAAGCAACTAGGTAATTGAAGGCAATGGATTGCAGGGTATGAACTGTTAATTTATAGAAAATGATACTGATTTTTCCAGTCCTTTTTGTCTACCTTTTGTTTTCTTCTTGAAAATTCGTGCACAAGAATATCATTATCCTTTGTCTGTAACAAAAGTTCGACTCACATCGCTAAGGACTTCAGTCATAGGCCGCCAGCTCATAAAATCTGGAACTTTAATCCGTTGTCTGACGTGCTTGTTTGAGCCTGGTAAATGCTGTTTTGGACTGGATAAGTACTAGATCATGGATCTACGTTATGTTTTAAAAAATATCCTGCTAATATATATACATTGTTTTAAAAAAAATAGATTGTGCGGGTTGATTTTATATGATACAGTTGGCTTGGAAAAAACAAAGAATCAAATAAAATTTAAGATTTTTTAATATTAAAATGATAATATTATCAAATCCATACCTCTAATTATAAGATTATGATAATTTTAATATAAAGTAAGGAGAAATAAATTATGAAGTTTAATTTCTAATTAATTTAATATTAAAAAATAAAATAAAAACTTTTGATTTAAGTGATTTAAGTTATTAGAATGAAAACAAATCAAAACAAATTATTTAATTTAATTGCTTATCAACTTAATATTAAAAGATAAAATTAAAAAAAATCTATTAAAAAGAATAAAAAAGTAACTCAAGTCAATCTGAGTTAATCCACCATACATGTAATCTCTGTTATGAGACCATGATAACTTTATAAAAAAAAATCATAAAAACAATTTGAGTCAACTCAAATTAACCTACCAAACCCAGACTTAGGTTTATACGATCAGGATAACTCAATAAAAAATGAATCAAAATAAATTATGAAGTTTAATTTTTAATTAATCTAAAGTTGAAGGGCAAGATCGAGGAAAAAACAATTTAAAAAGGAAATAAAAAAATGACTCAAGTTAACCCACTAAACTCGTGATTCGATTTATAAGACAATGATAATCTCATAGAAATCAAACTAAAATAAATCATGAAGCTTAATTCCCAACTAGTAAAATATTAAATGAAAAAAATAAAAATAAAAAAATAAAAAAAAATTAAATCAACTAGATTAATCAATTAAATTCATAATTCAAGTAATAAAATTAAAATAATTCTATAAAATTAAAATTAAAACAAATCATAAAATTTAATCATTACCACACTAAATGTTGAGTTGGGCTTCATCTAGCATGACAAGCAATAGGGTCAGGTTCTGGCTCATCATTTCTATGCCAGCCTGGCCTGTCCTGCCCGGCTGAGTCTGCTGAGGATAAAAATTTCCGTAGAATGTTCTATAACGTGTACGCATGCTGTTAAATATCAAAGTTCCAAGTTCTGATTTTTCATTTCATTTGTTTTAAAGCAAAAATGTTAGCAATTTCATTTGTTTCTTTATTATCCATTGTTTTATCGTCATGCTTATGCACGAAAACTGATGGAAAGCCCGACTTGGTGAAGATTTCTATGCTTTTTTTTCTTTTCTAGAATGATAGATGTTTTGATTTTGTGTTTGACATTTTGTATATGGTTTTTTCAGTGGTTTTTTTTAAAGTATTTTTTATTTATAGTATATTAAAATAATATTTTTGGTATTAACATATCAAGATAATTTGAAAATATATATAAAAAATAATTTAAATAAAAAAATAAAATAAAAATTTAAATTTTCTTAAAACTACTTTTAAAACATAAAAATAAATATATAGTTGTCCCTATCGATTCCAACCCAAACCAGACGAGTCAAGTTATCCGGTCTACCTGTGATCAATGTCAGCTTTGATGACTAGACTCTGCAGCTGGCTCCAGCGAGCATCAACAATTTTCCTAATTCACCAATTTTTTCATAAACAACATCCTTTTGTGGTAATTAGGATGATTGGATTTGCACATATTTGATCATGGTTTTCTGTGTCATGTCGGTTTTAATGTGTTAGAGAGTTACTAGTCTGATTCCTTCCTTGTGTTGCGAGGGTGAGCGATTCTTTTTTT
>Ga0307507_10009576_pt1 | contig 12841 bp, 16 predicted proteins | sample 7_EM_MG_FD_207223 | JGI IMG/M metagenome (GOLD analysis project Ga0307507, IMG submission 207223) | Populus trichocarpa ectomycorrhiza microbial communities from riparian zone in the Pacific Northwest, United States - 7_EM | ecosystem: Host-associated > Plants > Roots > Unclassified | place... | reverse complement strand
AAAGTGTGAGCTGTGCAATGAACCAGTTTTTATGGGGTATCGATAGCTGGGTCATAGTCAACGGGTTGGTCGTTTGTGAAAGGAAGAGTTAGTCGAGGGCTGCCATAGTATGTATTTGCCTTCTGGCCGACTTTTGTGGGCAATGATATCCCGGGCCCGTTGACATGCGAGCCTTGATAAGTCATATCGGTGCACAACTTCCGAGCCGTTGTAGTCGCACACCAAATCAGTTTTTGTTCACTTGCTTTCCGACCAACCCTCTGAAACTGATTCTACAAAGTATTTTAATATCACATGGGACAACAGTAATCGGGTCGAGCTTCCTCGGCTTTGTTCTAACCGGGTAGTCGCTCTCCGAGTCCGCAAGGTTCTCTCTGCCTCCCACCCACAAACTGGTCAAAATAATTTTGTGACCATATTCCGAATGTTTTTATCTACAGTGAAGTGTTCTCAAATTTCGGCCAACATGACGGGCTACTTAACTCCTGATGTATCAGAACCCCCATCGCCACCCAATTAAAGTTCAAACCAGGTCAATAAATAGAGACTCGGGAGAGTTCATGCGCTTTATAAAGAGCATGGGAGATTTATCTCCCCTCTTCCGTCAATGGCTTCCCCGGCTGAGATCCCGGCAGTTCAGCGGTCTTCCTCGCGCTCGAGTCTGAGTGTGCGCAAGGAGAAGGCATCCAATGAGGATCCCGAGAACATTGTTGTCATTTCCCAGGATGACGACGCCGACAAACCTCCTCAAACCAAATACAGGCCTTTCATTCTTGGCGCTCTTGCTTTATTGATTTTGGGATGGTGGATCTCTGCGACTGTCTTGCGGGCTACAAGGCATAGATGGTGAATTGAATTTGTTCAATAAATGTGATGACACCAGCTGATGCTACTACCCTTCTAAAGGATCGTCCAGACCATCTTCGCATGGTTCTTTATCCTGTGTGTCCTTTGTTATCTCAGCATGTCGAACCAGCTAAAGATGTCCCTCTATCAGTGTTATTGCATTCCGCTTCATCCCAAATAGTGTTGTAACAAGACCAGTCGAAGCCGTTTGGATCCCCGTTGTCCAACGCCCGTGGTACTCTCTGAGCTATCCCATTCGACTCGCAGTCGGCTGGCTCTGCCTGGTTGGGATCATATTTGGATCGGCCTTCGGCTTCAAACTGCCTCAGGGATCCAAGTACTCCGACAGAGTCATCTCAATCGCCGGACTCTTTATCTTCCAATTTGTGTTATGGCTCACTTCGAAGCACAGAAGTCAAATACCTTGGTGAGTTACCACCAGCCAAAATGATATCTATATTCCATTGAAGTATTCAATCCTTCATAACAGGCCAACCGTCATTGTTGGCTTGTTCTTGCAGCAAGCTATCGCATTATTTGTCCTGAAGACTGGTGCTGGTTTTTCTATTTTCAACTGGATTGCAACACTTGCCGCAGATTTCTTGGGACAGTCTCATGCTGGCGCGGTCTTCTTCTTTGATGAAGCCTCCACCCAATGGTTTTTTGTCGGCGTGGTAAGGTTACTTTTCATTGAAAAGCATTGAAAAATCATTCTCATTAACATATCCGATAGCTCTCTGCAATCATCTTCTTTGTAGCTTTTGTCCAGATGATGTACTACCTTGGTGTCATGCAATGGGTCATTGGCAAATTGTCTGTTTCTTCCACTACTGTTTTATATGGGGCATGCCTAACAACAATTGAAGCGCTTGGCTCTTCTTTAAAATCATGGACGTGTCTGGTGCGGAAGCCGTCGTAGCTGCTGCTTCACCCTGGATTGGCCAGGGTGAGTCCGCTTGTCTGGTTCGGCCATATGTCGACTGTGCGTACAACAACTGGCTTTGTACTTTTTGCTGATTGACACCATTATAGTAATGACGGTCTCTGAGCTCCGTAAGCTACTTACCCTCATCCATCTGACGTTCTAAAATCTGTGCTTTCAAGATGTAACCATGACGTCTGGGTTCTCAACCATCGCTGGATCTGTTATGCTTGCCTACATCGGTCTCGGTGTTCCTCCTCAGACCCTCGTTACTTCGTCCGTAATGAGTATCCCAGCGTCCATGGCGATCAGTAAGATGCGCATACCTGAAACTGACGAACCTGTTACCAGAGGTAGAGTCGTCGTCGATCGTGGAAAAGCATCAGAGGAGAAGGAACCTGCAAATGCTTTGCACGCTTTCAGTCAAGGTGCCATCTTTGGTGTAGTTGTCGCAGGTCAAATCCTGGCCAACGTCCTGACTGTGTTGTCCCTTGTGGCAGCGTAAGTTCTGTTCCTGTTGTAAGATTTCTTCTCATAAAAAATCTCTCAGCATCAACGGCCTTGCGACTTGGATCGGACGTGGTTTCGGCATCCACCAACTTACCCTACAGCTTGTTATTGGATATATATTCTATCCAATCACATTCTTCCTCGGTGTTCCTCGAGCTGAGATTTTAAAGGTGTCGCGGCTCTTCGCCACGAAGCTCGTCGCCAACGAGTTCGCTGCCTATCTGGAATTATCAGCTCTCCAAAAAACTTCCGCTGCCCTCACCCCACGAGCCTACGCGATAGCCTCGTACGGTCTGTGCGGCTTTGCCAATCTTGGCTCTCTCGGTATTCAAATTGGGGTCCTGGGAGCTCTGGGTCCTTCCAAAAGTAAAATCATTGCCCGGATCGCCTTTTCTGCGATGTTGTGCGGTTTTCTTTCTACTCTTCAAACTGCTGGTATAGTGTACGTTCCATTCTCTTTTACTCAAATGTGAACTTTTCACTAACTCACAAATTATTTTCAGAGGCATGCTCCTCTAGTCTTGTGATGATTGGAACTGCGTTATCTTGATAGCTTTGAATTATTATGTGGTTTCTCCGAACTTGTAATAGAAACTTTGCTCAAAACGGAGCTCCCTTATCTTCTCATTGAAAAAAGTGCATATAAGTACAACCCGTAGAACATTCCAGACATAGATATAAATTAACCTCGCTGGGAAGAGAAAGAGGATCAACCTTCTATTGTATGGTGGACCGGAGTGGTAGTAACTGTTTGGGTCGCTTCACTAAGAAAGTTCCCATACCCAATAGGAGTACAAGCCTTGCAGGTACTGAGAAGCAGGACTACGTGTAACAGTCATGGCAAGATAATTATGAGGTTCTTGGGTAAAATTATTTACATACCTCCTCAGCCAACCAGAATCTTGGTGGTTCACGTACTTATTCCAACATGAACTTATCGTACAAGCCGAGGTCTTAATTCATGCAGCAAGCAGGGCAATTGAAAGAGGGCAAAATACCAAGTATGTATCTATGCATCATCAAGTTATTGATAGCATAGATGACGCCTAGAAAACTTGGGTGTGTGATTTGTCAAAGAGGTCAAGAATTCACTCCATTCAAGTCGCATGCAGTCCACATTTGATAGGTACCTTTCATCTGTGAAGAGATCAAAAGTGGATTCTTGTGGCCACTGACTGGTTGGTGTCTAGGGAATTTTCTGTGAAACCGCAGTAAAGTTGGCAATGGGAATTTTAACAGATAATCCGTTCGGCGTTGATACCGGAATTAGAATCACGTGGTTGAACGCTTTGCAGACCAATCTATTTTTAGGGACTTTTATATATTCACGTTCAACCATGTTATCTCAACGTCGACATGCATCTCGTTCCAAGAGATCGCGACCGATTACTGCTATCTCAAGCGAGTATCTTAATGCATATATATGCATTTACTAATATACGATTTCCAGGCGGGATTCCTAGCCCAGCGCAGACTAGCTCGCGGTCTGTGCCTCAACCAGACAGAGGCCGTCGCCCTCATTGCCACGCAGCTCCAGGAGCGCATCAGAGATGGTACTCATTCTGTAGCTCAGCTCATGGCCCATGGGAAACACATTCTCGGAAGAAAACATGTTCTCTCGAGTGTCCCATCCCAGATTCATCAGATTCAGGTAGAAGGAACATTTCATGATGGGTTGGTTCTCCTTTTCTTTTTTATTGTCATTTACTGATTTATGATAGGGTATTCCTCGTCACTGTGCATGACCCAATATGCAGCGAAGACGGCGACATCGAGTCTGCTCTGTACGGCTCTTTCCTTCCCATTCCATCCGATACCGCCTTTCCACCGCACGATACTTCCGAGTACTCTCCCGAAAAACAACCAGGTGCCATCATTCTCTACAAATTAGATGAGCACAACGGGAGAATCACCATCAACAAAGGAAGGAAACGCGTCAAAGTCAGAGTAACTAACAAGGGTGACAGACCCATCCAAGTCGGCTCGCACTATCACTTTGTCGAAACAAACCTCTTCCTCTCATTCGACCGCGACATTGCTTACAATAAACGCCTCGACATCCCAGCGGGCACTGCAGTCCGCTTCGAACCAGGTGACACAAAATCTGTCTCTCTCATCCCCATCTCGGGCAAGCAAATCATATCAGGAGGAAATGACTTCTGCTCTGGCCCTTACAACCCCTCTTGTCTCCCATCTGCAATCGATAAACTTAAAAATGGGTTTTCGCATGTCCCAGAGCCAGGCGCACTGGAAATAGCAATCGATACCGAGATTGAGAGGGAGGCGTATGTAAGCATGTATGGCCCTACGACTGGTGATCGGATTAGACTAGGCGATACCGAGCTATGGGTCGAGGTTGAATGGGACGAGGGTGCGAGTGTGTATGGTGAAGAGGCAAAGTTCGGTGGTGGAAAAACGATCAGAGAGGGTATGGCACAGGCGACGAACAGATCTTCGGCGGATGTTATGGATTTGGTTCTGACGAACGCAGTGATTATTGATTGGCAGGGAATTTACAAGGCATTTATTGGTTGTCATAACATTATTCAAGTGCTGACAATGTATCTTTTGTTAAACAGGCGGACATAGGAATAAAAAACGGCCTAATTGCCGGAATAGGCAAAGCTGGCAACCCCGATATCTCCCCAACTCCTTCGATTAATGGTTCCAACAAACCCCTCATCCCGATCGGCTCGTCGACCGAGATTCTCTCGTGTGAGAACCTCATCGTAACAGCCGGCACCATCGATGTCCATGTGCACTATATCTGTCCACAACAAATTACCGAGGCCCTTGCTTCTGGTACAACCACTTTTATAGGCGGGGGGACAGGTCCGGCGGAAGGGACGAAAGCGACGACGTGTACTAGCTCAGAATTTTACTTGAGGATGATGATGCGTGCTTGTGATAAGCTGCCGGGCAACTTTGGGTTTACGGGTAAGGGGAACGATGCGGGGTCGGGTGGATACGATGAAGGGGGTTGTAAGGCAATTGAAGAAATAATCAAAGCCGGCGCATGCGGTCTCAAGCTGCACGAAGACTGGGGCAGCACTCCCTCCTCCATCCGACGTGCCTTGTCAGTCGGCGACAAATACGACGTCCAAGTGAACATCCACACCGATACTCTCAATGAATCTGGGTTCGTTGAGCAAACCATAGAAGCATTCGAAGGACGAACGATACATACATATCATACAGAGGGTGCAGGGGGAGGGCATGCGCCTGATGTGATTAGGCTGTGTGGGGAAGAGAACGTGTTGCCAAGTTCGACAAATCCAACGAGGCCTTTTGCCAAGAATACTCTGGATGAGCATTTAGATGTGCGTCTTTTCGCGAGATTAGCCTGTTTCACAAAAACTAATAATTGTATTTGCGTAGATGTTAATGGTATGCCACCACCTCTCTCGAAAAATTCCCGAAGACATCTCCTTCGCCGAATCCCGTATCCGCGCCGAAACCGTCGCAGCTGAAGACGTCCTCCACGACCTCGGTGCACTTTCCATGATCTCATCCGACTCACAAGCAATGGGCCGCATAGCCGAAGTTGCTGCCCGAACATGGCGTACTGCATCCAAAATGCGGCAATGCCGCGGTCCGCTCACATCCTTGGGCGATACCTCAACAAAAGACAACGCTCGTGTCAAAAGGTATATATCAAAATACACTATCAATCCTGCTATAACGCATGGGATTGGTCATGTTGTGGGTGATATTTCAGTAGGGAAGATGGCAGATCTAGTGGGATGGGAATTTGGGAGGTTTGGGAGTTCGAGTGGACCACAATGGGTGCTTAAGGGTGGTGTGGTGGTGTGGGCGCAGATAGGAGATGCGAATGCGAGTGTACCGGGTGTTGAGCCTTGTTGGGGGAAGGAAATGTGGGGTGCGGTGCCTGGGCTTGATGTGGGTAGGCCGGGCGGACAGGGTGTAAGTGGACTATCCGAAGGTGTCGATCTGAGGGGGCACCACTCCGCATTCTTCATAAGTCGTGCCTCTCTCTCTCCGTCTGGTCACTCCCCATTCGAATCATACGGTCTCTCGAAACCTGGTATACCCGTCCGGTCCTGCAGGAACATCAAAAAGGGTGATATGAAGTGGAATGGGGAAGTGCCGAAGGTTGAGGTTGATCCGGAGAGCTACGACGTGAAAGTCGACGGGGTGAGGTGCGATGTTGAACCTGCAGAGGAAGTATGTCTGGGCAAGGGGTATAATTTGTTTTGAGGTCTGGCTGGTTGGTTGGGGAATGGAATGGGGGAAGGAAAAAACTGTAATTATGTATTTGTATAAAACCACTGTGATCTCACTGCTTAGCTTTCTGAGAACTTGAAAGGATGTTATTTTTTGTCAACAAGGTTTTCCATCAGGCTCATTGACAGGTTATTCATATGTGATGGTACTCCAGACTCCATAAGAAATGCACTGAGCAGTCACTGAAGCGAATGCCTTTCGATGGATTCCGGGAAGAGATGCTGCATGCATGTTGCGATTCTCCAAGGGCTTGCACAGTGTTCAAACTTCCAATCTTGAAAACACTGATCCTGAGGCATAATTTTAAGCCCATCCCGACATTAACCGTTAATCCTGGAACATGTCAATCTATTGAAAGACGTGCCAGTGGCGGAATCGTTGGAAGTTGAGCATTTTGCAAGTTCAGATGTTTAAGCACATTTAAATTCATCCTATAGTTCTATGGACAAAATCAGATTGGACCGATCATCTTGGCTTTAAGGGATGTCGTCTTCGATACAAGTAAATATGTGTATTTACTAACAATTCATGTACATGAGTACTGGGTGACTCGGGGTACTCACGCCAAGAAAAATAATTCTTTCATCTATATGTTAGCAGCAGTCTAGTAGTGTAGTCGCCCTTCTAGCCTGTCCTCGATAAGCTGCGCCACCGTTGGTCCGTAGACAGGAATATTCCTCCCTTGGAAGCCTGGTGGATAGTTCACCTTCGGTTCATTGGGAGCAGTGAAATATCTGAGAAGGGAGCTGTATGAGCGCAAATATGAGTCATGATCAAGTGTAAGTGAACGCACGTATCGTTCCAGATACTGTAGTGTCTAATCCCCAGGGAGTTCGCGGTCCATTCGTAATCATGAGAAAAGCCACCAGGGACGAAAATCTCAATAACAGCAGAATAGCGGTTTGGGTCCATCAAGACGAGGTGCGACAAGCCGTTTCCGTGAACGCCCATTAAAATCTATAGCGCAAGTTAATTTCAGCACGCCGTTCATCGAAGCTAACATACCGTAGTCTCCGATGCCAGCTCGACTTGTTTTGCCTTCGAAAGTCTTTCTGGCTTCACATCGTTGAAAACCCAGTTTTTGCCTTCCAGCTGTTTCTTTGCGACTAGATCTTCGATAGCTGATATGAGTTCATCGTGATGCTCTGGTATCAAATGGCGTCCAACAGCTTGACGGTTTATGTACGTGATGACAACCTTTTCTGGAAGCGGGGAAAGCAGGCTTTGGGGATCAGAGATACCTTTATTCTCCAATGGCACTGGAAGAATCCTGTTCGTTTTCTCCACCCCAGCGAACCTGTAGATGGCATATCTTATATGATCCCACCAAATTCCGAAGGGATCGATGCCACCGTTGTTCCTCATATAGTCCCAAGCTTCTGCTGCCATTCGGTGGGTCCTGGAACAGACCTTACCACGATTTGCGGCACTACGGTCTACGAGCAAGGCCATAGGTAGATGCCACGCATTTCCCGGCGCGTTTGGGGTATGCGGATCAACGAAAGTGGTGATACAGCGCTCGTTCCAGTCGTTTGTGTCTTCAATATCAAGAGAGGGGAAGGCCGCCCGAAGGAAATATGGGTTTACGCCCGGACGGTCCCTCCATTCTGGGTGTTTGGCGTTCAAGAATATCAAACGAGATAAAGGAGGTGGTTGGTAGTTTACGGGCGGAGGGTTGAATGAAGGATATGGACTGGAAACACTAAAGCTGTCCGACGCATTAGCAAGGCGGGACACTGGATTAAACGCGCCGTAGAAGAAGGCCCAAGTGCCAAGTAGGAGTTCAGCGATTAGATGATAGTAATGATGGAGGAACTGGCCAGTCTCGTTCACTACAATCTGATCGAAAATGAGCTCCTGGTTCCTCGTTTAGTTTAGCAGCTTACTGAAATCCCTTCTACGCTCCAGACACGGTGTCTTTCCCTTTTCGACAAGTCGCCACCCCAGCGGGCCATCGCAGTGTCTGGGCTAATTATTTGGAATTCTTGATCTGTCGGCTCACGTAGTCGGATATTCTCGGGTTGGTTCAACGCTTCTAGTCCTGTGCTTGTTATCATGCGACGTTGAGGAAAATTTCCTGGGTCCTGGCTAATGGCGAAGAAGGTGCAATTGGCCATGTAGAGATTCTTGAACAAAGTGTAACCCGGGGCGTGGGCTATTATAGTTGTTTCTGGTAGCGTGTCGGAAAAACCGACGTCCAGAGCCAAAGGGTCGCCTGAGAGAGTCTGAGAGTCCCCAGAAGGAAGCGGGGGAAAGTCGTGTTGGTCATGGTAGCTGTCGGGATTGATTGTCGGGGCTGTCTGGAACAACGACGAAAGAATGTAGACGATGGAGGCCCCTAAAATAATTAGGATACCGTCGCGACGGTGAAAGAAGGGCATTTTGAAGTCTGAGAATGAGAGGAAAGCATTATATTGCCAGACTGATGTGGCTGACAGGTCACGGATAATTTACTACTTTAGGTGGCTTACGGGTAAAATTAATATTTGAAATTATTTTGAAGTGTCACACACCTGTGACGATGCTAGCCTTGCGTTTATCCGCCCTCTTTGCATTTCCCTTGCTTGCACTATGCCAGTCGCCACGGTCTCTCGTAGTTTGGCATGGACTAGGTATGCATATGCTTCTGGAACGCCTTCATTGGTTTAACTCCCCACTAGGGGATTCCTACAATTCAACTGGCATGGTGCAATTCCAAGCCCTGGTCAAGGAAGTTCACCCAAGCATCTTCGTACATTCTGTATACATCGACAAGAATCAGGATAACGATCGAAATGCGGGATTTGTGCGTTGCTTGTTCTCACTTTGTTTCCAATCGAATTAATACTTGCATCAACAACAGTATGGGAATGTGAACGAACAGGTTGCATTTGTCGCAGATCAGCTTACTTCAATACCCGAGCTTGAGAATGGTTTCGACGCCATTGGTTTTTCGCAAGGTAGACCTCTGCACCTAAATCAGTTTGAGAGTTCATGACCATATCTGTAGGCGGTCAATTCTTACGGGCCTATGTCGAAAGATATAACAATCCTCCAGTCCATAATCTCATCACGTTTGGTTCCCAACATATGGGCGTGTCGGACATTCCTCCTTGCCGAAGATACGACTTTTTATGTCAAATGGCACGGAGGGCCGCGAAGTCTGCCGTGTACGGTCAATGGGCACAAGAGAACCTTATTACAGTACGGCTTTTAAATCAATCACAGGCTTATATGAAGTTGATGCATCCTTTCACAGGCTCAGTATTATCGTGATCCAGCAAATTTGGAAACATACCTCTCTGCAAACAAATTCCTGCCATACATTAATAACGAAATTCAGGGATCTCGCAACGGGACCTATAAACGCAACCTAGCATCTCTCAACAACCTCGTCCTTGTGATGTTTACGGAAGACAAGACTGTCATTCCAAAAGAGAGTGCTTGGTTTGGAGCAGAAGTCGTGAATGAAGAAGGGAAGCACATTTCTCAATTTTCCTTTTCCATTCCGAAACAACGTCTCGAATGGGAAATGGTTCCTATGCGATTGCAGCCTATTTATCTCGAGAACTGGATTGGATTGCGGGACTTGGACGATCGCAGCGCGATTATTTTTGAAGAATGCAAGGGCGAGCATATGCATCTAGGAGAATGCTGGAAGCCTCTTGTTGAGAAGTTTACTGGCGGATTCTATTAAGTACTTACTCTTGTAGCTATAAGTAGAAGTTTATGAGTCTTGACCATCACGTGTCCACCGTCAATGTCCTTTTCAAGTTGGGACCTGCTACGGTGAATGTTTTGGACAGCGTAGCCACAGAGGAACCCCACGCTCATCGACGCGAACAGCAAATGGCGACATCCAGCGTCGGCTTTACTCCCCGTCTACGGATGACTCGACATTCCCCAACTCACGACAGGAGTGCTCACACCGTCACCGCATCCACATCTGAAGCTGGTCCCTCTCGCCTGCCGGAGTTTTCTCAGTTGGTAAACTTGACGATGAATGACATGGACGTGTCAGACAACAACATCTACGCCAGCGACGTACCAACTCCCCAAGCACCGCCTCAAATGGCGGCGAAGCCAGAAAATCCTGCTGCCGTACTGCGTGCACTCTTGTCGCGTTTGCCCAACAAGGAGGGAAGTCCTACACATCCGGACCATGACACGGAGCTTCAGTACCCTTCCGAGAGAGATTCGGATTATGATGTCGAGACTGCAAGTGCCACCACGAGCGTTGCTCAATCAAGTCTGAAGAATATCTTCAGTCGGGCGCTTCGCGAGCCAGGTGATACGCCTCGGAAGGACAAGTCTCACCGTCAACGAAGTAGTAGTATTGGTGACACCGACCTAGAAAACACTCCCCACGTTCTGGAGGCACGAGATATCAAAGGAAAGCGCAGGAGCCTGAGTGATGATGAAGTTGACAACGGGAACGGTGAGCTTCATAATTTATTTGGGAGGATAATGTCTCAATCACCCCAGTAAAATCCGTGCGACCCCGGACGCGCTTCAGAAAAACTCCGCAACCGTTAACGCAAGAGTTTTTGCGTGAGCGCTTCGGAAAGTTTTCGGATTCGCCAGTGAAACACCAAGATGCAACACGTAAGTCGTAGGAATACACTTCACATTATTAGTTGAGTGACAGAATAAATCATCCAGGTGATGAAAATGCAGCCTCTCATGAAGTATTCAATCCTCGGTTGGATTCTTCGCAGATTTCACCGCCTATGGCAACCAGCACACCGCAGCGCTCCCTGATGTCTTTCAACCAGTCCAGATTTAATTCGAGTGTGTCAAATAAATTCAGTATTATTAGGCATCTCTGATTCCCTTCTCCTAGATCTCCTTGATAAGGATTCAGAAATGCAGAATGCATTCGACGCTTTGGATAGTTCCGCGGATAATTTATCGAATAGATCAAGTCGGTTAAGTCATCGACTTCCTCTCATTCTGTGCTGATTCTGCTTTAGTTTCTCCGATTCCAACACTGCAAATCGAATTTGAGACAGTCGAGGATACCACCCATACGAAACTCAATGAGATTACGAACCCTAAGCCCCATACTCGCGAAGTTACTCCTCAAACATGTAGGCATACAGCTTCGATTGTCTATAGCTATGTAACTCATGGTTTCCTTAGCCCTGCAGACTACACCTCGGTCCAACAACAAGGATTTGAATCCGGGTGTTCCATCCACTGCTAAGACCTCTCATTCGAAATCGACTGGTGTGTACTTTTGCATCCGAGTTTAGAAATTAGCCTCTGATAATCCCAGTATACGACAAATACGACACTTTAGGAGAGCAGTCCATGAGCCTCTCTCTGCCTATGGGACACATCAAGCTGCAGCCCGATGTCGATCATTTTCCAAATGCCACGAACGGCAGTTTGTCCCGTCAACATTCGATCGCATCCCTTCGACCATCCTCCCCACTGCCAGATCATCACCGACCACATACTCCCGTCGATGTCGTTCACGAAAGAGAACGGAATTGGAATAAACCGCGACCAATCCAGCACAAGCAGTCATCTTCACATTTGTCTCATCGTTCGTCAACCCCTTCGAGTCGGTCATCCTCCCCAATGCAATATCGGGACCAGGTTTCGGGGAGTCCTGTCGACGCACAGGGAAGAGGAATGAATGGGAACACATCTCATCGTACACGGCTTGGCAGTCTATCTCCTCACCATGTTCACAATCATTCGTTTTCATTATCACCTCGTCCGAAGTCACCCATGCACCGGCCAGAGTCTCCAGTTGACCCTACACATGAACGGGAAAGAAATTGGAATGCACCGCGCCCGAGGTGGCATGACGGTTTATTGCTTCACACCTCTCAGGAAAGCTTTGACGCATCTGTTCAAAACAATGGTCGTCCTAGGACGAACAGTCTGCATAATTTGACCCATGAATCTACTAGTAACGTCGATGGGCACCTTCACCCCCATCGTACCCCTCCAAAACATACCAAAAATCCTCACAGTCGCCCATTGTCGCCTCTTCCACCTGAGAAGTCCAGTCCTTCTCTCACCCGTGCATCATCTGTACGAACTGATCGCGATTCTCGTCCTCAGTCGACATCACCTTCTGTCCCAGTCACTTCGAACGCCTCTAGACGTCGTGCAAAGCCAGCAGACAAGGAGTCATCCAGCATGGCCTCAGTTGCTCCAAAGGAACAAACTGACGAGCTACTCTCAAGAAAAGAAGACCATTCTCTTCACAACAATGTGGCAACACCATATAAGTGGCCTGTGATCAGTTCAGATCGACAAGCCCAGCCGATACCAAATGGCCGTATTCACAATGATTCTGAAGCAGAGGGTTTGTCATTCATC
>Ga0307507_10009575_pt1 | contig 12843 bp, 13 predicted proteins | sample 7_EM_MG_FD_207223 | JGI IMG/M metagenome (GOLD analysis project Ga0307507, IMG submission 207223) | Populus trichocarpa ectomycorrhiza microbial communities from riparian zone in the Pacific Northwest, United States - 7_EM | ecosystem: Host-associated > Plants > Roots > Unclassified | place... | reverse complement strand
GTGCAGCGGGTGATGGTGATTCCTCAGGACTACTGTGTTTTCTTCTTTTCTTTCTTGCCTTTGGTGGCCTTGGTCTTAGGATTCGATCGCTGGATTCCATTCCGTTCTCCGTATAGGCTTTGGTTGAATTTCAGAGATTCCGTCTGCATGAGAAAAGGGTGTGTTTTAGTGCATACCCACTCCGTTAGAAATATTCATAACTAACGATGTGTGCCGGATTTGCTTGGACTATCGGGGGTTTCGAAATCATATCGTTAGCGATGGTTAATGCTAAGAAGACTTCGTTTACGGCAACCCAGGTTGCAAACAACGGCATGGCGATGGGTGCTGCTTTTAGGCGCATCCTAGAGTTGGAAAAGGAGGTTTCGAGGCTGTGGCATCATGTGTCGATTTTATTGAAAGGGTTAAATGGGAAAGGGGAGAGAAAAGGGGTTGAGGAGAACGAGGAGGTGGCGGAGGTAGTGGCTGAGGCTGAGGCTGAGGCTGAGGAGAGGGTGGACACTGAGGTGGCGGCTGTTGGGGCGTCACCCATTACCAGTGGCGTTTAAAAAGTTGGGGCTGAGGAAGAGGAAGTGGCGGAGGAATTTGTGGCTGGAGTTGAGTCGATGAGTGTCGGCTCAAGGGATGATGAGGATGAGGTTGTCGACGGCAGGATAATTGTTAGACTGCCAGGTGACAAAAAGAGAAGGATAGTCGAGGCAGGAGGTAGTACGAGGGTAGAGGGGAGAGCTTTGGTTAGTGAGACTCTGGTCGGCCCTGGATCAGGTGAAAGAGGTGTGTTTGTGGGTGGGAGGGTGCCGAGTGGGCCCTCTAGTATGTTCGCGGGTAGAGGGACAGGAGGAGTGAGTAGGGGTTTTGGATTTGGAATGGAGGGTTACGGGTATAGGGGTGGTGGTCGGGGGAGAGGGGGGCACTATTATTAGTAGCATTTCATTCTTTAAGCCTTGCGGGTTTGGGAGATTAAGTCAGACAGGATGTGCTGTCATCTCCCATACCCGGAAGAAGGGTGGCGATTTGGGATGAGATTCCGACGGGAGGTTGAGATTTGGTATGGGTGACGAGGAGCAAAGCCGATTTAACCTCACCAAACAACCGGCATGTTTCGAGACGGATTGAAGACCGTTCTTACAACCCGACAGAGCAGACACCCGAGTAGTAAACCGAGTCCCAGAATGTGGCTTTGGGGGAGGGCACCAGGGATTGGATGTCCTGGATTTTAGCCCGCTTGGACCCCAGGGGCGAAAGGGTGGAGCTATATTTGCTTTGTTTTTAGGCGAGTAACTTTGGGTTATATGATTGGGACCGGGTGACATATCTAGTGTACACGCAGGTCTGAGGTATGGGTATTTCTTTTTTGTTCTGACTAGGTTCCGGCTATTGGTCAGGATGAGAGCGGATCTGGTTGATTTGTACCCTAGAGAGCAAGGCAGGTCTAAGTGCATGGGTTGTGATGGGTAGGCGGGTATAAGGGCATACAGATTGAATACTATAGAAAGCCCTATAGTGTATTAGATAGTTGTTATATAGCTAATAAATACCGAAATATTGATGAGAAAAAAAAAAGAAAAAAAAAAAAAAAAGTCTCCAGAAATCTTGGCGCCAAGTGTCGAGGTCAAATGTGAGAGATGATTTATACGCTCGCGTCCACACACCTCTCTTATCACGATTGATGAAATCAATCATGAAATTGTGAAGTTGCCGGATATTATGATAAGGTGTATGGCTGCCAATGGGGGAAACAAGTTTCAAGCATGAATTATTTGTACTTTAGATTGGTTCCTTATCTTTCAATTCTACACCTTATTTCGTCTTGTTTTTTGCTCTCCTGTTATTGCTTTGCCATTTCTTTCTCTACTATTTCTAATATCTTGGCCCCAAGATTTCCGGAGACTTTTGACTTTGTCAAGTAGGTCTTGCTGACCCCTGTACAGAACCTCTGTAGCAAAACAAAGTTGGACTATCACATCTAGCCCCACAGATACCGCCAAACGAATTCAGTCTCCCACTTCAACCTTATGGGTTAGAATGTCGTGGTGCCGGCTCTGGCGTTCAAGTGGAGATAGCCAGGCCAAAACTTCCAACTTCTCGTCAGCCACCATTCATTTATTTCACGCATTGTAAAAAAATAATTAGTATTAAAACAATTGATATATATTGCCGCTTGTATGATGAGAGTTCTTTGATTTTCGTTTATGTCCAACAGGTTCCTGTGAAGAAGATCGCTATTAAGTGTCTCTAATAGACTCCCTTTATGTCAGCTCATAATATGTATTGCGTCAATGCCTGCCAAGTTATCCTTCCAGTCAGCTGACGCGTCCCACATACTGAAATCAGTGTGCAAAATACGAACTACTTCAATTCCGCTTGTATTTCCCCTTTCCTAAATTATTCCTCCTTCCTTCCTCCTTCCTCTTCATCCCCACATATACTCCTCCCGCCCCATCCATCAAAATTTGCTACTCCTTGCTGTCGATTATTTTTTTAAAAAAACCTCACACTTCTCATCGTATCTTATCATGCTATCTCTTGTAGGTTCGTTTATGGAATTGTTAAGTTTAAAAATATCCTATTTACTAACCTCCGGTTATTATACTATTTAGGGTTCCTGGAAAAATAGTGCGGTCCAATTGCCACGCTAGTGGGTGGTTTCGGTGCCGCCGTTTTAAGAATCATTGATATCCGTCTCAACCGCCGCCCGCCCACCTTACCCGCAGACGCCTCAATCGAAGACGCCCCCGACGAAGAAATCGCTACCCTTCAAGACCAGCTTGATTTGGAAAGAGCACGTGGCCTACAACTCCAGCAAAGGCTAGCCCAACAGACATCCATAGTTACCGAGCAACAGTGACCAAGAGCATCGCTGCGGTGGGGGGGGGTGGATTAGCTCTTTTTCTCGGGGGGTGGGGTTGCTTTTTCCTGTAATGGGGGCTGCTGCCTCCTTTATTGCCGGCGTGGTTGAGCGGGAGTTTCAGTTCATAATTAATGTCGATTGATAAAAATAACACTTCCAGTGTCATGGAATTCATAGTGCTCGTCCTCTTCGTTCCAGTGGCTGCCTTCGTAGTTTGATTGTACAAGGGGGCACTGATGATGCGGAGCTCTCGCGGGTGGCAAGTAGGATTGTGTGCGAGACTTGTGTGATATGCTAGTAATTATGGTAGGAGCTCATAGACATGACACCTCATCCGACCGTGCCAACAGTAGCCACAAGAGTGATACCGGTATTAGTTTCACAGGCTGCCCATGGTTTAATTGAAATGTTCTTGGCACCTATGATTACATTGACTAGCTAAGCCTACGACCATATTTTAACAGACCCCCGCTCTTCTTTCACTATACTCCGCTTTTCTTCCGCTCCCAGCTCCCAGGAGTGTCATCAATCAACCATACTCAGCAACTCTTACTCCTCAGTAGAACAAACAATGGAAAGTCGGAGATGTCTGAATATACCATCAACGATAGCAGCAACTGCCTCAATACGAGGAATTCTTATAATAATACTGCGTTGAACAACTGTACCTCTACGGATGACCTGTCTCCACTTTTAAAGTGGCTTTCACCCTTGGATCCCGGCTTACGAAATTCCGACATTCAAGGACACCGTGTCGGCAAGGTCGAAAAATGGCTCATGGGGACCGAGAAATCCAGAAGATGATACGGATTGGGTGGGAAAGTTGACGATGGTAAGGCAGTTCTGTTTTGTTATGGAAATCTGGGGGGTCGGAAAGGCGTTTATTAAGTAATAAGGATTAGTTTGGGAGAGAGGTGAACCTGTGGTAATAAGCCACAATGATACTCCGCCGGACCGGGGCTAGAGGACAACACATGGCCGTTACATGCTTTTACTTCGACTTTGCGGCGGGACAGGAGCAAACTGCCACTAGTCTGCTGGGTTCCATACTGAAACAGGTGATCAGTGGAACGGAAAGGGTTCCGGAGGATATATGGCGGGCTTTGCAAGAGCCGAAAAAGGTCGTTAATAGACGCAAACTCCGAGATATCGCGAGAATTCAGCAACTCACCACCTCCCCACAGCCCACATTTATCGTAATCGACGCACTGGACGAATGTACGACCGTGCGGTGATTTCAGCTCCTTGATTCATGGAAAGGAATCCTCAAGAAGTCCTCGGGTGCCTGGAAGTTGGTGATTAGAAGGCCCCATAGTTTCTCAATGATTGAAACAGGACTCGCTTGATGGTTGCGTTGTACGAAAACTCATCCACTTTTGTCCTCCGAGTATACAGTTCCAGTATGTGCTGCCGCACGAAAGAGCTTATCTCGAAATTGGCGTTGCGGCTCTGTAGCACCATGCACAATGCCTTCTGTGCGAGAAAGGCGAAATCGGGATCGTCCCGATAGCCTCGTCCCTGCTTCGCTTACGATACGGTAAGCTTGTAGTCTAGCATACAATCTCACATTCCTACACTGATTCAACCTCACTAATTCTATAATCGTAATATCAGATCATAATTATCAAGAAACTGAAAAAGAGAGAGGGAAAAGTAACTCTACCCCCCCCACGCTCACCCCCGCTTCAAATTCTTTAGTAAGTAGAGTCCTATGGTAGCATGGTGGTTCTTTAGACCCTCTTCCCAAAGCCAGTATGAGGGCACCCAATACAGGAGTTAAAAGACTCCCGCTTGCTTTTCCTGATTACATTCTGATAACCATTAAGAAATAACTCTGCAATTGCTGTGAAGACTTCGGGCGAACAACTTACGGATGCTCTTTGCCCCCAATCTCCCAATGCCCACTACCCATATTACGGCGATTAGCTGGCGGCATTAGCCTAGCTTATTTTACAGAGAGAATCTTGTAATCTCTGGATACTGGGATAATATTTCTGGTTGGTTTCCTGGCCGGTGTGTTCCCCGCTATCGAAGAAAACGGAAGACCAATGGGGGATACCGGTATGAAAAGTTTATTTATTTTGTTTGGCCTCCTCCCATTTCCCGTCCACATAATTATGCCCACTGCGGGGTCTCTAGCGGGGTCCGCTACGTGAGTTGTCACGTGATTCATTAAGCCAATCATTAATGATAGCCAGTCCCCTATCCTAGATACCCTCTATGGATCGTTATTCACAGCCTCCCTGAGATTCTTTATGTTATCGTACATGACTTTTCATCTACCTAAAAAAACACTATACAGCTGATCTATCATGTAGGGAATAAGGTGGGGGATACAGGAAATGTGGAAGAAAAAAGATTCTTACAAGAAAACAGGCGAAAACAATAATTTACAGCGAAAAGATAACTAAATAAAATGAGTGGGAGAAAAACAGCAAGCCATACACAAAACCTTCTGACAATAATCCAACTATTTCACTCGACTGACTAACTTAGACTCTATACTTTGCAAAAAGAAACTCATAAATCCTCACTCGATGAATGCAGGAAGGGAATCTGACCCCGGTGCGATCACATATATGTACAGTCTCTCGGCAGAAGTGTTCGTGAAATGTGTCTCACCTTACTAAGCTACCTCGCCAAAACGAACCCTCACACATTTGATCACAACCGTTCGTGCGATTCACACTGCCATAAAGCTCCAATACAAAAGCTGTGACCTGTGTTGTTGCAATTGCCTTTCGTAGTAAGGTGCTGTGTATGTTTCATTTTTTTCCACTTCCTCTGACAGCTGATTCTAAGGTGACTCGCTTGGCAGTATTTCTTTACTAAATGATTCAGTTGAAAAACATTAGAAATTATAAATTCCACAATTCAATATTTTCTCAGCTTGAGGAACTTGTCCGATAATCAGGGACCCAAGACCGCTAGCAGCAGTGAAGGAGAGCATTCATAAGAAGCATTTATAATGTGAGACTGGTTTAATGGTAATTAGACTAGACCATAATAATGATCGCTTCGTTTCTAAACTCGTCGTAGGGGCAATGTCGGTTGGTATGTAATGTCGGGAAGAGACCTAGTACACAGTGTCTGTCGGAACGAGAATTAGCATTTGACGCGACTCTGAATATTCAAGTCTGTACCGAGTACTGAAGTATATTCCCCTGCGTATCTGCGTTCCCGATATAATCCCCGAACCGACATGCCCCCGCCGTGAGTATACCCTGAATTTCACGCAAAATCAGTCTGCCATAGTACAAAGAGTGATACATGATCAGCCATTCTTACAACCCACTAGGAAACACAACATGCTATAAAGAAAGGACTGAATGAGGAAACCAAGCCCAAAAGAAATCCGGAATTAAAGGCCACTGAAATCTGTAGCACTAACTCATTTTAGTGCTACACATTCCAATCTTGTCATCCTCCCGAAACTCTTTGTAATCCTGCCCGGTTACCATTCTGCATAGCTAACACCTTATTCAGCTAAGTTAAGTGCAGCACTACCAGTAGCTTCCTTCTGTAAAAAACGACCGAAGGGATAGGATGCTATGTGGTGATCACTTTTGTCTGGTGTTCGCACTTTGGTGTGGTTGCTTAGTAAGGCGAGTCATGTTTCACGAACACTTCTGCCGAGTGACTGTACATTCTCATCTCATTGGATATCATTGACCTACCATAGAAGATACGGAAGCACAAGTCCCATGAGCGATCTGGTCATAAAGGAAAGGAATGGTGGTGATTTTCATCAGGTGGTGCCGTTCAGGTCTTCAATCGCGTTGTGGGTTACGGGTTTGGGAGGCTGTAGCAGGGCCACCATTTCCCGACGCCGCCATCCTGGTGCCCACATGAGAGGTGTTTTACCGATATTATCTGGCTTTTCGCGGTTGACCTCTTCCCTCCCAAGTAGTATTTTGACGACTTCCGTACGTCCCTCCTCAACGGCATACGACAGTGGTGTTCGGCCGTCATTATCTCGCCTATCGGGGTTGACCTCTTCTCGCCCGAGTAGTATTTTAACCACTCCCCTACGTCCGTCCTTAGCGGCACGCGATAGCGGTGTTCGGCCGCCATTATCTGGCCTATCGGGGTTGACTTCTTCTCGGTCGAGTAGTATTTCCACCACTTCATCGTGTTCAGGCAAATAGCCATCGAAAGCCACACCCGAAGCGGCATGCAAGAGCGGTGTCAGTCCGCGATTATCTGGCTTGTCAGGGTCGATCTCTGCCCGCTCAAGTAATATTTCCACTGCCTCCACCCATCCGCGTTGAGCGGCATGCGAGAGCGGTGTTCGGTCGAACATATCTGGCTCGTCGGGGTAGACCTCTTCCCGCTCGAGTAATATTTCTAGTACCCCCACCCGTCCGCGTTCAGCGGCATGCGAGAGCGGTGTTCGGCCGAACATATCTGGCTTGTCGGAGTCGACCTCTTCCCACTCGAGTAATATTTCTAGTACGCTCACCCGTCCGTGTTCAGCGGCATGCGACAGCGGTGTTCTACCGAACATATCTGGCTTGTGGGGGGCGACCCCTTCCAACCGGAGAAGTGTTTTCACTACTCCTTCATGCCCCTCCTGGGCTGCATATGATAGGGGTGTTCGCCCAATATCATCTGGCTTATCGGGGTCTACCTCTTCTCGCCCAAGTAATATTTTCACCACCTCCTCATGTCCTTTCCGAGCAGCCAACAAAAGTGGAGGGCACTCCCTATACCCTCCCCCATTGAGATCATAACATCCCGTCTGTATCAAGGCAGCCACAATCTCAACAATCCCGAGCAAAGAGGCCCAGTGCAGCCCATTAAATAGGCGAATCGTAGCAAAACGATCTTGTTCTATTTCACGTTCTAAAAGATATACTGCTGATATGTGGACACTGGATTCCCTCAATAGCTCCAGCGCTAGTGATCTGGCGCAGTCCGAGAGATCCATTTTCGCATGGGCTCCCCAGTATAGAGAGCAATAGCGTAGAAAGGGCTGGTCAGAGACGACGGCATAAACATTGGTAGAAGGATTGGGTGAAAGAGCCTTGACCTGTTGGGAATTCAGATATGTCAAGCACATCTCTGCAATTCTTGAGTGATGTCTACTAAAAATATCGGGATGGGAGGAAAAATACTCTCGCAGAGTAAAATGGATCAGCCGCACATTTGATTCTTCCTTATCCACAGTAACAAGCCCTTGACAGCAGCCCACTAACGTCGTTATTGAAGGGATGTTGTCGGCATTAAAATCTGTAGAGCCCAATTCGATTGCTAGGGCATGGCAGAGCTCATCCGGGCTCAGCGGCTCTTCCGCATAACTAATCCACATCAAGGCTCCCATTCCGAGTCTCGATTTATCCCCACCCTGCGCCTTTATCCGTTCTATTGTTGCACCGTAAACATCCTCCAACCCCAATCCATCTGTGATTTTGCTGAGTCTTTCTCGTCTCCGGTGTATCGTCGATTCCTGCAAGATTGCTTCGATATTCAAAGAAGCGAGCAGAAACCTGAATATACATATTAGTCGATAATTCGGGATTGGGTTCTCAAAAGAATGGCCGCTACCCACATTCCCGATATATTTCCAGGAATCTTCTCTAGAATTTCTGCCTCTAGATTCTCATCCATAGCATCCGGTGTCTCATCCTCCCTCAGTCTGACACGAAGGAATCCGACGATATCATCTATGTTAGGACCTAAACATAGACTTGTCACTCGTCCTGCGAGACGCATTTCAATTTCGGGGCAAATATGGGGCCTTCCGGTCACGAATATTCGCGCGCCGGGGGACTTCCTGAGGATTTCTTGCAACGAATCAAATAGCCGAAATCGCTGCACAGCCGTAGATTCATCGAGAGCGTCTATGACCATAAATGTGCGTTGCGAGGAAGTGATGAGTTGCAGAATTTTCACGATATCGCCGAGTTGAGGTTTGCGTCCACTAACGGCCTTCTTCTGCTTTTGCAAGGCCAGCCATATATCCTCCGGAACTCTTTCCGTTCCACTGATCACCTGCTTTAGTACGGAACCCAGCATGCTAGTAGCAGTCTGCTCCTTTCGCGCCGCAAAGTCGAAGTAAAAGCACGTAACGGCCGTGTGTTGTCCTCCCATCTGATCGCAAAGCTTGTCCACTACCAGTGAACTATCATCGCAATTTGTTAGCACCAGTTCACTTCTCTCTTCTTAGGAATAACCCTTGTTACCTAACAAAGGTCTTTCCGACCCCGGGATTTCCATAACAAAACAGAACTTCCCTATCATCGTCAAATTCCCCATTCAATCCGCGCCATCTTCTGAATTTCTCAGTCTCCATGAGCCATTCTCCGACATTGTCGATACGGCGTTCTTGGATGTCAGAATGTCGTAGGCCGGGATCCAGTGGTGATAGCCACTCTAGGAGTGGAGCCAGATCATCGCCGACTGTATAGTAGTTCGACACAGTAGTATTATAAGAGTTTGTAGTATTGAGGCAGTCGCGGCTATTGTTGATGGTATATTGAGACATCACCGAATGCTCTATCGCTTGTTCTCTTAGGAGAAGGAGTTGCTGGGTATAGTTGATTGATGATACTCAAGGGAGCCGGGGGCGGAAGAAAAGAGGGGAATAGTGAATGAAAGAAAAGCGGGGGTCTTTTAAGACAGGTTCGGTGGTTCGGCTAATCTTAGGTGCCAAGAATATTCTACGGAGGTACAGTACGGTATTACGTGTACGGCTCCTAAGTTTTGTATGTTCCACAGAGGGTAAGGGCAGCCAACCTCGGTTGTGGAACATACCAAACTTAGGCGCTGTACTCCGTAACAAATCATGCGCAGCCTGTGAAACCAATATCACTCTTGTGGCTACTATTATAGATCCTAGCCTAGCACAGAAATCTTGCATGCACCGTCCTACTAGCCACCCGCGAAAACTCCTGAGTACTTATACAAGTACCGCCGGAATAGCCCCAGCAACTACATCACATATACCCTGCTACCGTAGCTCGACACCGCGAAAATATTTTCCGGTGGAAACCACAAATGTCCCAGGCAATGATAATATCTTGGGTTCCAAGTTCAGGCATACCAAGCTTTCCCGCTTAGATGACGGAAGCTCCCTACTACTGTACATACATGGCCACCCCTATTGCGAGCGAAAGTCAAAACCCCCCCCCCAATCAACATCCAACCACCCCAGGAAAATCTCACGCACTTCCATACCGTAGCGTGAACAACGATGATATACTCAGCTAAGCAATTGTGCCGATCTCCGCAAGGGGTATACAAAAGATTCTCTCATATAGCTTGTGCGATATTCCATCCCGGGGCAAGTATCTCATGCCCATAGTTTTTTCTTTCTTTTCAGATCCTCTGGGGATATACTGTTTGGTAGCCGAGCGCGGATTGCTGCTGACCTCGGGGGGGAGAAAGGGAATCTGCAGTGACATGCTTCGCTTATCCTTAGCCTACTCGGCGATTGATTACTCGAGTACATGGAAGCTTCAGAACTCTTTTGGCAACCGGTGTGGGCGAGGGCGATTTGATGGGGTAGCTTTACGGTATTGGTACTGGGGGGTTTTCCAACATGAGTGGATTGCGTCCCGTGCAGCACTTCCGCATTTTGATAAGACGCTCTGATGCTTCCTTAGAGTCAAGTACCGGTACTTGAACTAGTATTGTACTAGTACAACCACACCCTTCTCTCAGCGACCAATTGGATCACAGCTTTCATCTCAACTGGGCCTCGCTTCTTCCCTGCTGCTCTCCTTTCGTGTTAGAGGCGTTTCACCCTATTGATCTGAGTCAATTTTATTTGCTCTTTCTCCCGGTAAGGCGAGCGGGTCACCAGCCAACCGGTATTTCTCCCTCTCAAGACGAGGCAGGTCGAAACACTATCCCCCTTGGGGCAAATGCATCGCCCTTCCACACCCGTACCACGCATGTGTCCGAGTTTCACTCACAAGTCCTACCCTATTTTCTACCAGCGAAAACTCTAAGTACCGCGGCTAGAATACTGTAAAATCTTTAATAATTGGACTATGTGCTATGTCATTGGAGTTGCTTCTTCTCTGGTAAGGTATTGTGTTCTTTTGTTCCTTATGTTTATCAGAGGGGCTGAGAAACGCGTTTTTTGCCGCGACTGTCGTCCCTTTTCCGAGGTAAGGAATTCTTGAAAACATACCGGTAGCACATAGTCTAATTATTAGGGATTTACAGTAACCCATCTGTCAATCTATAATATACATCCATAAGCCACTACAGCCACGGTAACCGATGCTATGAAACTCTCCTCTAGCAGAAGTCACAAACCTCCTTTGAACCGACAATATCGCCGGTTTCAAATTGAGGTATACCAAGCTTCCTTACCCAGTATAACAAAAAAAGCTCTCCCACTACACAGTCTACATGGCCACTTCGGTTACGGACAAAATTCACAGTCCCCACAATCAATAGACTGCCGTCTCGGGTAAATCATAAGCATGAAGAGATAATGCCCTACGCTAAATTCAACTACTACATCATAGATATCAGAGCCTAAAGAAAGCACAAAGGAGGAGCGAACAAATGTGCGATCACAATAGGCTCTGAGCGGCAATGCGGAGGATGAAGGATCGATACTCTGACTCCTGTGCGCTAAACTAGCTAAGGGCAGGAGAGGAGATATATATCTCCGTCTAACCAAACACTCCTGAAACTAAACAAACTCTAAGGAAACACATGCGGCTGACCAAACTCAATCTCCAGCACTCTAGAACCATCCTGATATCTCATGATCCTCCGTGATCCATGGAACCTATAGCCCATACCTACCGGCATAGGGTGTAAAAACAACAATGCCTCTGCTCGGTGCTGAACTGCCGGAAACCACAAAGCCACATGCCCTATACACCTCCGTCTCCTAGTCGCATAGCCGCAAACTTGCATGATAACTGCAAACCTGCATATCCATCCATCCGCACAACTGCATAACCCCATGCCCTATTGGCCACTATCCAACAATAGATATCATACTAGTACCATAACCATGTGCGCTAATAATACCTCACCCAAATTACACTATATTCTAGCATACAATATTATATTACCGCTCTAATTCGAACCTCACTAATAATAATCGTAAAATTATATCCTAATTATCAAGAAACAAAAAATGAGACAGAATTAAAAAGAAACTCCACCACCGCCACCCTCCACTCCCGCTTCAATTCCTCAGTGAATAGAGTCCTAAGTTCCGGTGTAATGGGTTCTTTGACACCTCTTCCCCTAGCCATGATAAGAGCACCTAACACAGAACTTGAGACTCTCCCTCTTGCTTTTCCATATTCCATTCTTCTAACATTTAGGAAATAACACTGTTTTCGCCATAGAGACTTCCGGCAAACCACCGGGAGATGCTCTTTGCCGCTAATCTCCCAATACCTACTACCGGAATTACGGTTACTAGCCGGCGGCTTTCGCCCAGCTTCTTTTACAGAGGTAATCTTGTAATCTGTGAATACCCGGATAAGATTTCTAGTTGTAGGTGGTTTCCCGACAGGTATGTTCCTGCTATCGGAGAGAACGAGAGAGAGTGGGGATGATGAAGGATATGAAAAGCTTATTTATTTGTTAGGTTTGCTTTCCTGTCCTGTAGACACAAAGGCACCCGCCGCCGGGTCTCTGGTGGGGATTAGCTACGCATGTTGTCACATTATTTGTTAAGCCTATCATTCATGATAACCGGAGCGACATCCTATATTCGCTCTTTAGATAGTTGTTCGCAACGACCCCGAGAATATTTATGCTATCGTAGACTACTTTTCGTCTATCTAAAAATAATAATAAACACATTCTATATATACATAGTAGATCTATGATGTACGGAAGAGGCTGAGGGGGGAACGCAATTATCAGAGGAAAAAACTCGGACAAGAAGAAAAAAGAAATAGCGTAAGCAAGAATTTAAAGAGAAAGGAAAATTAAATACAATACGAGGGAGAAAAACTACAACCCTTATAGTGAACTTATCCACAATAATAGAACTGTCTCACCCT
>Ga0307507_10009574_pt1 | contig 12844 bp, 6 predicted proteins | sample 7_EM_MG_FD_207223 | JGI IMG/M metagenome (GOLD analysis project Ga0307507, IMG submission 207223) | Populus trichocarpa ectomycorrhiza microbial communities from riparian zone in the Pacific Northwest, United States - 7_EM | ecosystem: Host-associated > Plants > Roots > Unclassified | place... | reverse complement strand
AAGGCTTATATCCTGGCCCGTTTCCTCACGAAGCCTAAATAGTGAGTTTCTCCCTTCATGAGGGCCCATCCCCAGGTATAATGGGAGGGAGAGAATGGAAATGCCACTAGAAAATAACTTCTGTTGGGGATGCCAGTTATTCTAGTTGGTAATACCAAGTAACCTGAAATTGAATGTTGTTTTCTCAAGGGAGGAGAGGAATTATTAGTCTGCTGTCAACTTATGAACCCAGTGGCCTTCTAACCCAAACAAAAAAAAGGACAGGGCAAGAAGATTACACTTTGAAGTATAATTAACCCATCGACTGTATTAAGTAATGACAATAATCTCTTAAGAAATGGGTAATCAAACTCTAATTATTTGGAGCAGAAGATATAGAGCTGGCCCAACTAGGATCGGAATGCCATAGGCAACAAAGCATTTTCCATTTCCCTCGAAATAATAATGGCCCAGCTTCCACTCAGTCCCTTTATAGAAGGACGGTTCCAGGTAGGTTTAGTGATTAGTTTTCGTCTGGACTAGGGAATTAGCAGTCGCTTCTGTTGCCATCTCTCATGATCTGTAAACATAAAACGTCAACACAAAGAGGATGGAACGCTCGATCGGCTCCCAGAAGTGCCCCCTTCCCCCTTTAATTAGTGTTTTCTCTGATAGATGTTAATGCAGCAACCTGCAACTATCAACTGTGGTTTTCCTTTTCTTCCTTTATATGGACTGGTATGATAATATTTAGGTGTTTTTAATAGGTTTGAAAACAATACGCCAACAAGATGCGTTATGAAGTCCGGCATGACAATTACTGTTGAATGATACACTCTGAAAAAAAAAAAAAAAACTTTTGTGATGCATATCGATCACCCATAACAAAGGCAGGAAACTGGTGCTTCAGTTGAGGAACAGGTAGCAATCCACCATACAATTAGTTGGCATCTCATCAGACAAGAGCAAGAAAGAACAGGTGATCAGAAATAAACGGCTCTTTATTAATCAGCGTCGCTTCCCACCTGCATCTGTAATGAGATCCATCCACAGATCCACTTGTTAGTGGTGATTGTGAGGGTGTGCTAACCGGCAAAACGGATCACAAAAGGGTATTTGAATCAGGTAAAAACCAATACGAAACTTTTTTGCCACGAAACCCGACTTGATATGTTTTTTAGGTTACCTGAATTCTCCCATCTATTTTTTTCATCTTTTCAGGCCAATTAAACTACAAAAAAGAGTAATTCTATTGTATTAGTTGTATCAGAATTAGAATTAATACGATTTAAACCATGATATTTATTATGTTTTGGGTTATCTAACAAGAAACCCCAGCAACTGGGTCTTGCGGTTTGGAAACCGATAGTTAAGTTCTTAAAAGTAATATATAAATTTCTTCCTACAGAAAGAAATACAATCTTGGGTACTTTTTTTTTTTTTTTCTCTTACCCGAAACCAAAATTACTCGAAAAAACTAGAGTAGTTCCCGACTTGATCCATTATCCAATATAAATAAATAAATAAATAAATTTACCTCATTCAATCAGATAATTTGGGTAGACCAAAAAAATAATGCTAGCGTTTGGTCACTGACAACGTGAATGATTGAACCTATACACCAGTATTGGCTAAATTTGTGCAATCAAGTGAGGAGGAGGGTAGCAACTCATACGCCTATATCGATTTATATATTTGCCAGATTCGGAGTCAGATTTTGGATCCTTTTTCCTCCCATACCATAAGCAATTTTATTTAGGTATGCTCTAGTTTTTGCCCCCCATCAAGGTAATGTATTTCCCACGAGAATGTTTATTTTTATATTTTAAGAGTATTTTTGAAAAAAAATAATTTTTATTTTATTTAAATTAGTTTTTTTATGTTATCAAATCATTTTTATATATTAATATCAAAAATAAATTTTTAAAAATAAAAAAATATATTATTTTAATATATTTTTATGTAAAATAACATTTTAAAAAATAATATTATCACTCTATTAAATAAATAATCGACTCAAAATAAAAAATATTACGTGATATTGTGAAGTTTTTAAGGTATCATTTTGGTAATAATTAAATTGCCAGTCCACGTACGTATTGTCCAATTGCCATCGTGCATAAAATAGTAAATATACAAAAAGGATTTTACATTGGTCATGATTTTATAAAATATTTATAAAAATATTATAGTTAAAATGCTATTTTTTTTTAATAAAAAAAACCATAAATAGCGTGGGAAAATTATTAGCAGGAAATAAACATGACTGCAGTGTCAAGATCTATGCCTGCAGGGTGCAGAGTGCTATGGGCGCAGGTGCTGAGGATCGCCGTCACTTTCAAATCACGGGATCCGGGACGGAAGGTAAATCATTTACTTTATTATTAAAGTACAACTACGACGGCAGGTCGAGATTGCTCCGGAGCCATCACTCACATTTCCCCCTGTTGCCAGGATCAGAAGGCGTAAGGGATTTCTTGCTTAAAAGACCAGCTGTTTTGATGATGAATCGCGCAGGAAGTTTCTTTTCAGATTGTACGGTACAGTTCAGTTGAGAATATCAGAAATAAAAAGGGAGAGAAGACAATTTCTTGACCAATTTAATTTCCCAATTTCTCACAAGAACTGTAAGCGAATGGGATGAGAAAGACAGAGAGTCATAATATATCGATATCTAGTCAAGATCATAGCTTTAGGTCATTCCATACATGACAATCGTTGGTGGCCAAACCAACCTCTCTAGTTGCTAAACGAAACAGGGAAGAACCTGTATTATTAATTCGCACATTTTATTAAAATACGAAATGGATTTTATGGAGGGGATGGATCATTAGACCGGCAAGCTTTTTTATGCCACGACTCACGAGAGGTTATTCATCATAAAAAATTAAACCCATAATTTAAAAGAAAAATATTATTCCTTTTGATTTAAATATAAATTAAAATTTACACAATTTACTTGTTCTCTGTAACGAACAATTCTAGTCACCTTGGTTGGCGTGACAGCGTGAGTTTGTAAAGAGTCTAAGCAGATAGCGGGAAGTTACGAGATTTTTGAAGACAAGATTTTAGGTTTGAAGAATATTAATCTCATGTTTTTCACACAAGACTAATTCCAGATGAAAAGCCACGACGACTATAAATATGAAGGAGAAACATGTCCAAATTATAGGTGACCCTCCCAGCAATTAATTTGGTTAATCAATAACCAAACCAAACCAAAGACTAATTCCTTCTTCATTCTATTTAGCCTGGAGATTCATTCACGTAACAGATACATCATGAACAAAGATCAAGAGCGAAACGGCAGTCTTGACCATAAAGAAACTCTTTACTTGAAAGAAAATCCATCCATCGCAGGTTTTATTTGGCCACCCACCATTAACAAACCGATTGCCATTCCTCAGGTCCTTGATTATTACAGTATCTCATTTATAAGTGTTAGTACCATGAATCGATCTTGATCTCAGAGGGGGTAAAACTGCCATTTAGATTCCCATTAAAAAAAAAGAAAAAAAGAAGACGAGAGTACAAAGAGTATAAGCGGAGAAGTCACTCTCAATCTGCTGCAGTTGGTAGCTTTCTTCCTTGCAAGAATAAAATCTTTCTCAAGTTCCAAAAAGGAAAAAAAAATCGTAAGAACTTGAAAGAAAAGGAGATAGCATTTAGTCACAACAATCACTGCCTAACTCCCAACTCCTACTCCTCTAATAGGGTAGTACTACAACGCTTTTCTCTTTATTAGAGCCTCTTCTTGTTTGCTTCTGAGAAAAACAGAGAAACAATGGCAGTGGGAGGCGCTGCCAAGGTTGATGAGTTCGTTCCATTTCCTGTTAAAGACCAGCACCCTGGCGTTGATTTCTGCGTCTCCAGTTCTCCTCCTTGGCGTAATTACTCTTTTTCTCAGTTTGTTTGCGTCTTAAGTATGAATGCATTTTGGGAATTCTGTTGCCTCTGTGTTTCTTCTTCTTCTTCTTCTTTGTCGTCCCTCTTCTGTTTCTTGCTCCTCGTTACACGTTCTCTTGCATCGCACGATGAAAATTCTAAACATTTGTTCTTGTTGCTTTGTTTTGCGAGTTCCTATTGATGAACTTCCCGCGCTTTTTTGCTCTTCTTTATCTGCCACCCATTTCTGTTTACTGGATTTTTCTTATTTGTGAGATTTTGAAATTTGAAAAATAACAGTTTCCCTGCCATTTTCTATTCTCGAGCTCTGCATTTGCTTATGTTTTGTTAAATTTTACTTTTACTTTTATTTTTTCAAATCCGAATGTTGTTGTATTGACGATCAAAGACCTAATGCGTTACTATTATCTCTGTGTTTCAAAAGAGTTGCTTGGTTACTGAGAAAAGCAGAGGGAGAAAACGAAGACGAACTTTTGAATCATCTATTTTTTTTCTTAAATGGAATTAGGATATAAGGTATTGTTTACCTAAAATGAATTGTGACTGTATTCGTGGAACTTTCGGTGATAAATGAGAGTCTCGTTAATACTTAAATTCATTGTTCTCCAGTTTCTTTTAAGTAACCGAAACAAAATTTCACCCCGAAAAGGAAAAAAAAAGGGACAAATAATTCACTAAATATATATTTATTTGTAATCTTAGTGCTTGCTAACGATGATGGTGCAATTCAAACTATATTCTATAACAGAAAATCAATTTGATTTTAAGAACTTGTTCTGCTGGATGCAGCTGAAGCAATACTACTTGGATTTCAGCATTATCTGGTGATGCTCGGGACTAGTGTGATCATCCCTTCCATAGTCGTTCCTTTGATGGGCGGTGGCAATGTAAAGACCCCATGTGATTAACAGATTTTGATTTTGATTTCAAGTTTTGTGTTTCTATAATTTCCTTTTAAATTTTGTTTCGATTTTTTAGGTGGAGAAGGCTGAGATGATTAACACATTGGTCTTCGTGGCGGGGATAAACACTCTTTTGCAGACTTGGCTCGGCACTCGGCTTCCTGTGGTTATTGGAGGATCCTATGCTTTTATTATCCCCACAATTACCATTGCTTTATCTACTAACAGTAGTACTAATGTCATATTCCTTAGCCCACGGCAGGTTAGTTTAGTCCCCTCCCTCATTTCGAGAATGCATTTCTCCAACTTTTATGCTTTAGTTTTTTTTTTTACTGGTAGAATAAGAAAGGAAATGATTAAATTTGCTAGCTATTTTGGGAAGAGCACGAGGAAAGTTAAAAGAGTTAAGTTAGAATTGATTATGATTTTTCTATCACATTTGTGGCTGGTTATTAGAGGTTTAAGCAATCTATGAGAGCGGTACAAGGAGCAATTATTATCGCTTCATTCTTTCAAATGATAATTGGTTTCCTTGGATTCTGGAGGATTTTTGCGAGGTATGATGCTGTGATAGCGTGTTAATGCATTTGGGATGACTTGATGCATCATTCACTTGCTTAAGGAAGCTTGGTTTTCATGTTCTGTGATGCAGATTTCTCAGCCCTCTTGCTGCAGTACCTCTTGTGATTCTCACTGGACTAGGGCTTTATGCACATGGATTCTCACAAGTAAGAGGGCTAAACAGCCAATTCAACTTATTTTTGCAGGGGCAATTAATGTATGAAGATTAGAGTGATAATTAAATCTCAAGCTCCAAACCTCTTCTATTGGTGATTGTGCTTCAAAATAATTCGCAAAGCCCGTTCTGTTTGCGGAGACAAGCAAAACATTTTTGCTATCATGTTTGTATGATTTCTTACTTATTGAAGGAAAACTTCTTTGGAAGCAGGACTTCCGGTCTTTCTTCCTTGAGTTCACACCACTGATCATTTTTAGACAACGACCTCTTCAGTCATGTCTTAAACGTCTTTCTTCCTTGTGCATTTCCCAACAGCTTTCCTAACTAATCTTGCCTCTGTTCCTACAATTTCCAACTGGAGAGCGTATAGCAGTCGTTAGAAAAACTTGTGTTCATATCTTTAGCTGGTTGCCTCAAAAGATATTTTAGCTTGAATGGAAGGCTGTTTAAGCTTTGTGTTGTCTAGTAGACTTGATCTATGAAGCTAGTTGTGTTATGGATGGAACTAGTTTTTTCAGTGCTGCTGCTTCTTCCATTCGGGGATTAATTTTGCTTAATATGCTCTCTCTTGGTTCATGCTTGTAGCTGGCGAAATGTGTGGAAATTGGACTCCCAGCACTTCTTCTGGTGGTCTTTATATCTCAGGTGAGCGACATCCTTGATCATTCTTGTTTATTTCATCGTCAATCAAAGGAGTGCATTATTTTTAGAATTGAAAACATAGATGTAAGATCAGAGCCTATGTATTGATCTTAACTGATACTTACGTGTTTATTCGTTGGTGGTGGAAGAGATTATTAGCAAGAACCATCATCTTTTTCAATAAAATTTGCATTTGTTAGTAGGAAAATAAAGCAGCAGGGTTAGTTTCCTAGGCGAGGTCCTTGTGTCCTTAGTATGTTCTCCTCTTTTGATGGTGGGCCTTGGATATCCTGAAAACGAATGTTAAATTTGAGAATGGAAGGATCTTTTTCTATCCAATTATGTGCTCTAATTGTATACAAGTTAGAGAGAGGTTACCTGTATTTTTATCTAATATTCTTTGAGGTTTTTCTTCTTACGGCAACCACTGATATTGCAGTATGTTCCTCATATGATGAAATCATGGAGCAGCATATACAGTCGGTATGCAGTCCTTTTCTCAGTTGCAGTTGTGTGGGCATATGCAGCAGTTTTGACTGTTGCTGGTGCATATAATAATAAGCCTCCAAACACCCAACTTAGCTGTCGTGTTGATCGTGCTGGACTCATTGGTGCTGCTCCATGGTGAGCTTAGATCTATTAACAAAACCTTGAATCATTTAATTGCATTCATACTCTAATAATATAAATTCACAAGTTGAATTATGTGTTCAGGATAAAGTTTCCATATCCATTTCAATGGGGGGGTCCTACTTTTAATGCTGGCAATGTTTTTTCCATGATGGCTGCTTGTTTGGTTGCAGTTATTGAGGTATGAATTACCAAGAGCGTTCCTTTCTATGTTTCCTTTGTAGATGCCAAACAAAATGGTTTGCCTATGCTAGCTTTGCTGACAGTGAGGATTCAGCCAGTTCTAAACTACGCTTGTGGATGCTTGCTCTGTAAATATTGTTAATGTTCTATAAATGTTGTCATCGAGGAGATGGATGCCGATACTTTCTTTTGTGAATTGTGATGATTCGTGCGTGGAGGAAAATTTGAACCCTCTCACACATGTAAACAAAGCAAACACCGTGCGTGCTCGCATGAATCGCTTGAAGTTCTTGGTCTTGAGCTCCTGTTCTATGATCATGCTTCCTTGCTGAAAGTTTCCTAACAAGCACTCCTCTTTTTTATTTAACTCTATTGGTGTTATTTTATTTTTCTGCAGTCTACTGGTACCATTATTGCAACATATCAATATGGGAGTGCCACTCATCTGCCTCCTTCTGTATTCGGCCGTGGTATTGGATGGCTGGTAGGACATGATCCAATGATGTCTCACTATATATTTTTTCTGACCTGTTACATTCCACTTGTTGTTTCTGGACACAAATCACTTTCCTAACTTTTATAATACCCAGGGAATTGGAACTTTGCTGGATGGATTGTTTGGTACAGGAAATGGGTCCACTGCTTCAGTGTAATGACTTTAAACTTTCCAAGTTAGTTTTTTTTTTGCTTTTGTTGAAGAATGGATTGTTCGTTGAGAATGTCCTGATAACCTGACCTTCGTTTGACTATAGTTTACTGTATTTATAATCTACAAGCAAAGTGATTAGCAAGCCTTCATGTCCATGTCCGATATGGTGGAATTCCATGGTCTCAGTTGTAAAATTTGTTTTGTTGTTTGGTAATGTTAGAGAGAAACCTGAATGAAAGCCGACTTTGGTTCAATCGACTAGAGTTAAGGATCTTGATTTACAATCTATATGTTTATTTACAAACTATTATGTTGCTTGTTTAAGATGCTCTGTTCATGCATGGATGTAAAATATTGCTGCTGTTGGGTGTACTGAATTGATGGATGTCCTAATTCTAGCATTCTCTCCTGTGATCTGATTTTGTTCTTTTATGCTTACAGTGAAAATGCAGGTCTTGTGGGATTAACTCGAGTTGGAAGTCGAAGAGTCATTCAAATATCAGCCGGCTTTATGCTTTTATTTTCTGTGTTAGGTGTAGTATTCCACATTGCATTGTTTTATTTTCTTTTTTCTCATTACTTTTTCACTGAAATAATAGAATTTCATTTGTCATTGCAATCAATGTTATTAGATTCTCTATTTATCCTGTCATGATTATCGACTACTGTCCTTTTGAAAAGGCTCCTTTTCTTTTCCCCTATCATTCGACTTGAAGTCTTGATCAATTTGCAAATAGAAATCTTGCACCATCTTTATATTGTTCACACAGTAATTGTTCTTATGGTGTTGCAATCCATCTTTTACAGGAAAATTTGGGGCTGTTCTTGCTTCTATACCATTGCCAATTATGGCAGCTCTTTACTGTGTCCTCTTCGCCTATGTGGGTAGGTATTACTTTTCTATTATTTTGGGGTTGGATTCTAAATTATCAATCAATTTTACCAAGGGGTAAAATGATGCTCACTGCGACAGTCTGCCTGATTTTAGAAGAGGCATGGCAGTGATGAAGATTGGAACACTTGAGACCACTGAAAGTCAACATAATGTGTACTTAGAATTCTTGAAATTCTGCCCGTGAACTTTGCTTAAAATTACGCAACATATGTTTAGTTTCTATAAAATCTAATGTCATGCCTAACTCAAGAATAGACTGAATCGATAAGAATCACTATGGTAAGTGAAATAGTGAGCAGCAGGAAAAATGAATTTAGTTTCCATGAGATTTTTCGTTGTGCTTGCCTGTTCGGTGGGAAGATTGATCCCTATCAAGGTGTCACCGGCTGACATTTTCTTACCAAGCTTGCATAACAACTCAATGGTTGCATTCAGAATATGATGGGATCTTCATAAGAGGAACATGTTGAGAATCAATGTATTTGTACATGTTTTTGAATATAAGGGATAAAAAGAATCAGTTTGTTTTGTAACAGCTCTTAGAGTTAGATATGCTCCTTTGTTTTGCTGCCAACCTCTCTTCAAGGAAACCGTTTAAATCGACTTCTAACTGTTGTAATACTGTGGGGTAAGCAGCTTCTGCTGGTCTGGGACTTCTCCAGTTCTGCAACCTGAATAGCTTCAGAACAAAGTTCATCCTTGGCTTTTCTCTCTTCTTGGGCCTTTCTGTGCCACAGTACTTCAATGAGTACCTTTTGGTTTCTGGTCGTGGCCCTGTTCACACTGGAGGCACCTGGGTGCGTATGATTGATTTGCATTTTATCTTATAGCTTAATCGTTCTCCAATAAGTTTATCAAGAGATTCATATTTTTTGATGAAGTTGTTCTGATTTCTCTTCAGTTCAACGATGCAATTCAAGTGATCTTCTCGTCCCCAGCAACAGTGGCAATTATAGTTGCTTTTTTCTTGGACTGCACTCACAGTCGGGGGCACAGCACAACCCGCCGAGACAGTGGCAGGCACTGGTGGGCAAAGTTCAGATATTTTAGTCAAGACACCAGGACCGAGGAATTCTATGCCTTACCTTGGAACCTTAACAGGTTTTTCCCTTCCTTCTAAGCTTGGAGCTCTTGCTTGCCATCAAGGAAGAGCTGATAAGAAGTGAAAGTAGAAAACATTCTGAATTGTTGCACTCCTACTGTTCCGTAGTGAGGCAACAAAGTTATCTATCAAACCAGAACTGGAAAGGATATCTGTATGGGGGGGTTGAGCCAGGCACACCAACTTGATTTGGTAGGTCTAAGCTTGTCATTGCAATATCATTTATAAATATTAAATGCAAGCAGTAATGATCCTAGAGAAATTTACTATACATGGAATTTTATATATTCACTGTAAACAAGAACCTAATTCATGTTCCTTTACAACAAACTGATGCTAGCTTTGTTAAGCATTCTCAAATATAATGCATGTTCTAGTTTTAATTTTAATTCTAGCTTGTGATGAACCTTCTGTATCTTGCTTCGTTAATGACAATACAAATCTGTCATGCTTTGTGAACAACAGTCTTTACGTCTGCTGAGGATTTCTTTCTCCAGAGGAACCTAGCATGTTGGAATGTAATAAACCACAGTTAAATTGCCTTACACCAGATTTTTTATGCGTAGCCTTGTGTCTGAGCTAGCGTTTTAATCTTTCAAAATCACTTTGGAAGTAATTTGATGTAGAATTTAGTCTCTATCAGATAATCATTTTTTTTTTGGCTTTGTATGTTGATTACATTTTGACGAACTATTTGTCTTGGCATTTGTTACACCTTTAAATGTGACAAAAAGCTTATCTTCCATGTCTCATCTTCCACACTGGAGGGATTCTCACGATTTTCTGAGCAAGTCAGGGAGTCAATAGTGATTAAACTTTCCAGCCCTTTTCCACGGTCATCTGCTGGACCCGATTTTCCTGAATAAAAGTAGAATGGAACAGGAATGAACTCCCAGGTCAAGGCCTTTTACGTTTCACTTTGGCAAGGAAAGCATGGTTGAATTCGGTGATTGAGATTTGTGTTGGAATTAGTTGGGTCCATTCTCCATTATGTTGAGCAGTCATTTCTATATATATATATATATATTTTTTTTTTTTTTATTTGCCTCATCAGTTTGAACGCCAGAATGCCTCAAATAAATATCGTCTAGAATTCATGGAAGGTTTGGAGTGTTGGCATGTGATACTGGATGGTTAGCAGTTGAAGGCTCATTTATATTTTCCACAAACCTATCAGCAATTGCATTTCCATCCCATATGATTGTGACTCGAAAGAAACCAGTGACTCTTACAAGTGAACTGTTAATGGTGTTTTTGGAAACATCTTAGTTCATTGTGCAGGCAGGCATGCATAGGGACCCATCATGTGAACATGAGGGCCTTTTCTTGGCTATGTGGTGGTGCATGTATGAGCTGAAGCCCACAAAATCATGTCATGGGCAAGAAAATGAAGAAAATCAAAGCTCATATCACATTGTGTGATTTCTGTCCTTGCTTTACTATGGCACCAACCCATAGTTAGCATGCGAGTGCTAATTAATAAGCTAGCAAAAATGGTTATGCTGGTTTAAAGCCATCTTGGTAAAAACACAGACACATACACAGAGGGAGAAGTTGCCAACTCATTTTGAGTCAAATCTGTGGCTGTGCTCATTGCTTAGTGAACCTGTGCTGGTTCAGGAAAATTGTTTCTTTCCTGAACTTCTTACAGTCTGTTCAATAAGATGACTCTGTATGCTGTAAAAGCACCTAACCCCTCGTAGAAAAACAAAAAAGAAAAGGTGGCATGTGGTGAATGAAACCAAATTCTTACAGCTGCAAATCTTGATGGTTAAGTATGCGGTGAACCTATACCTCTATAGCTAGTTTGTTTTTATGTTTAAAAAAGTAATATTAAAAAATTTTGAAAATCCTTTTTTTCTTAATTATAATTTTTTTATTTTCAGATGGTTTTAATATTTTCATGTAAAAAATAAAATTTAAAATATAAAAAAATTATTTTAATATATTTATAAATAAAAAAAAACTTTTTAAAAAATAAGCATTAGTACAATATTATACGGCTGCTACTAGAATTCGACACGAATACATCTTATGTCCCAAATATAGGGTACGGAACACATCTCCATGACAGGGGCCATAGGGTGCTTGATTGCGAGGGGGTACTAAAAATGTCTTCAGCCTACAGGGGCTTTACAGCTATGACCAAAAGTCAATAAATTACTCGACAAAGAGCAAGAGCGGTGAGATTGTTATTAAATTTGATATTGCTTGTAAAGTTATAGAAACGTTGAGATCTCATTTGTTTTGGAAAGATTTCTATAATTTGCCTGGATAAGTTCTACGAGTAGGGCTTGTTTTTGGGTTTTAAAAATATCTAATATTTTTTTATTTATTTTAAAGTGTTGATGTCACAAATAAATTTTAAAAAATATAAAAATATATTATTACAATATTTTATTAAAAAAACACTTTAAAAATTAATTATTACTCCATATCAAACAAACGAGCTCAAGAGGCTACCTTTGACGTTATTAGAGTAGAAGACATTAAACTTAAACCGGCAGATGTTGATCCATCAAACATCAATTCTGTCTCTACTTAGCTTTGTCTCTCGAGATCAAATTGTGTGTTTATGTACAAAATCTGCAAAGGTATGTCTGATCCTTTTCCTTTTATGAACATATATGAGCAATAGTCACTGTTTACTTGAGGTTACAAAATAGAAATGCTACGAGATCGTACGATCGAGTGAAGGATACTCGGAAGGTCGCCATAGACCAAAAAAAATAAAAAATTACTGACCCAAACACACACACACACTCTGTAAACATGTTTATTACCATCGCTAATCTTAAAGAGTTGATGAAAATATTGACCTTTGTATATTTGTAGTAAAATTTGATAGATATTATTTTTTAAAGTATTGTTTATTTAAAAATATATTAAAATAATTTTTAAAATTTATTTTCATTACAGCACATTAAAATAATAATAAAAATATACCAAGAAAAAATTAATTTAAAAACTAAAAAAATTTTAAAATTTTTCAAAAACATAATTAGACTCAAATACCAAAAAGAGCCTTGGTGTTATTTGTTTGGTGGTTACTCCATAGAATGTGTTTACTTTAGTGGTTAATTTTGCGTTTGATGTGAGGTATAATTTTTGACAACACAAAATTTAAAATTTAAAATATAAAAATTATACTTTTATTATTGCGTTTCTTACTTCTAGTAGTGGGTCCATCACTAAAAACAAACACAAGAGTAAAAAC
>Ga0307507_10009573_pt1 | contig 12845 bp, 6 predicted proteins | sample 7_EM_MG_FD_207223 | JGI IMG/M metagenome (GOLD analysis project Ga0307507, IMG submission 207223) | Populus trichocarpa ectomycorrhiza microbial communities from riparian zone in the Pacific Northwest, United States - 7_EM | ecosystem: Host-associated > Plants > Roots > Unclassified | place... | reverse complement strand
TTAAAACTCGGCCCGGCCTGACAGGTTGACCCGGGATCCAGGGCTGGAATCGGATCAGGTTTATGAAAAAATAAAAGTAGTTAAAAACCTGGCTAACTCGACGGGTTGATCTGGTCAAAACCCAATTACAACCCGTTGAGAATTTCCACAATTTGATCCAATCTTGAAAAGTGCTAAGTTTCACACAGGGTTATGCATGAGTTCTTTCTTTATAATATCATATATCAAAATAATGGATACCATCATAAAAGTAAATATACAATATACAATTCTAAGACTTCACCAAACATAATAATAAAAAATAATCCACAAAAAATCTATAGTCTTGGTACTTCCTTACATATCATACCATAACCATTATTCTCAAAACTACCAAACCAAAAACTAAGAAAATAAAAATAAAATCCAAAATTGCCAAATAAAAAATTTGAACTCCCCATAGCCCAATAGTCTAAAAAGATTAGCATTTGTTTTTGGATTTTTCAATTCTAAAACTACCAAATATTTTTTTTAGTTATATTTAATTCTATGATTTTGATTTGATAATCATTTTCAATGCTTAGTTTATATTTACCTCTATAGTTTTTATTTTTGGTCATATCTACTTTAGTTTTTAGTCATGTTTTCCTCTATAATCTAGTTTAATTTTATATAATATAAACAATAATTGTAAATACAAAGGTAATAATGATAAAATCAAAACTAAAAATACAAATATAATAAACAATCCAAATCACAAATACTAATTATATATTTCACCCTCCAAAAAATTGCAAGCTTCTGTCATATATAATTGTAAGTCCTTGATTGGTTTGACATGTCAACATGATATTTAAAATAGTTTAGATTAAATAAAAAAATAAAAAAATTAATTGAGAAGATAAAAAAACAGGTTTATTCATTTAAATAGTCAAAGCTCAATTCATTAACTATATTTTTTTAAATAATATTTTTTTAATTATTTAAAAAATTCTTTTTGAGGAATCAACTTGAGTCAATCCTCTTACCGATAACACGAGCAGTGCCACAGGTCAACCCGAATGCGGTGTGGCAACTATGGTGTTATGTTGCTTTCTATATTTGCTTGCTTTACCTTTTTCTTGACTTGTGCCATGTGGTGCTAGTGGAGCATAACAGAACGTGACACTTGAAAATAACAAATATATTCTTTTTCCTTCTTTCTTTTCCTTTTCATATCTCAACAAACCAAACCAAATTCACTCGTGTCCTTTTCAACATTTTCTTTTCTTTCCACCACGGCGGCTTACCGGAACACACGCCGGGAACCTTGAATTCCGGCGGAGATGGTGTCGCCTAATGAAAATGATAACTGGGTTTTTGATTGTGGGTTGATTGAAGACATTTCGGTCCCTGGTGGTGACCTTCTTGGTCTTGAATCTCTTGATGAAACCCCGAATGGGTCTCTTTGGTCTTCTCATAATTTCACTGATTCTGCCTTCTTAAGGTGCCTTTTTATGTTTCCTTTTGTTTTACTAGCTCTTTTTGATTGGTAAAGTTCAATTCTTTTTTCCTTGGTAACAGCATGTTGGCAGCCTTCTTGTTGTTTTGTTTAGAAATGTGGGTTTGATTTGTGAAATTAGTATACTGTGCTGTCTGGAAACACTAAATTGTGTTGCTTATGAGAAGACTAGAGATGTCAGTAGCCAAATGAGTTTTACAAGTTCTGTTTAATAGCAACTAATCTAAAGTTTGTATAAAGAATAGGACTTAGTGGATTTATTGATATATTTTTGAGTTTTGTAGCAATATGATTGTTCTTCTGCTGTTACAGGTTACCTCCTTTCTGAGGTTGTAATGATAGCATCATCAAATTCTCTAAAATGTTTGGAATATTGTTAATTAGTTATTGTTTTTTAAATATAAGAAAGGGCTGTTTTTTTTTTTAATTTTTTTTATTCATGCGTTGGCATATTTATTCTGGTTATTGGTATTGCTATCAATGGTTTTTTTATTACTGGGATTTGGATTTACTTCTTTTCAGAAATGTGTAGCTAATATGGTTGAATGGCTCAATGTACTTTTTCACTGGGACTCATAATTGCATGATTAGAGGTTTTCAATATGAATTTAATTGCTAATTACTTGCTTTTTAGTATATCTTTTTCGATGCTGCTCCAGGATGTTTAGCAACACTACATCTATGAAAAGTTATGATTTCTGGCATGCTGATTTTGATGTAAATGAATAAACTAAATCTTTTTGATAGGCATGCTAATCATCTTCTCTCTCTACCCCATTTGTTTTCAGTGTGGAATTCAATAATTCATATGAGAATTCGGATGGTCATAAGGAAAGTGGGTCTCGGAAACGGTACGGTGTATACAGATTAGTCATAACTTGCTAGTTATTCCTGGATTTTTCTCCACATCTGCTTTTGTTGTGAACTAATCTGCTTTTTATTTTTTATTTTTTTGTATGAAAGAGTGAGGCCTGGATCAAGTAATGCAACTGGCTCCAAAGCATGTAGAGAGAAAATGCGGCGGGATAGGCTGAACGACAGGCATGCTGTATTGCCCTTCTAATGCTTATATTCTTCTCTCTCTCTGTTATTCTGATGTTTAGTTTGACATGGACTCCAGGTTCACGGAATTGGGTGCTCTTCTAGATCCTGGAAGGCCTCCTAAAGTGGACAAATCTGCTATATTGGTTGATGCTGCTCGAATGGTGACTCAGTTACGAGATGAATCTCAGAAGTTGAAAGAGTCTAATGTGAGTCTACAGGAGAAGATCGATGAATTAAAGGTGTGCCATGGATTTGGTATTCAGTAATTTTGCATTATATTTAATACATAACACCTAAAAAAGGTTTGAAATACATGTTTATAAATTATATGTAACCTGTTATTCTTAATAGTATGCAAAGGAACTAGGCAAGTGTGGTTGTCATTTATGTTCATTAAACTTTGTATACGCAGGCAGAGAAGAATGAGCTTCGTGATGAGAAACAGAGGCTAAAGACAGAAAAGGAGAACCTAGAGCGGCAAGTGAAAGCCTTGAGTACTCCACCAAACTTCCTGCCTCATCCCTCTGCCATTCCAGCTCCATTTTCTGCCCCAGGCCAAGTTGTTGGCAGCAAGCTGATGCCCTTTGTTGGTTATCCTGGAATTTCTATGTGGCAGTTCATGCCCCCTGCTGTTGTTGATACCTCTCAGGATCATGTTCTTCGCCCTCCAGTTGCCTAAGTAATTCAGGCAGGGATTTTATGTCTATGTTCTCTCAGAACATGAAAGCTTTTGTTGCCTTTACTAACTATGATTCTTGTTAATGGTCACAGATAATGTTTGTCTTTCAATCATCTTTCGCTCTCATAGATTAGTTAGTATAAGAGTGTATGAGTGCAATCACAGATGGGAAACTCGGAATTCCTAGCGATCGCTGGAATATCTTGTAATTTTCATTAATCAAATTTGGTAATTTTGCTTGCCAGTTTTTATCTTTCAAATATGTTGCTCATTTCTCGTTTGAGAAAGATGTTTACGTGCACTGATGTGTTAAAATTGGAAAATATCTGCTAAAAAAACAGTCATAATTTTATTTCAAAGGATCTTATCTATCCTGGCTTCTCTTGATGACTTATCTAAACATTAGAAGGAATTGCATCGCAGTAGGGGTCGGAATGGTGTTTGGTAGACAAAAGGAAACTCTGCCATCCAAGGCTTTCAGGAATTACTACACTAAATTGCTTTTGCTATATCTAGTTCTTTTTATTCCAAGCTTGGCACTCAAAACTGAACCTAATCTAGGAGCTAATTACTAACACAACTTTCTTCAACAGGGCAGTTTGAACCCCATGTTTCTCCCAGAATTATAATCCCTCCAAACATTAAGAGCTCCAAAGCTGGTCATCAGAACAGTACTCAAAGCCATTACTGTACTAACTGAGAATACAATCATGGAAGCCCTGCCATATTTTACTATGGCCCTCTGTACCACCAGCAACCCAAGAAGTGACGCAACAAAACAAATGACGGAAAGGATGATGGCGGTATCAACATGTTCCATGCCCAACAATAGATACTGTAATGCCGACATTGAAGATGAAAAGAAAACCATGAACGAGCAAGTTGCTGCAGTTATCTGCACAGAAAAGTGATGGTTTGAAATAGTTATAGCTGGAAATCAATCTGCATTTAGTAGGTAACTGATTCAACGTAACATGAGTTGTAATTTACCTCAGGTGCTATTCCAACATGAAGCAGAAGTGGGCTGATAAGCATTCCACCTCCAATCCCAAAAACTCCTCCCAACATCCCTGCTAATAATGCCATGACTGGGAAAATCAGCTTATTTGATGTTCCACCTCCTGTTAGGTCTTCCATGCCCTTCACAGATAACTCTGATTTTTAGATAATTTTGCTCTAATTCTTATCAGAACAGAAGTGACATTAAAACTATCGACTGCAAGTGGCTAAATATTTCTACTGTGGTATGTTAAGCACCTGCTGGTTTATAGTTTGATGTTGGCAGCTCTCTTTTCTGTACAGTATCCATGCTGTGAACATTATTGCAAGAGGAATCTGAAGTGATGAGACAACCCAATATCCAAATCCACAGGACTCCATTGGTATAATACCCTGCATGTACTCTAAACTGTCACATATGAACAATACTCCAAAGGATAATGCCTGTATAGTTTGAGATACTGATCGCATTTGACAAGGTAAAATCTACTGTTTAATCTTCATTCAAATCAAGAAAATCTTCTTTATCTGCCTAATCATTAGTTCGTGACTAGCAAGCTGTGCCTGCTGTTTTAAAAAAAATTATCTTAATCTTCCTAATCCTTAGTCAGTGACTTGCAAGAAGCGCCTGCTGTTTTCCAGAAAATCTTCTTAATCTGCCTAATCATTAGTAAGTGACTTGCAAGCTGTGCCTGCTGTTTTCAAGAAAAATCTCTCAATCTGCCTAATCATTAGCTAGCGACTTGCAAGCTGAGCCTGCTGTTTTCGAAGTTCAGAAGAAATCTATTGCATCAAATACATTGATGATGCTGTCTTTTATCATTGATGATCCAACAGAAGGGAAAGCCAAATGATAAATTAATATCATTATGGCAGAATTATTTGTTTTCTGCTTGCATATCCTGTTCCAGATTCCACCATTGTTGAAGTCCAAAATGAAGTAACTTTGAACATGGCTTTCCTTATATTCCCACTAGAGAGAACCAACTGGAACATGATATAGCCTGGACTCATCCATAGTTCAGCATGAACTTCCACAAATAACTCTTACAAAGTTCCTCTAGGAACAAAATTAGAAGAATGGTGTTTTTCATGAATAATCTCTAGACTAAATATGTCCTTGATGAAGAGTCTGCTGGGCATGGCTTATGAGAAGTCATTTTTTACTTTTGAGTTATAATTCAGTAGTTTTTATTAAAAAGATATGTAATATAAGTAGAATCTAAAAGTTAAAATTTTCAACTTTTGATTAAATTAAAATCTTGACTCAATTTTATAACAAATTCTCGATTTCAATTAAAAATTATTTTAAACCATATGAAGTCTGCATCCAGAGAGAATCACTAAAGTTGCAGAAAAAGGACCACAGAGCTATCGGAACAATTTCAATCATCAATCTTATGTAAAATCATGTAAGGAAATACCAATCTTATGTAAAATCTTGCAAAGAAGAATAAACTCACAAGGAGAATTAGAAACAGAAATGAGTCATACCTCTCCGTACCGATTGCCTCGAAGAAGATAGAGGATGGAGAAGGAGAACCAGATGATGAATAATATCCCCAACTTCATCCATGGAAACCTCAATACGGAACTAGTTAATTCTACACCCAAAAGAGGCTCCTTGACACTGCTTATCACCTCTTCACTTTCCTTAGTGCTAGTCTCATATTCAACCAACCCATTTTCCAAATTCCCACTTTCATTTCTATTCACTTCTTCCGATTCCAACTTCCAATGAAAAACACCATTCTGACAAGTCTTAAAGGTAGAACAAGCAAGAAAAACAGCGAACAAAATTGTGACAAGCCACTCTGGGAAAACAAGATTACAAATAACCCCAACACTAACTCCTAACAACATGCACGGTTCAGACAGAATTGCAATATCATAGTCTACCAAGGTCTGACCACCAAACTTCGCACTTCTTGTAAACATGTTACACATGACATTAGCAACAGACCCTCCTGTGACCATAAAAGCTGAGAAACTTGAGGCTGTTTTCAGGTCTAGACTTGCCACTATAGTTAGTATTGGAATATACAACCCCCCTCCACCAATGCCACCTGCACTAGATACAGAGGCAGCTATGAAACATAAAACTCCTGCTATCACCATAGAGGGTGCTAGTTTCAATCCTGTTTCTTGAGACTGTATCTGATGATGACTCCACTTACCAATTTTGTCAAGAAAAAGATCGATTTTCAGATTGTTTGAAAGGGGTTGTGTTTCTTCTGCTCTGGACTGGCTAAGAGCGATCAAAATGGCGAGGGAGACAGCTAGCCATGTCAGGATGGTGTTGGCCTTCATTTGCTAAGAATTCTGGGTGCTGCTGTGGTGTGCCAAAAAAGGGTTGTATAGGTGTTTTTATAAGAGAAAAGGAGGATCTTGTGTCTGCATGGATTTAGTGAAGAAAGAAACAAAATCAGTCATCATCAACAATTAGTAAACAGACACCTTGAGCTAAATCTATTTCCACTAGGCAGTAACCTAATGGTCATGGCAGGCAGGCAATTAATGAACACTTGATCAATTGTCTTATTCTGAAGTTGGAATCAATCAAAAATGACAAACTCCATCAAAGGGGTTTAATTTTTTTAAATGATTATTTTTTTATTCAGAAATATCTTGGATAGAATTTGGTAAGATTTTCCTTTCTGTTAGAGACGTATGATCATTCTTGATGAGTCAAATCCTCATACAAGATCTTTTTTGGATAATTAAGGATGTATTCAAATTAATTTGTACATAAATTAAAACTAAATTTTATTTTTGAGCTATTTTAAAGACATACCTTCATATTTATCTAATATATTTAAAAAATAAAATTTCCTAATTATTGATTCAAGATTCAAATTCTTTGAATTAAGTAAAAGAAAAACAAAGAATAAATATAGTTAACCATCGAGTCCTTTGGATTTCTCAAAAGAGCTTTCGAATGATATTAATAATTATGTGGAATTTATGGATGGAGCCCGTTTTATAAAGAGTAAAGGACTTGGAAAACCATATCAATCACTTCATGGTTGGTGTTTTATAGAATTCAGTAAATGAGTCACTTTAATAATAGTTAAATATCATTGGAAAAACTAATTAATAGATATTTAATTTTTCAAGTATTATTATAAAAAAAATAGTCGTTTTGTCTTTTGAGATGACCCGAAGGCTGGAAATGCTGTGGAGGAATCTTACAGAGGTGGCATTTTCTATATCCAAAAGCGTTTATCGAAGAATATGTTAATGATAACTTTGTTAAAAAATTTAATACTCTAACGTAATCAGGTTTGAAAGTAGTTATATTTCTGTAATTAATGGAATGTAAAGAGAGACAGTGGTTATAATCCATCGTGTGTAAATTAATGTGATCATGTGATCATATTCCTCTTTTTTTTTTTTTTAATGAGATAATTGCATGCCATAGGTGAGTGAAATTCAAACAAGTATCCCCATATTATTCGTCATCGTGTATATTACTAGAAAATTAATAAATACTAACAAAAACCTTGATGAAAATTATTTGTCAATAATTTCTAACTGAAATAGTGACGGAACATTTCCAATGGCAATTCCCAGTGAAAATTGTGATAGGATAAAAAAAATAAAATAAAAAAATAAATTTTTATTAGCAATTTAACACGTTAACAATGCTGACAAAATTACCCATGGAAATTCCATTGGCAAATATAAATGAATTAAAACCCTATAGTTCTCTTTTCCCTTATTTCTTCTTCAACCTTGCGTCAAAAAACAACCCCTCCCTATATATTTTCTAGCGAATCTGGCCACCCTCCTTACAAATCCGGCCATCTATGCCGCCGACATCGTCCTATATTTGTTAGTAGAGTTTGCTTCCCTCTTGTTTCTATTTTTTGTGAACTTTCACTATATCAAGCAAGCAAGCAAACCTAACCTTTTTTTTTAACCTATTTATGTTTTAGATTAAATTATTGAATTTTTCTTGTAGTATAACAAATGGCTTAGGTGACTTGTTTAACCCATCCAACTTGACTGGGCAATACAAGCCCAACCATAACATGCCTGATTGAGTTGCATATGCATAAATGAGTACCCTTCTTGGATAGTAGTCAAACTACTATACCTCCTTACCTAATTTGTATCAAATAGTAGACATTCACATATTCTATAGGAACAAGTTAGCTCATAAAATAGTGTCCATGACAACTTTCTTTTCACTTAACAATAAACCACCAACCATTATGAATTATTATCTCCAATGATGACCTTTAAAGACATTTATAACAATGTTTTCCTCTCTTTACCCTTGTCTCCATGCAAGCTGATATGATTTATAGCTATATAAATGTTCACAAGTTATTAGGTAAAAGATTCTAATATCTAAAGGCCTAACTCTCTTATTCATTCTCACCTCATCTTTTCTTTGAACTTGTGTAACATATATAATTATTGACATAGGTCTTTTCGACCACTCAAACATAAGTTATGGCTCTGCTAACATTATTATCAGATCCTCCACTCATTCATCCTTTTATTACATAAATAAAATTGTTATTTAAGGGAACATGGCTTTTCAAGGTGTGGTAGAGAGCTGAAGGAAGCACCATCACTCTTCTAGTTATCATAAAAGTCATTTCCACGATCATATAAGGTGTTCCCTAAGCAAAATATCTATAAAAGGGAGAAAAGACCTTAATGTATAGCCATATTAGGAGGAAGAGCCACTATAAGGGTTATAAGAAGGACCGCCCACCTTTCTAACACTTTATCAGCTAGCTTTAAGCTGAAACACTCTCAGAGTGAAGTGAAATTCATGATTATAAATCCAACTAAATTGAACTATTATGATATTTACCAAGCAAGGACCTTTCTCCTAGCCCATCATATTTTGAACATTAAGCTGCCCAAGAAATTCATTGCTATAAAGATAAACTTTGATTATTGTAATGATCGCATTAACCCTTAAGAGCATGTTCAAAATATAATGAGTATCTTAGAGTTGATCCTCTAAGATTAAGATACCATATGTGAAATTCTTCTTAGAACGTTTAGAGGGTTGGCTAGATCTTGATATCATAACCTTAATCCTGGCTCTATCTTGAGTTTTAAAAATCGATATGAAAAATTCATTGCTAGTTTTAATACCAACATCCCTGTTAAAAATTGTTTAAACTACGCTTTTCACCATCTCTCATGAGGAAAACAAAAACAATAGGGCTTACATTTTTAGATTCAATAAAGATGTTAGAGGTGGACAACCTCCTAGAGCTAGTTACTACAGAGATCTTGATCAATAGGGCTATGCCTTGGCCTTGTAGAGAGAACTATATGCTCTCTTGAGCAATTACCCTTTTTTTTTTAAAGTAAAGTAAGTGATAAGGAGCAATATTTGAGTGAAAGAGAATAATATAGTTTAATAGGCTCATCCTCTATTCTAAAAAAAAGAATAAGGACAACGTCAAGAGGGGTAAACCCTGCAAGCCTTCTAGGAGAAGGAAAATAACATAAATGAATTAGTTCATAGTCAACTAGTTTTCCTTGAACTTTAAATAACTTTCTTGACCACCACTCGAACTGAAGTATATATTGTTACCCAGGGTAAGGATTATGTAAAGAGAAATCCTCAAGATCACAATTAGAAAAAACACTACTTATTCTAATATGATAAAATATATGATATTGATTAGTGCTTCAACCTGAAGAAGGAAATAGAGAGGTTGATGAGCTATAGCTACCTCTAACATTTCATAAAACAAGATCTCCATCTTTAGCAAATAGGGAGAAAAATAGTGTTCAATATGAAACTTTCATTAAAATCAACGTGATCTTATAAAAAACATAAAAAAAAACATATGAAAAATAAGTCCTTGTAACCTTCTAAGTTCCCGACCCCTAGCATGAGCCTATCACTTTACTTTAGGGGATAGAGAATGAGTAACTTATTCTTATGAGGTTGCCTTTGTGATCACCACGATATTTAGTCACCAATTCAAGGTACCACTAGATCTTTATGCATCTAAAGGATGATTAATAAATTTTCTTTATTATAGATAGGGGTATCCAATGCTACAAAGCCATGCCTTTTTACCTAGAAAACACTTGGACTAATAAGTTGGGGAATAAACATCTTTCATTACAGATAGAGCCACCTTAAACTTCCTTTATTTATATGCATAAAATCATTATGAATGATATGAATGCTGTTAATATACTCTTTATAAATGTGTTTAACCAAATAGAATAGACAATACTGAACTCACTCTAGTCAAGACCTTACCAATAAGTATTAAAGAGAAAAAAATTGTTAGTTTAGGTAGCCATAAGCATATCGGTCACCTTCAGAACTTTCCCTAGGTGCAAGACTCTTCATTAAACCTTATTGATTATCATATGGATATGACACATAATGTCAATACTTGAAAGACTACTTCTTTATGAGATCAATGCTATCATTAACACCATATATCTAGCTATAAAGTTATCTATAAATAAAGGTGTATCTATAGAGAGAAAAACTAGTTAGCCTCTTAAAGAGAGCCCTAATCATAAAAGGATAAGAAAGGAATGTGTTTAAGAGAATAAAGACACATATAAGTTGTTGAAAAACTCCAATAAATGGTTTTAAAAAGAAAAGAACCTATAATACATCATCAATTTTAGGTCAAATTTGACCTTTAAAGATAAGGACACCCTCACCATGCTTTTGAAGATTCAAATCCCTAACTCTACATTCATATCGACCAGCATGCCAACATTAGCCTAGAAGTGGACTTTTATAAGCTAAAAGTTAATCTCTATTTCCCCTATACGCTAAAAGAAGAGAAAATTTGAGAGATGAGTAAAAGAAAAAAAGCTATCTTGAAGAATGTGGATAAGCTCCTTGAAGTGGGATTTATAAAGGAGGTCATGTATCCTGATTGGGTCATCAATGTGGTCATGGTGCAAAAAGCCAAAGAAAAGTGAAAGATGTGTCAACTTCACCAACCTCAACAAAGCCTATCCCAATAATAGCTTCCCCATTTCTTAGATAGATAAGTCAGTAGTCTATATAACTGAGTTTCTCCTTAATCATCAACTCAAGGTATGACCGGATCCACATGTATCTAAAGGATAAGGAACAAACTTCCTTCATTATAGATAAAAGTACCCATTGCTATAAGGATGGCTCTTGAACTAAAAAAACATTAGGGCTATATATCAAAGAATGACAAATAACTCTATTGAGATAAATTAGAGAGGAACATAGAGGTTTATGTGTATGACATGTTTGTAAAAAACATAAACTTTAAGGAACATGTCATAGATCTATAGGAGGTGTTTTTAATCCTTCATAAATGCTAGATAAAGTTTAATCCCCAAGTATATATTCACCATACAAGGAAAAAGTTCTTATGAGGTTTTTTGGTGAGCATTAAAAGGGTTCAATCCAAAACATTAGAAAGTTCAAGCCATTCTAAACATGCCCTCCCTTAAGTTTGTCAAAGACACGAAGGGATTGACTAGCCACCTTTAACTAGTCCATCTTTCTTCAGGAGAACAATGATTACCCTTCTTTAGTATTTTTGAAGAACATTGACACCGGTTTTATGAAAATCAAGCAAGCAACGCACAGTTGCTCGCTCATCTACCAAGGCGGAGTATAAAGCCTTGGAAAATGACACTGCTGAGGTTATCTGACTTCAGTATCTATTGAGAGATTTGTAGATTCTTTCTAACTCTGCTTCTACTATTTGGTGTGATAATCAAAACGCTACTTACTTATTTGCAAATCCTATCTTTCATGCTCACACTAAACATGTTGAGGTTGACTATCATTTTGTAAGAGACATGGTTGCGAAGAAAGAGATTCAGATTTGCTTTATCCCCTCTCACTATCAACTTGTAGATGTTTTTACTAAATCGCTTCCTATTGCTCCGTTTATTGCTTTTCGATTCAAGCTTCAGGTCGATTCTCCACCCTTAGTTTGAGGGGGCGTATTATAGAATGTACCTATATAGAAAATATTATAGACATACTTTTATATTGTAATCTCTACCATTACCATTGTATATTGCCCAACACATATATATATATAGAAAAGGTTGGCTAACCAATAGATTAAGCTCCTAATTATTCTCAACTTATGTTTCCAAGTAAATTTTGGAACCCATCATGATCTTGGGCCTCCCTCGGTTCTAAGCCCAAGTATGCAAGAACACTTATGGGCTCGGTCCAAGGAGTGCATAACCCGGAGTTCATAACCTGAGCCCATCACAATTGATGTGAAAAACATTTATATTATACCAAAGCTCAAAATGCTGGCAGTTGATGCCTTGGTACTAGAGGAAATTGAAACAAGATATAACTTAAGTTCAATTGTTGTCCTTGTTAACATATGGACCAGCACGAGCGCACACAGACATGAAAGCTCAGCATGAAATTAAAACATGCCCGTGACATATGGGTAACCCAGTTAGAAAAGGCTTTCAGCTCAGTTACTAGGTGTATATATAATTTATGAAATAATGTTGAAAAAAAACATGAAATCTGTACGAAGTTTCATTGCCTAAATCATGAAAGAAAGGACTGAAAGAAAAGGAAAAGATAGAGACAAACCAAGAACATTAACGACAACAACTAGTGGGGGTTGGTTTCTAATTTGTGTAGTGAAGTGAACATCAACGATA
>Ga0307507_10009572_pt1 | contig 12845 bp, 11 predicted proteins | sample 7_EM_MG_FD_207223 | JGI IMG/M metagenome (GOLD analysis project Ga0307507, IMG submission 207223) | Populus trichocarpa ectomycorrhiza microbial communities from riparian zone in the Pacific Northwest, United States - 7_EM | ecosystem: Host-associated > Plants > Roots > Unclassified | place... | reverse complement strand
GTGGGAGAATGAAATAGATGCCGTGAGTGAATGAAATAAAATTTGCTAAAAATGAAATAGACACTGTGCAGGAATGAAATGGCATTCGAAATTAGGAATGAGATATTCGCCGTGAATGAAATGAAATTTATTTCATTTCATTTACAGTAGCTGATCAAGATGCCCCACGGCAACTGTCGAGAATACATGATGTAGATGGCACCTACTAGTGAGATTTGACCTGTTAAAAATTGCGGCGCCTGCCTGAAAGGAGGATGGGTGCCGAACCCATCATTGCACCCATTTGTTTTTCAGGCGGGCACTGCAATTCACGCATGCAACCCATTATTACAAATTATGAAAATAAAATAAAGTAACCATAAGATTTGACCTGTTAAAAATTGCGGCGCCTGCCTGAAAGGAGGATGGGTGCTGAACCCATCATTGCACCCATTTGTTTTTCAGGCGGGCACTGCAATTCGCGCATGCAACCCATTATTACAAATTATGAAAAACCCATTACTTCAATTGAGTATAGTAGTAACCATAAAATTCAACCTGTTCCAGGATTTGAATGTGTTGGCGGCAGCCTCATTGTTGCGCCTGCAGGCAACAACGAGGTGAAAATTGCTTGGCAGATCAGCCAATATTCAGCAACAATCCCATTTTCTCCCCTGTCCTTTCTGCAGATGCTGCGAAACTTGAGTAATTTTAAGCTCACTCAAGAAATAGCTGACTATCTCAAAGCTAAATTCCGGGCTAGCCTCCATGGAACAGTGCAAGGAATACCTTTTCCCCTGCACTGGACACTGGACCTGCTGGATGAATGCAACGGAATAGTAGTTGTTTTGGTTGAGGCGCTTAAACACCCGAGTGCGTCACCCTCACCCGCTTACATGATGATTAGTTGATCTCTTGAAGTCCGCACAACATGGGATGCCACAAGATATTGTGATGCCATCGGCGTCGCTCTGACGGGACAAAATCATAAAGCGGAAGACAAAATCTTAACAAGGTACCCGCCCATCCATTTATCCATTGTCCATAAAACTGCGCCGTTTGTGGTGACGGATATGCACAAGAATGCGTTGGTGTGGTATTTACCTGATATCCTTTCAGGAACACGCCAGGTATGCAACCGTGGCCGCTGTGAGTCAAACCTAAACCCTCTTCAGATGCAGATCTGGAAGTCCCTCAAAATTCTCGAACCAGCTTTGAGGGTGGACGAAAGGGCTACTAGCTGGAGGAATCATGCAATGCACTACCGGCCTGCAGAGCACTGTCAACTCAAGCCCGGGACAGTGAGTTTATCGCCAGCATGGTTCCAGCAAGGGCACGAGGTGTGAAATCTCTTCAATCCATCAACAAAGTTTAAATGATCTGCAGTCTTCCCAGTTCAAGCTTGAAGTCAGCGCGCAAATGAAGCCTGGCGCCGTTGGGGCGAAGTGGAGCCTGGAAATGCGCGAGTCGTCTGCTTTGATTGGTGCCATCCTGAGTATCATACATCCACAACTTTACGAGCAGGGAATGGAAGTGCTCCGTCGGCTCGAGACAGAAAATGGGTTTGTGGATGATGAGACAGCATTATTCACGGCGCTGGAGCATTGGACTCCCCCTTTCAGCGCCTTGTCAGTTATCAGTAACCGGTCAACGCCAGTACACTGTGACACCAAAGGGCGCAACGAGTGGATTGATGTCCTGGTGCCTTTGGGAGAGAAAGACTCAACTGGGATCATGACTTTTCCTGGTTTAGGCATATCCATCAAGTACAACCCATCGACAATAGTTGGCGTTGCTGGCAAAGTGATCTCACATGGCGCAGTGTTTGGAGGGGGAGAAAGGGGGTGCATTTCATATTACATGCGCAACAAAGTTCATGAGAGGTTAGGCGTGCCAGCGGGCACGTGGATGAACACTAATATATATGAGTGCTAGTTGCCACTTAGCTCCAGATCAAGTGCCTGCGCCGCTAGATAAGTTTTTTATCAATAGCGCTAGCGCCTCTTAGTCACAAGGCGCACCGCTAGACAAGTTTTTCATCTATCAGTAGCACTAGCGCCTCTTAGTCAAAAGGCGCGCCGCTAGATAAGTTTTTCATCTATCAATAGCGCTAGCGCCTCTTAGTCACAAGGCGCGCACACGATATGACCCTCCAAGAACTTGCTCCGCACCCAGAAGAACTATATACATGTCCGATCGCTCAAATAAAATGCCACTCAAGAGCCATCCTCATCAAAATCCATCGGCTCCATTCCATCTTCAATTCCGGATCTATCTTCATCTCCCTCACTACCTGGCTGCGCCTCTCTGAAAGCAGGCCAACCATAATCACCTGCAGAGTCACCAGCGCTGGAGGGCGATGCTGATGCTGGCCAACTCAAGCCCGTGGAGGACACAGGAGATGGTTCATATTCCGGTTGTTCTTCGAAGTAAGGGGCGACGACACCTGTGCGGAGTGCCCCAGCATCTTGCCAAGGGCCTTGGGGTATGGGACCGACGGGCTGCAAGCGAATCTCCCGCTGACGTAGCCGGTCCATCAAAATCTCAATGCCCTCTATGTGGGTTCGGAGCTCGTCTTGTTCCTCACGACCACGAATAAAGAGCTGTTGGACCCACATCTGTGCGGTGTGAACCTTTGCTGCCGCTCTGGCCGCATGCACTGGCAGAACTGGAATGCCAGCATCATCGTCCTCTGTGAATTCCATGTTGGGTTCACCATGTGGCTAACAGTAGAAAGGTATCAATCAAATCGATGGACGACAGGTGATCAAGATCAGAAAATACCTCTCCCATAGCTACGATCCACTTCCAAAAAGCTCTTTCCTCCTGATCCGAATGCGCCTCCAAGAGCTGTACCTCGTTCTCGCCTTGGGCACCCACAGAATTCCACCAGTCGGCCTCATAGGTCGCTACAATGCGCGCCTGGTCTTTTTCACTATATTTTGCTTTCAAAATCGCGGCACTGGGTGGTTTTACATTCCGCCTTGAAGGATTTGTTGCATTCATTAAAGCTGCTGCCCATGGGGGTAGGTCAAGTACTCCCCCCAAGCAGTACACATTCCCAACTTCCATGCAAAGGCGGTTCTATAGGTAGATCAACAATCTAGATAGACTGAGAAGCAGTTTTGGACGAACAGTTTCATGTTGAATCCGCAATTTCCACCAGTCTTGCCTGTCCTCGTCATTGATCCAGTTCCCTTTGTCATCGGAGTATGCATACCACGCCGCCCGGCATCGGGAGAAGAAGTGGTCGACACGCCATTCTTTTGCGTTGTTCATGGTTCAAAATTGAGATTGACCACTAGTCATGTGGTTTGAACGTTTGAACACGTGATGACAGACCACACACTTTGCGCCCACACCCTACATTGCGCCCACAGACTGCATTGCACCCACATACTACATTGCGCCCACACCCTACATTGTGCCCACAGACTGCATTGCGCCCACATACTACATTGCGCCCCACAGACTACATTGCGCCCCACAAACTACATTGCACCCACACACTACATTGCGCCCAGGTAGTATGTTGCGCCACACAGTACGTCGCGCCCACATGGGACGTTGCACCTGCATTTTGTCACTTGGCCATCAAATGGGCTGGTTGCTTGTGTATGAATTACATGACAAGTGGCTTATAATAATAGTTGGACAATTGAAACCTGTTATCCGCATCGATGGCAAGCATATTCCAAAGATCCTTCTGGCGTTCAGCATAGCAAACATGCCCAGGCTTTGCTTGGTCCGCCGCCATCTTTTGCCATGTACTCCACTTGTTCATCTGATACAAGAAGTATCTGGTCACCCATTCCATCTCATGTGACAGCAGATTAAATTCTTCTCTCCATCTATGAAACCTCGCCCTTGCCCGAAGCCAATTGACGCGATGAACTAAAAAGGTAATCAGTATCTACTACTGAGGGTATAGGGATGCTTACACTCTACCATCCGTTCGTTGTCCTGCATATCACCTGCCAAGTTGGAACTCCAAAACCAGGCTGGCTTTGCCTTACTTTGCCCTCGCGCATTGGGGTCTGCGACCGCCGTATTTGCCTTCATGTCCTCCTTCAAAAGTGGTTTATACTGGCGCCCTATCATCTTCTCTGGGTCGCCCAATCTTGAAATGGCATCGACGGCATAGGAGTAAATCTGGCGATGAAGATGAAGCGTTCACCCAACAGAATGAACTGTCACCCATGCCCTTGTTTTCTTGGCTTTACTTTTTTTGATTTTTCGAAGCTTTCTTCCATATTCAAAGGACAGATTCGCAAGTGACACTCGAACACCTTGAAGAGCATCGTTCGCTTGCCCTTGGCGCAACTGATATTCTTTGGACAAAAGGTGTTGTAATCCATGCGCCTGAAGGTGCTCTTCTCCCTTGGCTGAGGGCAAGGTGATTTTCACATGTTCAACCGCTTCAGCCGCAGCAAGCGCCGCTGCCTGGGCTTGCGCAGCCTTTGTGGCGGCGACCACCGTGATATCAGGCGCCCTGCCATTGAGATTCAACTCAGCTAGATCATCCTCCATCTGCAGGACATCATCCATATTGAACTCTTCCCAAAGCAACGTCTGATTTTCATTTAATGCGGGGTTCCATGCTAAAAAGGTCATTCCCATCTTGTTGAAAGCGTCGATCCTCGCTCTTAACCTTTCCCTCTTCTTCGCAATGTCAACTTTCTGCAGGATAGTCGGTTTGCTACCAGCACGGCAAATGAAAAACCTTAGTTCAATCCTGTTGTCATGTAAGCCTTTCCTTATGCCATTGGCTTCGTGTCAGGGTCTCACTGTGTCTCCTCAATTTTGAGTCCTGTTGCAATCCAAGATGTCTGACCCGTATTGCCCAAAGAAAGCCGCTCCTGGTCCATGAGCTTTAATTGCACTTGAGCGGTGGTGAGTGGGGCTGTAGTACCCTTGGTTAGTCAAGCAAAAAATGGCATGAGCGCCAGGAGTCCTAGCACGGCGCCCTGAATTTAGGTGCCACCACTTATTTTTCAAGTGGCACGGACCAGACTTCCATAGTAAGGAACTTACCTGGACAATTGGGTAGGTCTCTTGGCGCCATAATATCCATCGCCTTCAAATTGCCTTCTGCCCGATCCCTCTCAGCCGCGCGAATCTCTGCCTGCCATGTATGGATGTGTTGGCCTGCCAAACTATTTAGTTGGTCAAAGTAGTCTTTGCTGTCCACGAGACCAACGACAGCCTTCCTGTACTTGGCAATGACTGAGGAGACAATGTTGACCATTTTATTCCAGTTGCTGTCATTCATGTGGTCGTCCAAAACCTCGGCCCGATGAGTGAGGGTGGTTGTGCAGGTGCTCCTTGAGACATCATTGAGCTGCGCCCAAAGACTTTCCAATATTTCCCCATCTACCATTCCAGCTCCTGGAATAAATGAGGTAGCCAATCGAAATAGGCACTCATCCTGATGACCATGGACATGAAATAAACCAATGCCCATGATTAAATTAGCCTTCTCAGAGATGGAAAGATTTGGATTGTTAGCAATCCTGTCCCAGAGATTCACATGATACTGACACATCACGTCATATATGATCATGATATCATTCAAACCATTCAATCCCATGTTCTTCAGCGCCTCACAAAGAGCATAGTCAATGTTCATCTGGCGTTCGCCCTTCTGAAAGTCAACAACACTCCCTGGAATGAAGGCGCCTGACCGGGGGCAGGCAAATGCTGCAATACCAGTTGCATCACAGCCTGCGTGTTTCTGACTTGCATTGTTGATGGCCTGGTGGTTGCTGCATGTTGATTTGACCTACAACCAAATAAGTCAGATTTTGAAAGGGTGCTGGCCGAGGTGGGATTATGCGCGCAAACGCTACATGGCTCAGGAACCTCGGGAAGCGGCCGAGATGGGATTATGCGCGCAAACGCTACATGGCTCGGCAACCTGGGGCCACTAGTAGCTACCAACATTATTAATAATATACCACAAATCCCAGGGACCTTTCTTCACCCAAACCCGGGCTTTGGGTGACAGGAATTCTCAGAATTTAACCGGGAATCTTCACCTTCACTAGTTAGTGGAAATTATTACCGCTGTTGAGGAATTATTACCATTACTCGGTGATTTATTACCGTTACTCGGTGATTTATTACCTTCACATCTTCATTGCTACTCGGCAGATTATTACCTTAGAATTCTTACTGTTACTTGGTCAGTTATTATCGTGCTCGGGCAATTGTTACCTTGTTGACCACGAGCCTAGAATTCCAAAGGCTGGAGAGATGGCATATGGTTGTGCGTCTTGCGCCCAGCCAGGTGTTAACTTGCCAAGGAACAGGAAAGAGGACCCACATCCGTAAGCATCATGAACTGCCTTTGTTCACATACTCATTCCCATTGGCAGCGAGGTCTTCACACGATTTCTTTGTGTGGATGGTAACTTCTCCGCTGATCACCTCAAGCAGCGAAATGCAATGGACGATGTATGGCTGACCACTGGGGAAGGAATGATGACAGAGAAGGAGGCTTACAAGAAGTACCTGGCGCAGCCCAAAGTTGCTCCCCAGGTGAGTTGGCGCGCCTTCTTATATGTGGCGCCGCTGCCCCAGGATGGGTAGCTACCACTTTTATTAAGAATATACCACGAATCCCGGGGACCTTTCTTCACCCAAACCCGGGCTTTGAGTGACAGGAATTCTCAGAATTTTTCCGGGAATCTTCACCTTCACCAGGTATTATTACCATAATATTCTTACCATTACTCAGTGATTTATCACCTTGTAATTCTTACTGTTACTTGGTCAGTTATTACCGTGCTCCGGCAATTGTTACCTTGCTATTATTACCGTGCCTGGGCAATTGTTACCTTGCTATTATTACCATTACTCGGTGGTTTATGACCTCATAATTCTTACCATTACAGGGCAGTTTATTACCTTCACTGTTTTCAGGGTCCAAAAGCGCACTTCCAAATATGGAAATGTGCGCTTATCCAAATATAGAATGGAAATAAAATAGCAGAAAAGTCAGGGACAAAAAAAATAAGGGTGTTGCTGATGATGTTGAGCCCTGTTTTCAGGGTCCAAGGTGTATTTCCACATATGGAAATATGCGCATTTACAAATGAAAGATACCAATAAAATGGGGGAAAATCAGAAAAAATGGGGGATGGTGCTCACTATTGGTGGGGATGTTGAGAACTATTTTCAGGGTCCAGGGACCATTTCCAAATATGGAAAGATGTACATTTGCAAATGAATAATACCAATAAAATAGGGGAAAATTCAGAAAAAAATAGAAATGGTGGTCAATATTGTTGGCTGCTATTTCAGGGTCCAGGGTAGATGTCCCAAAAAGGAAATTTGGGTGTTTCTAATTACAAAATATCGGAAAAATCCCAAAAAATCCCAAAAAAATAATGATGTTAGATATCTTATATATATATATGTAGCACTGCTTTCAGGGTCCATGTCAGGGTCCACTGTATAAAAAGGAAATCTCACCTGGTTTGACCAAAAAGTGAAGAAAAACAAGATACAAGTGATTTTATCTGTCAGGGTCCATTCATGGACGGGTCACATGACCAATTGCCTAAAATGGTAAAAAAGTGAAAGTTGTAGCCCTGCACTGTAGCTTTCCAAATCAGTTGAAATTTTGTCCTGAAGTGCTTCCGTTGTGGAGATATGAGGTTAAAGATTTCTGTGAGCGCCGCATTTTTTTTTGTTTTTAGTGATTTTCTCCATGACAACAACACCAAATGACATGATTTCAACACATTTTGAAAGCTAAGTGAAGGGGCTACAATTATTGTATCGTGGGAAAATTACCAAAAAAGGAAAGTGCATACCCTAAAAGGGAAATTGACACTGAGAGACTACAAAAGTCAAACATAGACTACTAATTTTACTGATAGACTACTAAACACTACAAAAGTAGGACATAGACTACAAATTTGACTAATAGACTACTAAACACTACAAAAGTCAGACATAGACTACAAAGTTTACTGATACCCTAGGCCATCCACTAGAAAAGTTTGTAGTGTCCGCTTTTTAGACTACAAAAGTTTGGAATGTCTGCTTTTTTAGACTACAAAAGTTTGTACAGTCCGCTTTTTTTGGACTACAAAAGTTTGTAGTATCCATATTTTCATTACAAAAGTCTGTAGTGTCCGCTTTTTTGGACTACAAAAGTTTGTAGTATCCATATTTTCATTACAAAAGTTGGTAGTCCGCTTTTCTGACATGTAGTTAGTCTCTTTACCTCTGTATAGGTTCATGAGGATATGGTTGAGGGATTGAGATAATTGCCACTGCTGCAGTCTGTGATAGCAGTACAGCTTCATGGAGTTACAGTGAAAGGATTGACAATGCCTAAGTTGCCTTTTACATCAGATCAGCATGGTCTACTTTGATATCATGGGTTTGAGGGCTACAATACTGGATTGAATGATGGCCTGATAGATGTTATCACATTCAATACCAAAGTCAGCAAAAGATATATCAAATTCAATGCAACTTAGGCATTGTCAATCCTTTCACTGTAACTCCATGAAGCTGTACTGCTATCACAGACTGCAGCAGTGGCAATTATCTCAATCCCTCAACCATATCCTCATGAACCTATACAGAGGTAAAGAGACTAACTACATGTCAGAAAAGCGGACTACCAACTTTTGTAATGAAAATATGGATACTACAAACTTTTGTAGTCCAAAAAAGCGGACTGTACAAACTTTTGTAGTCTAAAAAAGCAGACATTCCAAACTTTTGTAGTCTAAAAAGCGGACACTACAAACGTGAAGACCTCGCTGCCAATGGGAATGAGTATGTGAACAAAGGCAGTTCATGATGCTTACGGATGTGGGTCCTCTTTCCTGTTCCTTGGCAAGTTAACACCTGGCTGGGCGCAAGACGCACAACCATATGCCATCTCTCCAGCCTTTGGAATTCTAGGCTCGTGGTCAAAACCAAAGCATTTTCTAAGTTCCAAATTTTGCCATTGCCGACTAACTCTTCTGAATTCACGATACCTGTCCTGGGGTAATGGGTGAGATAACATTCAAGTATATCAACCAAAGTGATGTGTACCGGAACCGACTTGGGGAAGGCCAGAGAAGTCAGGCGCCGAAGCTTGAGATAGTATTGATATGCGGAAGTTTTGCAGGTAAGATTGGACAACCGAAAATCATCCAGTACCTTGAAAGTGAACAGTGTTTTAATATTTTGAAAGCTCGTCGGAAATAACTGTGAAGTCAACAGCTGCTCATCGGTGGGCGCAGCGCCTGGACAGGTGCATAAATGCAAAGGAAGACGGTGAATTCCATTTGTTTCAATGACAAGCACAAAGGGGTTGCCCAGAGGATCCTCTGTGTCAGGTTGAGGAGCTGTACCGAAACCCTTTGTTCTCTTGTAGTGTTCCTGAGCATTGGTGTCAGCATCTTCTTCGGTCGCGCCATTGTCCCCATCCTGATCAGATGGTTCAGTCTCTGTGTCTTCATCATCAACATCTGAATCAGCCTCCATGGATTCATCTTCTCCAAGAAGGTCATCGGACACTGCTTGAACTCTAATATCGAGATCAATTGGGATGGGTGCGGGCGCCGCGCATGTTTGGCCAACAGGGGTGGTGCGCGCCATCCATGTTTGGTCAACAGGGGTGGTGTGCGCTGCTGGTCCTGATGAGGTGGGTAGCACCGCTGCAATACATTCTGCACTTGCATCCTGCCTCTCGTTTTCTTGTTCCTCCAACACTTCAAAGTTAGGACAAGGGGATCCATTGTGGCCTAAATTTAAGACCAAGCCTGTCTCCCAGAGACCGGCGGTATGGAAATAGCGGCCATTCCAGTATTGGACCCGATGGGTATGAAGCCTCTTGTGAGCCTGCCGGCAACAGGCGCGACAATATACAGGCTGCAAGGTGCAATCGAGGCATCGGAACTTGGATGCAATTTTGCCACAATCTACACAAACCATCCCCGGAGGCGGGGCCTCTGTGTCAAGAGTTACCTCAAGATGCTTGTCCCTGCGAGTGACCCATTCTCTCAGATAATCGTTCTGGCTCTGGGATCATTGATAAACAGAAGTTGGAAAGAACATTTACAGGCAGGGAGACCCACCTTGCCTGACGTCCTCTGGTGAAAAGGGACAGCAAACTCATCAATGAGCATTGCATCTACATTCTGCTGGAATTGGGCTTCCTGGCTAGGCTGAGCTGGCACTGATGGTGAATGCAAAAGCGCCTCAGGAGTAAAGTATTTTATCTTCTGGATGTATCCCCTGGTTGTCTTTTCGTATTTCCCTGTATAAAATACTGGTCCAGGAGGCCGTTTGGATTGGTATCTATGCATGGTGACTTGTTTGTGTTTGAGGGAGAGTAATGGTCAAAATATGAAAGGATGCCCCGTGGAGAACCAATTGGCATGCGCTGAACACGTGGCACATGTTCCACAGGCACCATTAACACTGCTCAACAACTTTGATGCAGGCACATCAAAATGCCATTTTTCGAAAAGTACAATAATTGGGCGCAGTCGCATAAAGTGAGGTATGGCGCACATAAAACATGCATGATCATTCATATGTTGTATGGGTACTACAAAAGTTTGAAAGCTGTCAGGATGTGCGCCATCCATAGACCGCTAATACTATCTTCTTGAAAATCTGATGTGCGTCCACACCTGCGCCCAGTTGTGTTATGACCTGACTGAATATCTGCGCCGTGTTGTTTCCATGTGCGCCCAACAAACTTGTCTAATGCGCTCCATACCTCGCCGTTCTCTTAAGGTAAAATTATGGCACCTGTCAGATTGGATTGAAGAAAACTCAAATTGCGCCGGTTGTTTCCATTTGCGCCCGACAAACTTGCCTAATGTGCTCCATACCTCGCCGTTCTCTTGCAGACCGAGAACATGTTTGATAGCCTAAAATTATTGCACCCGTCAGATTGGATTGAAGAAACCTCAAATCAAACAGCATTTGGAGGTTCTTACCTGCAGAGGCGCAGCACCAATTGGTTCGCAAATGCTAGCAAGCCTGGTTGTGTTGCAAAGCATTTTCATAAGCAGAGAGGGCATGTTCTAAATCCCCCATCTGCTCAGCAACTCAACCCAATGCAGCACAGAATAGCATTAGTGAGGAGCTAGCCGGATGACGAAATTATCACACCTATCAAAAGCCATGTTTACTTCTTTGCAATATGTATAAGGAAAGATACTTTACTTTGGGATAATTTTCCTTGAGACGAGCAATGTCAGCAACATGAGAGGCATGTTCTAAATCCCCCATCCGCTGGGCAACTCAACCCAATGCAGCGACTAGCCAGATGACAAAAGTATCGCACCTATCCAAAAGCCATGTTTGCTTGTTTGCAATATAAGGAGTACTTGCGATGATTCTCCTTGAGACGAGCAATGCCAGCAACATGTGTCGGCCCCGAAAAGAAGATTGGGTTGCGTCACAAAGCATTTTCATAAGCGGAGAGGGTATGTTCTAAATCCCCCATCTGCTTGGCAGATCAACCCAATGCAGCCTCGCAGCATAGCATTCTGAGTGAGGGACATAGCCAGATGATGAAATTATCACACCTATCAAAAGCCATGTTTGCTCATTTGCAATATTGAGTTTGTGTATAATGGATGATGAGGGTGGATGGGAAATCAAGTGGCCGAAGGAGAAGGGGCAAAAGACACGCCATCAAGGTGACTGGCCGCTGGTTGGAGTGGTAGCTACCACTTTTATGATAAAACCCAGGCAACTGCCTGCACAACTTTTTGGTAAATGCCCAGTGTTTTTATGAAACAGATTTCATTCTTTGCCTAGGCATATTTCCTTCCTATTTCATTGCCTGCCCAGCCATATTTCATTCCATTTCATTGTTTGCCTAGGAATATTTCATTGCCATTTCATTCCTGCCTAGCCATATTTCATTTCTATTTCATTCCTGGCCTAGCCATGTTTCATTTCTATTTCATTGTTTGCCTTGCCATATTTCATTGCTGTTTCATTGTTTGCCTGGCCATATTTCATTCCCATTTCATTGTTTGCCTAGCAGTATTTCATTCCGATTTCATTTCTATTTCATTGTTTGCCTAGCCATATTTCATTGCTATCTCATTGTTTGCCTGGCAATATTTCATTTTGATTTCATTGTTTGCCTAGCCATATTTCATTACTATTTCATTGCTTGCCTGGCAGTATTTCATTCCCATTTCATTGTTTGCCTTGCCATATTTCATTGCTGTTTCATTGTTTGCCTAGCCATATTTCATTCCCATTTCATTGTTTGCCTAGCAGTATTTCATTCCGATTTCATTTCTATTTCATTGTTTGCCTAGCCATATTTCATTGCTATCTCATTGTTTGCCTGGCAATATTTCATTCTGATTTCATTGTTTGCCTAGGCATATTTCATTACTATTTCATTGCTTGCCTGGCAGTATTTCATTCCCATTTCATTGTTTGCCTAGCAATATTTCATTGCTGTTTCATTGTTTGCCTGGCCATATTTCATTCCCATTTCATTGTTTGCCTAGCCATATTTCATTGCTATCTCATTGTTTGCCTGGCAATATTTCATTCTGATTTCATTGTTTGCCTAGCCATATTTCATTGCTTGCCTGGCAGTATTTCATTCCCATTTCATTGTTTGCCTAGCAATATTTCATTGCTGTTTCATTGTTTGCCTGGCCATATTTCATTCCCATTTCATTGTTTGCCTAGCAGTATTTCATTCCGATTTCATTTCTATTTCATTGTTTGCCTAGCCATATTTCATTGCTATCTCATTGTTTGCCTAGCCATATTTCATTACTATTTCATTGCTTGCCTGGCAGTATTTCATTCCCATTTCATTGTTTGCCTAGCAATATTTCATTGCTGTTTCATTGTTTGCC
>Ga0307507_10009570_pt1 | contig 12846 bp, 4 predicted proteins | sample 7_EM_MG_FD_207223 | JGI IMG/M metagenome (GOLD analysis project Ga0307507, IMG submission 207223) | Populus trichocarpa ectomycorrhiza microbial communities from riparian zone in the Pacific Northwest, United States - 7_EM | ecosystem: Host-associated > Plants > Roots > Unclassified | place... | reverse complement strand
TATTATAGGACTTTATTATTAAGTTACCAAAGTTAAGAGATCCTATTATAGGATAAGATTATAACGCGATTTTAGTAATAGTGGATAAGCTAATAAAGTAGGGATACTTTATAGCATGCACTAAAGAAATATCAGCAGAAGATGTCGCTAGAATCTATATAAAGGAAGTATTTACAAGACATAGAGCACTAGACAAGATTATATTAGACAGAGATCTAAGATTTATAGCAGTATTTTAGAAAGTATTTCTAGTAGAATAGGGAGTTCGCGCAGTAATATCTACAGTATATTATCTATAGACGGATAGATAAACGGAAAGACTAAACTAGACACTAGAGTAGTATCTAAGGCATTATATTAACCACGCATAGAATAATTGGGTATCGTTATTACTAGTTATATAGTTTGCATACAATGCAATACTATAAGAAGAAATAGGGACATTACTATTTAAGGCGAATTATGGATACGAGTCAAGAACATTATTATCGCCATATTAAGCAAAAAAGACGAGTAGCATAGCTAAGCAAAGAATGGAAATATTAATGAATCTTTATATAGACCTTAAAGAAATAGCTAAACTAGTATAAGAACAAATGAAAAGGTACTATAATGCTAAGAGATCTAAGGGACCAGATCTTAAGGAGGGAGATAAAGTGTAGCTACTATATAAAAATTTTAAGAGTTGACGACTAAGCAAAAAGTTAGACTATATTAGACTAGGACCTTTTAAAATTAAGTAAAGAATTTTATTAGTTATGTATAAGTTAAACCTACTAGCTAAAATGAAAATCTACCCTATATAATATATTGCAATGCTAGAGCCAGTATATGGGAATATTAAGCCACCAGTCTATAAGGCAAACACGTATAGAGGACAAGAGGAAGATAAATAGCAAGTTTTAAAGATTATTAGTCACAAGGATATGGATGACGAAACATAGTATAAAGTAAAGTAAATAGGCTATAGTAAGACTACCTAGAAACTACTAAGCAACCTAAAAAATGCTATAGGAAAGGTACGGAAGTATTAGAAGAAAGTAGGTTAGGTAATATTAACAAAGAAAGATTGCCAAAAAATAAGTTACCTAAGGGGGACCTAAGAGGATCAATTACCGAGCTACTTAGAGTTATTTCCCTTATAGGAGGAGAGCTAGTCCTTTTATTACCAAGTTCCTATAGACCCTATTAGACTAGTTTCCACTCTTTAAAACAAACCTTTTTACAAATATATTTAAGACGTTAAAGATAAGTATAAGCTAAACGTTAAGCTTTAAGGACGTGTGCGGACTCTTCTAAGGCACGTTAAACCTTAAGTAGCGCAAAGGCCAGCTTACCGTTAAGCTTTATAGCGGTAGATTAAATATAAGACCCTATAATAAGTTACTTAGGGAACTTAAAGACTGTTAAGAGTTATAGGACGTATATACTCAGCGTTAGAAATAGAGCGAATATCGCAGGATAATTAAATGTTTGCTTTAGTACACTCTAAGTAAAAAGAGGGTTGTTAAGAAGAGGGACTTACTATCACAACATATACTAACCCCGCTTTTGCATAATAAGAATATGGAGACAACATTATCTCACTAAGCAATAGTATGGCAGCTATGGTGCGAGCATAACATTGCGCTTATAAAGAAGAAGAAGCTTTAGGTATAATAAGTAAAGATATTAACTAGACTAATTAAACGGATATTACACCTCTAGTAAACGACTTAGAGATATTGGGAATCTTCAAAAACAAAGATAAAGAGAAGGGAGATGGTATTATGGACGCTTTAAGTACGATGTTATAACTACTTGGAGAAGAGTTAGAGGAAGCTAGTTAGTTAATACAGGCATAGTCTAGAATAGATCTAGTAGAACCATGTAACAAGGAATAGTAAGCGAGTTACATAATGTTATACGCAGTATACGAAGTGTATGAAGGGTATATTGCGTATAACACGTATAACACGTACCTCACGTATAAGAGAGGATTTCTTAGGAGTATAGTTATGTATTTAAAGGACCTCAGTCCCTACCGTAGATAGTTCTCTCCTTGTAGTGAATCTTAAAATACAATTGGAGTTAATCTATTGGGCAACTACTCCACTAGTTGTTATTACGTTGTTGATTGTTCTTACCTATATACCCAGCCTAATAACAGAACCCACTGTAGTTCCTGCTATAAGGTTCCGTTACACTCTTACTATAACTCCAAGTCAGCAAGTAGTTACTAGGCCCGTGGGCAGAAGGACAGCTATATAAGCTTAACTTACTAATCTACCTAATATACTTACTGCTGAGGATGCTTCTGGTAATAGAATGCCGGCGATTGCAGATAGGTGGCCTTGTACAAATATATATTGCTATAATAAAGGCAAGATGTGCTAGCAGGATAAAAAGTTACCTAACTTACCTAATACTGCAATTAACCATTATCCTATTAGTATAGAAAACTTCTAGCAGTGGAATAATAAGCTTCTCTCTGGTAACTCTACTATTAAGCAGCCGTCGCAACATTTTATTGTTAACTTGGTTAACTATAGGGAGAGGAGTTAGAAGAGCCAGAAGGAGCTAGTGGTAGAGAAGGAAGATTCTACTATATTACATCTTAAGAAGCTAGCGTCAGTTATGCTTGTAAAGGAGCTTAAATCTATAGGTTAAAATCCTTACCTTCCTTAATATCCTCCGCTATATTCGAATGTCAAAGCACCCCAAAACTTAAGCCCCGTTTAGTCGGAAACAGATCTAGTTAAGCTACTTAGCTAGTTCTTTAAGTGGCTGGCTAACCAGCTAGAGTTTAATAGCAAGAGGCAGAGGGCTATTTTGGAGCCAATTAAGAATAAGTTAGTAGAGGAAGAATGGAATATTAACTTACTAAAGTTATAGAAGCTAGGTGAAGGCATAACGTCAGATTAATGGGAGAACTATAGCTTTAAGATTGGAACGCTATATAGAATTAAGTCTCTAATCTTAAAAGTTTAAGCAATTAAGATAGTGTCTATCTATTAATCTATAATATATCCTACTTCTCAGAAGTGAGCTCCTGCGTGCGTACCATATACTTAACTGATAGCAAAATATAAGAAGCCCTTAAAGCTCTTAAAGTTATTAACTAGCTGCTGGTTCCTTCTAATCCAAGCCTTAATATTATTAAAGGTAGCCTCAATAGGATTATAATCTGGTGAGTATAGTGGTAGGAATTTTAATAAGACGCTATATTACTTACAAAGCTCTTAAAGCCGTGTTAATTTATGGATTGCGGCGTTATTAAAAATAAGGACTAATCGTGGCCCCAAATATAGTATATAATAAGGTAGTACCTAATCCTCTATAAAGGCTTCAAATATCGCAGAGGTAATAGAGCCTTAAAAGATAAGGTAGCTAAGATATCCGTTAACTGCTAACGCTGGTAGAATGCTCTACCTCTCTAACCTCTTAAGTACGCGTACTATACCACATATAGTCCCTTCTGGTGACTAGCCGTACTTCCTATTACCAGTCCTTTTATTTGCTGCCGACTTATTAAGAAATACAAGCTGCTCTACTACCCAGCTCTTCTATATACCAATCCAGGTGTTACGGAGGGGAGCGCTCCTTTAAGCCGCCCGAGCTGTAACCGCCTTCCATGACCAGGAAGCTCTCTCAAGAGTACGGCAGGCAGTTGCAGTAGAGACTTAAATGTTAAATTTATTAAATAGGAAAGTCTGCATCTTATCTAGATACGCTGTTGGCTGATCTTTAAGGAAGTTAAGAAGGCGCTGCATAAGTAGTTAGTAAAAAGCTTAACACTACAGCTGTATATATTACCATTTCTTGGTAAGGTAGCAGAGCTCTCGGCCGACCTTAAACCACGGTAGGAGGCGCGTACAGTTCGCCCTAAATATCAAGGTTTAATCGTATCTTATAAATCGTCTTCTTGCCCACCTTTACAGCCTCCGCGATAGCTGGTACCGCCTCACTAGCTTTAATTCAAATCCTAATTCTATGAACAACTTCATCAGGAAGGCGGCGGCCCATAATAACTTTAATTGTGGTGGTTAAAATTGAAAGAATTACCCCGCATACAAATTTTGGTGGGGGGCGATGCGGCGTCCTAAGCGAGTTCCCGATCTTTTGCAAGAGACAGTAAGGAATAAGGTCGGCCCGGTTAAAGGCTCTAATCTAACAACATTCAATTAACTTAATTCAGTAACGGTGACGTGCTGATATTAAGGCTCTGGCTTGATTCGGTCTTTGACTGACCGTAGCTTTCGTGCAGTCGTTCGATTAAGGCTTCCGTGTAGTCGCTCAGTCAAGGTTCTACGTACAGCTCTGCATCTGGCTCTGCATCATACAATTGGCTCTATATCCGTGTAATCAATTAAGGCTCCTAGTGCCGTTCTTATCGTGCAGCCGGCGCATTATCGAATTCTAGGGGCGGTATAGAGTTCTGCCGGCTCTATTGCTGAATGGACCAATCAGGATTTTCCGTCCCCGGGATGGAAAATCGCTATTGGCTCGTCGACAGGCGGTGAGCTGAACTGACATCTCTGCAGTAGGTCGTCGCGACTAACATGTTGTAATTAGGAAAGTAAATAAGAAAGAAGCTTTAGGAAATGCAGTAATTAAGCAGACAAAATAGAAATCTTTTATACCGTCACCTGCGTCCCCTTCCCCACCTTAGAACTTGACTGTCCCCTAGTTAAACATTCTACACCTGCTGCGGAGCCTGCGGTTAATGGCTGACCTGGTTAAGCGTCCGTCTCCAAGACCGTCTCTAAGAATTAGACAATTCATTCTTCTTCTAAGCTTTAACTGTCTTATCTGTAGGCCGTGACCCAATCTGGACGTAATCTCCTGGTCGTACATTCTTCTCCTACGGCTCAACGGTTGTCCTGGTTGTACGGCTGTCTCTAGGGGTCAGGCGAGCCTACGGACGTTACTGGCTGGGCGTTACTACTAAGTCCGTTGGCCGTACTTGATAGTAGTCCTCCCAGTTCGTATATGTTTTGTTACTGTTCTTCAGCACTACTCCATTATAGAAAGCAGTAAAATCCGTTCGTCCTATAGGGGGGGCCTGTTGCTGCGGTTGTCCTTCCTTCAGCCTATCTAGGTCTGTTCCCTGGTACATACAGAGCCAGTCCTTAATACCCTTCAGTCGTCCTTCATTGCCGAGCCACGGAAGCACAGGTCCAGGTTAATTGTGTGTCCCAGCTACTAGTTTTCCTCAATTAGACAGATGTATAAATCCTTGCTAAATAAGATTCTTTAAGCCTTAACACTCGTGCTTGGTGAAATGGTAACTTCCTCCGCATCTAGAACAGGTCTGCCAGCCTTGTCTTCGCGTGCCTTGCTGACCCCATGCGTCCCGTTGCGGCCGTCCAAAGGTAGTAGAATCTTGCGGATATTGGGGACCTTGCGGATATCAAGAATCCTACGGATATTGAGAACCTTGCGGAGGTCGAGAGTCTTGCGGAGATCAACAGCCTTAGAAGTTCAGGCCACCTCGTGCACGGTCCCACCCTCGTGCACGGTTTTCGGCTCTCAAATTGAAATCAAATCATGAGGTTATTCGCATTGTACACTACATTAAATTGCTCAAATTTTTGGTGGATAAGGCTTTAAAGGTTGCTGAATTAGGCTATATCTATTTCAAAGTCGTCGAATTTGCTTGGCAGGCGTTTTTGACGTTAAGGGCGTTGAGAGCCCAATCCTACCTCCCGAACTTCCTTACTACCACTAGCGGTAATATCGGCCTCTTGTGGAGCCAATATAAGATTCTTCTGATCTTTCTTTAACCTCCGAGCTTGCTTAAGGCTCTCGTAGAGTTGCTGCTTAGCCTACTTGGCTTCTTTAGCTTCTTATTAAGCAAGCCTTTTAACCACCGCCTCTTGCTCTCGTTGTAACTTATCTTATACACACTGTTCCTTTTATTAATTAATTAAGCGCCTCTTCTCCTGCTTCTGTAATTAACGTTAAAGCTTTTCATCAGCTTTAACAGCCAGCTTATGCATTCTAGCTTCCTCCTCTTCTTTTTAAAGCTTATAAGCTTGTCGTACCTTTCTAGGGCTAAAAAATATAGCTCCACCGTCAGCTTGCTCAGGAAGCTGTCGTAGAAAAGGCTTCTAGCATTAGCGCTTCTTCTGTTCGTTTTTTAGAGCTCGCTAATATCCTTAAATAAGTAACTTAAGAATAATATTCCTTACTATAAGGCCTTAAATATAATCACTAAGTTCCTTTACTCTTTTATTAAAAACGTTAGTAATAACCTCCTTAAGCTTTACCTTAATCCTCCGCCAATTGGCAGCTGTTAATACTAACTCAGAGGACTTACTTAATAAAGGTCTTTCCTCCTCTTTTATTAAGAACCTATCTAATACAGTCTCTGGCTTAAAAGGGTAAAGCCCAGTCTTCTCCCATCCGCTTTAAATATTCTTAAAAACAAAAGCTTTATTATATACAACCCAAAATAGTTAAAAGAAGTCTTATTTGGTAAGGCGCGTAAAGCCCTCACTATTAAGGGTAAATTAGTTCAATTCTTGGCTATAAAATATAGCTAGTGGAGAGAAGAGAGAGATATCAAGAGGCTAGAGTCTATGCGTTAAATAAGGAGGATAAATAGCAAGGAGAATTTAATAAAGGTAGCAGTATTTAATAAACCTTATATTAATATAAGAGCCATGGCTATTAATAATAAGCAGCCTCCAGTCTTCTCCTTAACACGCCTTTGCTTTTGTCTCGCGATTAAATAAGGTAGTTAACCACGAATATCCTAAATCATCGTTTATCCAGCCTGTCGGTAATAAGGAGAAGAAGCAGCTCTATTTATTAGAATTAAAATCCTGCAGCTAGGAGTCTTAAATATTACCAGAAACGGCTTAGTAAATAAGGCCAGGTAAAAGATACGTTCCATCTACATAGATAGTTGCTAATATAGTAATCCACTCTCTGTTGCCATCTTAATTAATATACTTAACTCTCCCGCTAGTAAAAGCTGCCTTGGAAAAGATCCTTTTTAATTTCTTAAGGAAGCCAATAAGGAAGCCTTTTTCATCTATATTGTACATATTCTATGGTTGTATATTATACTCAGAAAGCTTCCTACCTATAAGCTTAAAATATAAGCTATAATATAGTGCCGAATTAGCCTTCTTTCGTGCAGCATTAATAGGGGAAAGGTATCCTGTTTTAAGCTTGTCTTTATAAGCAGCTAGCCAGCAAGCCGTCCAGTATTTTCCTGGCTGCCTTCCTATAATTCCAGCTGCAAGATTATGGACTATTGCAGTTATAGGAGGAAGCCCGTGTTCAGTAAGCTCATTAATATATTTAATAAGCTCCTTAGACTGTATATTATTGAGGACTTGTTACTAGTTGTAGGTATTCTCCCTAGAGGTAGTAACCTTGTTAAAACGCCTAGAAAGGGTTGAACGGTTAACCCTATACTTGTCTGCCGTTGCCTGAATATTTGGTTTATCCTAAAGCGTCAGATCTGCAAGTGCGGCTTCAATATTCGCCATATTGGTGGTATTGTAATTTAATTTTAATGATTTTAAAAATGCCGATTTTTGGTGGGGTGTACCGTGCACGAGGGTGGGACCGTGTACGAGGTGGCCTAAACTTCTATAGGACAAAGGGAGCTTGGGTGCTGTTCTGCCAGTCTTTATATCTGTTGAACGGACAACCAGGTATGAGAACTTTGTCTATTAAAGAGGGCTCTAGAGCCTCTATATATACACCAGATAGGTGACAAATAGGTTGCAAATAGAATGACAACTACGTCGTCATTCGGTAATGGAAACAAGTATTTAGACATTCGATGAGACATTTAATAAGACATACGAGGTAAGGAGCGGGGTATTGAGACATAGGGTTCTAGGCTTGAAGCCAGTATCAAGATGGTAGTAAGGAAATCCGATCCAGTTTGACACACCCCCCTAGCTGCACAGAGCCTTCTAGGCTGCTGTAAAGTACCTAAAAAGTCATAATAGCAATTTGGTGTTAAGTTAATAAAATCCTCTATATAGTTACCTTGCCCGGATATTATCTAAATTAAATTAAATTAGATCCTTAATATTAATGAGGTTTAATTATTAAATAAACGTTTTGTGCTTTTAACAAGGCAGAGCCTTCGTTAAGCCGTTTGCTATTATATCCGCAGTAGGGACCTATTTAATATTAATCCTTCCTTTATGAACTTCCTGGCGGAGCTAGTAGTAATAGATATTAACATGTTAGAGCTTAGTATTAAGCTTAGCGTCACTTTTAGTGAGAAGTTGTATTGTCTATATATTATCGCAGTAGATTACTTACTTTTTATTAGTATCAAATCCGACTTCTTTAAAGAATCGCTGCTACCAAATTGACTTGGTAGCTGTATGCAATAGAGCTAGGAGCTCTGCCTCTATACTTAATTTCGTTACTAATTTTTGCTTAGTTAATTACCAGTTAATTAGTCCTCCAAATAAGGTAAACAGGTAGCCTTCTATACTCTTCCTATTAACTAGATCGTCTCCAAATAATATATTGCTTGCCCTTACAAAGATTTAGTTTATTATATTCTCCTTTAAGAACTTAATTACAAGGGTCTTTAATTAATAGAGATAGGCAATTGCCCTTATAGCAGCTCTGTTGTGTATTGGTAATAGATTTTATAAGAATTCCAACAGCTTACTTACCGTTTTTACTATATCTAGACGGGTGATATTTGCTGTATAGAGCATTAATCCAACCTTCCTCTGGTATGGATAGGTGTCTTACTTAGAGGCCTGTTCTAAATTTAGGTTAAGCTCCTTAATTCCCATAGGTGTGTATACCTTATAATAATCTTTAACTTTAAAGCTTATCGCAATCTTATTAATATAGGAGTCCTAGCTAAGCTAAATCTTCCTATTCTTTTGGTTGCGAATAATTTAAATCCCTAGGAACTAGGTGAGGTTACCTAGGTCCTTTATTTTATACCTTTTTATAAGGTGCTTCTTAAACGTTTTAAGCTTAAATAGGTCCTTCTTCCTATAGGCAGCTGTAATATTATCAACATAGAAGAAGACTATTAGCCAATTGTTATAATATAGGCAAGGCTCCTCTACTACTAGCTTTAAGCCTTCCTTTTTTAGTGTTATAGTTAAGTCGCTATACTATAGTAGAGGTAATTGTCGCAATCTATAGAGCGCTTATTAAAGTAGTAGGCACTTACCCTTAATTAGAAATCCATCTAGACACTTAATATACACAACCTTGTTAATCTCGCTATTTGCGAACGCGTTAACGGCGTCGCCCTACTAGCAATCTAGGTCGAATATTACAACAATAGCTATTAAGGCTCTAAACGATTTTGCTGCCAAAGTTGCGGTATATATATCCTTATAAACTGACTCTTATAAGTCACCTCTTGCGTAAAAATAAGCTTTAAACCTCGTTAGATATCCATTATTATTAGTTTTATAGGTAAATACCTAGATAATAGGCACAGTTTTAATATGGATTATCTTGTTAACAACTTAGAACGTTCCTTAATTTTAAAGGTCCGCGTATTTCTTTTTGGCAGCAGCTATAAACTCTTCCTTATATTAATATCTTTAAAGCTCCTTTTAATTTCTAGGTGGCGGTAGGAGCTAATTACAGTACAGCTTTTTATAAAAGGTAAGCCCTATATTAAAGGCCGATCTTTAAGCTTAAAGGCTTTAGTTATTAGTAACGTTAGCAAGAAAACCTATGTAGGTTTTTAATTAATCTTTAAGTCTCTTTCCTTTAACCATGTTTTACTCCCCTATATCGCCATTAATCTTCTTCTTTAGCTTAGCTTTATTAGTTGGAACTATAATATAGTGCTGCTTCTTTGTTAAGGTCTTTAAGGACAGTGGTAGAGGCTCCGGTGAGTTAGGTTCTGGCATCTTATCTAGGGTAGGAAGCCCTAGAGCTAAGTCGTCTTTAGAGCTTAAATCTTGTTACTTACTACTTTTAGTATTAGGCTCCTTTTAATTTCCACTAGAATCTACTTATTGTCTTCCTTTAGTATTAACTTAAATCTTATCTAGAGTCTTATTACTTTTATTAGACAATAATTCCAATTTATCTTAGAGATTCTCTATTTAACGGATATTAATAATTTCTAATATTTGGTTAGTTCTTACTTAGAGTATATTTACAAGATCTGGCTGTAAGTTATTATAGAGCAACTGCTTATTAAACTTTATATCTTTTATTCTAATAACCTTCTTCTAACTTAGAATATAGATTTGGAAGATATTTATTAAATTATACCCTACTAGATATCCTATATGGGCCCTTAGCGCGAGCTTATTTAGGCATAGAATATTATATTTAAAAGGATAGGCCCTACAGCTATAGACTTATAGGTGTCCTATATTGGGTTTTGGTGGTGTTATACCTATTACTAACTGGATTTTCTTAAAAGGTGTTTTCTACCCAAGTCTTCTACTAGGCGTCCGATTAAGTAGATAGGTAGCTGCTTTATAGACTTTTAGCGTTAGCTCTTCTAATAAATAGGCCTTAATCCTTATACACTAAGCCTTCTGTATAATTACCCCCCTAGATTATTCCACTAGACCGTTTTGTGATTAAGTATTAGGTACTAATCTTTTAAGAGTAATTCCTCGTTTAGCTATCTAATCCTTGAATTTATCTCTAAGAGACGTCTCTCTATCTATGTAGATTATAGCTACCTTAAAGCCGTATTATTGTTTAATGATATTGTAATATATAATAACTCTTTAGGTAAGGGATAACTTCTTAACTATTGTGTCTACCTTATTTATTTGTGTTGCGTTATTAAGGAAGTGTACTGTGTACTTATTACTATTAAATATAACTATTCTGGGTATTAAATTAAGGTGGATTTTATAGAAAGGAACTATTAACTAAGTTAGTGTTCTTCTAGATATTACCTTATAAGCTTTGCTTACTCTACACACTTTACATTCTACTGTTATTGGGCCTTTTAGAATCGCGCCCGTTACTAACTTAAGTAGTTATATAATTACTTCTTTTCCTATATAGCCTAATTGCTGGTGCTATATGTAACCTTCTACCTAATTTAGCAGAGGCTTTAATAAATGCTTTACTGGTTTTAATTAAGTCGCAAAGAAAGCCTCCGGTAAGTCTTTCTTTAGCTTATTATATTTAATGGTTTTCTAACTATAGTGGTAGCTATAGTAGGCGTACGTTATATTATTACTATAGTAAAGAGTGTTCTTTTTATTGTTCTAATAGACGCCCTTATTATTAAGCTTTTAGAGGCATACTAGGTTAGTATAAAAGCCTAGTATAAAGGCTGCTCCTAAGAGCTATATCTGCCTCTTCCCTTTTGGGTAGTCAATTGTAACTATAGCTGTGCTATAGCCTTTGATTTCTTTAATATGCGAGCCCGTATAGATATGGTCTGAGGTAGGCTTAATATTGCTAACAAATCTAGCTTAATTGTTAATAACGTGTAGGTTAGTTCCTAAGTTAAGAATAACACTATTATAAAGCTTGTAACTGGAAGCTGTGTTATAGGCTCCTATTTAATAAACTATAAAGCCTCCGTTAGGCTCTTAAGAGCTCTGCTAGTTACTATCCTTTAGCTTTTTATTAGCTTAATCATCCTTTTTAATTTGCTTAATATAAGCCTTAATTTTAGGCGTTATATTAGTAATCTTTTTATCCACCTTCTTCTAAATTTCGTTACTTGGTTTAAACCATAATGGGCAAGAAATCGACTCTAGAATGTACCAGTACTTATTAAAGTAGTAACGCTTTCCGCATAGGCACTCTAGCAGCGGTTATCTTTTCTTCTTTTGCTTATCTGCTAATAATTTAGACTTTAACTTAGGCTTTAAATTTAGTAACTCGCTTGACTTGTCCTTAAAGGTGGCTGTAAAGGATCCTTATAGGGTTTTGCCCTTTTAGGCAAGCTCCGTACAATGGTAATTTTAGTAGATTTTAACTAGTTTAAAGAAGCTAGGAAGCTTCTCTTTCTTCTACTCTATCCTTTTAAGCTAGTTCTTCTAATATTTGGACTAGCTTAGTGTAATTAAATTAACTGCGTATATAAAGTCTCTTACTAAACGGTTACTATTTATTTTAGGTAGACCTAGCTCCTTACACTTAGTGTATACCTTCTCCCACTCTTCTAACTAGACCTTAAAGTTCTGGTTCCGAGGCGCTTTCTTAAGCTTTGCATATTAGGTGGCTGCTTGAAGCTTTTAGGCGTTATTAGTTAAAGCAATTCTCTGCTTTAGTAACACCAAGACGTTATAGGTGGTGACGCATTTGAACGTGTAGATGAGGTAGGTACGTAAGATTAAGCTTTAAATGTGGCTGCGTAACGTATTAAGAGCTAATAGCTGTTTTCTATATAGCTTTATATCTTCCCTATAGTCGGCTTTAAGCGTATGGAGCTCCTCCTTCTCCTTCTTATCTAGCTCTGCGAGCTTCGTCATCCCCCGGCTATTGGCATCCTTAGGTGAGGCTTAAACAGGTTCTTTGAGCTTTAGCAATTTAGTCTTAGGTATTAATGGGTTAACATACTCCCAGAGACGATTGTTATTTGCTTTTAACTTAATTACCTTAATCCATTCGTCCTAATTGTTTGGGCTTGTAAGGATTACGGATAATATAATAACGGGTTTGGTTTCTTATTAAGAATTTATTGTCGTGGTTATCTATAATTAAGATGATAATTGATTGGAATAAAGGCTTTAGAATTAAAGATAATTTAGTAAACGGACTAGGCTTATAACTGTTGAACGGATAACTAGGTATAAGAACTCTGTCTATTAAAGAGGGCTCTAGAGCCTCTATATATACACCAGATAGGTGACAAATAGGTTGCAAATAGAATGACGACTACGTCGTCATTCGGTAATGGAAACAAGTATT
>Ga0307507_10009569_pt1 | contig 12847 bp, 20 predicted proteins | sample 7_EM_MG_FD_207223 | JGI IMG/M metagenome (GOLD analysis project Ga0307507, IMG submission 207223) | Populus trichocarpa ectomycorrhiza microbial communities from riparian zone in the Pacific Northwest, United States - 7_EM | ecosystem: Host-associated > Plants > Roots > Unclassified | place... | reverse complement strand
ATATACCCCAGGTAGCTAATGAGAATTGCAATGATATTACCCAAGTAGCTAATGAAATTTCAATGATATTGGCCAGACAACTAATGAAAATCACAATGATATCGCCCAGGTAGCAAATGAAATTCCCCATGATATCCCCCAGGTAGCTAATGAAATTCCCAATGATATTAGCCAGACAATTAATGAAAATTGCAATGATATTGCCCAAGTAGCTAATGAAATTCCCAATGATATTGCCCACACAATTAATGAAAATTGCAATGATATCAGCCTGGTAGCTAATGAAATTCCCAATGATATTGCCCACACAATTAATGAAAATTGCAATGATATCAGCCTGGTAGCTAATGAAATTCCCAATGATATTGCCCAAGTAACTAATGAAAGTCGCAATGATATCACCCTGGTAGCTAATGAAAATTGTAATGATATTGGTCAGACAACTAATGAAATTCACAATGATATCGCCCCAAGTAGTGAATGAAATAGCTAATGATATGGCCTTGGAAAGTTATGAAATTGTAATGACAAACCCAAGACAACTTATGAAGGGCTTGCCTACACTTTATGAAAAAGCCCAGGCTTTATGATAATGAAAAAACATGGTAACTCAATGATTCCCTATCATAAAGAGTGTGGACTTATACACAGGGACCTCTAGGCAATTACCTTGTTTATATGATAAAAGTGCTGCCCACCAGTCCTTTAATACAGAAGTTACTACCACTACGCCATCACTGCTTTAAATTTCGTGAATAGCGAAGGATTTATGGGCTTTTGCAACTTATATAAGGCCCTGCAAAGTTCTGTCAGAGATCAAACCTGAACTTGAACTTCGTCTCCCGAGCATGTGACAGCTGTATCTGACTAAGCTACTTGCTCTGTCACATCCAGACTTTGAATCCAACCTCTGTTTCCTATATTATCTTTATACACTCCCCTATACAATGCCCCTTTTCCTCAAGGGCTACAAGCTCGACATGTCGAGGATAAGCCAAACATTCAACATTCAACCCCCCGACTTTCCACAAGACTGGGTCATCTCCATCATCAACTGTATCCTGAGGGATGCCTACGAATACATCGGAAACGGCTATGAGAAAGATGGCAAACTCAATGTCATGATCGTGATGATGGCGGCTGGACATGACAAAAAAGAGTTGATGAAGACCCCAGTGATGCCCTCAGACAAAACACTTGCTGATGTTGCCTGTAGGGTTTGCACGCCGGCCATTTGGCTGTCCTTCGATGGTGCGCTCTGCTTGTTGAATTCTAATTTTTGCTGGGAGTCACTCCTAAAGACAAGCGAACAGATCTCGACTCCCCTCCAACATTTTTGGGATGGCTGGTGGAGTGGCACTACCAGCCTGCTGGAGTGGAATGGAACAGTGCAGAAAGGCGTGTAGAGGAAGGGAGGAAGGAAGGAGTATACTGCAGTCGCTTTGAGAAGGAGGAGAGCTTCAATCAGCTCAGAATTTTGTTCTGGTTCAAAACTCGTGTTTGTCCCAAGGAATGTCAATCCGCTGTATCAGTGCACCTTGTCCTTTCAAACCTTTGATATTCACCCTACGTGAAAATTAACCAATCATTGACCAATCAAAGTTTGGCCTCCAGGCTAGAAAGGATTCTGAATTTGTGCAAGGCAGTGACCATTCCAAAAATTCAAAATAACAACTCACTTCCACATGAGGGACCTGAATATTACAGTCGCAACCCGCCACTCAACAGCACTCCAAGAGCAATGAGGAGCTCAAGACCTCGCTTGTTTTGTGCTCTTTCTACTGTGACCTGATAACCAAAAGTACTGTCCACCCACTTTTCTGGGGCCTTGCAAAACCCAGAGCTCCAGCTCTCCATTGCTGTAGATTCAATGTGGATTTCGAGAGGAAGGTGCAGAAGGTGAGGTCAAGGTGAGGTGTTATGTAAGTATATAATTTCTATGCATCCCAGTACAGATATTTGACAGATGCATCACAATCATTCTATACGAAATGTATTAGCAGCGGCTGCAGGACATATGCTGGAACTTACAAGCCATCAGTGCATTTATGAGAGGTTGCATGAGCGCATCTGTCGCAGAAATAATTTGCTCCAGTCGAATAAATGAATTGTTATCGCAAAGCAAATTGAGTTCTGTTATGGGGTGCGGCAAACCATCCCTCTCCTGGTTGAGGATCACTTGTGCTAGCCAGTCCCCACTCGGTGATTCCTTCTTATGAGCGCGGACTGTGAGTTCGTCTTCTGTAAATGGACCAAAAATGACAGGAACCCAGTAGGGCCCAATAAGTAATATCCACTGCACTGTACCACCCAACAGTGGATATTGACCTTTGATGGCTGCCTTTGCTTGATCCTGGGCTTGGAAGTAGAGTGTGTGGAAAGCAACTCTCACTTCAGTGTTATTGATGATTGAACTGGGCAGAGGTAGTCCCTTAATCTCCTCAATTGCTCGCTTTGCTTCCACTCCAAAGCGCAACTTGAATGGTGGCATGACACCAACAGCAGTAAAATTGCCGACACCGAGGTCTGGGATTTCTAAGCGGTGGTCCTCTTTCACATCTGGTTTCCACTTCAATGATAATTGGGAGTAGATCACAAACCGCTCAAGGGGCGTTTTATGCCGACCCAGGAATTCCACAAAAACAGCATAGACTATGTCCTCTTTCGGGTTGTTGTCCACTGCTTTTCAACTGATATTCCTCATGTATTTGGCATTCAACATCTGCAAAGATCAGAATGTTACGTCAATATTATGATGCTGTCTTTCGATCGTGATATCGACGATGGGGGCAAGGATCAAATGTTCAGCCTTACTACCTCATATAGCCCCGGTTGAATATGGGTCAGTCCGGTTCTTGCAGTCCTTTTTAGAACTGAACTGGCGGTCCAATTCCAAGCAATTTTGGAAATTGGAAGTCACGGCGTGGATAACGGCGATTGATAAAGGCAGCAATTTCCATGAGGACACCCTGTATTTATCGTGTGCATGTCCAAACTCAGCAGACCAATGGAAATTACCCACGGACTGAGTTTCATTGTTGTGAATGTGGTATGAACGATAAAAATGAATGCCCTTACATGAGGATGGGCAAAAATGGGGTGTTGAGGGCGGATGGATCACATAGTTCATGCTCCTTTTGTAAGCCACGCCTTCCTCTCGGTTCTCAGACGCCCTTTAAGTCATCACTTGATTTCTCCAAGTCTCCGCTTCTACCCTTCCTCTGCCGAATCGAACCAAAAGAAAGCGCAAGACATGTTGGCGAGTGCGCAGAAAAATGCGAGTAAGCTCTCGGAGAACAGCAAGACAAGGGGGCCTCGGGATTTGAATGCCAAGCCGGGGGTCTAGGGGGGGGGGTGGGTCTTCGAGCTCTTAAAAAAATTTACTACCCAAACTCAAAACATGTTAAATCACTGTCAATTTTGCTCTTGGTTGCTCTTAAGCTATTCTATTGTGCTTTACACACTCTACAGTCACATTTCTGACCCATAACTAATACATTTCGAATTTTTTCTTTATTTATGATGAGTATCATGTGACTGGCCAAATGTCAAGGGCTTATCTTGCTTCTTTAAATTTAAACTAGCTGAGTGCCGAAAATGCCTTGTTGTAACTTGAATAGGCACACTGTTATACTTTCATACTTTTCCTGCTTCTTTTAAACCAAAAATAGCATAAGTTTTTCTTGGAATTGCCTTTTTTGGCCTGACATATTTATTTTAGGAAGGAGGAGAGGGGGGTGGGTCACATACACTGGCTTAAAAAAATTTAGCGACCCCATGTTAATATTAAGATCCTTGGGCCCCCTTGCAGCAAGAAGTACTTGGATCCTCTTACTGAAAAAGTGGGGCAGTGGTAGGGGTGTATGTCCTTGTTTCTTTCCTGTGACTTTGACTTACTAATGGAAGATGCAAATAGCATACAAACAACCAATACTATACAACCTCTTCATAACCAAAGAAGTCCTCAAGCACATTGCAAGCAGATCTACGTCCTGAAGGGGTGCAGCCACCGACGCTCTCAGCCGTCCGAGAGGCATAGGGGTCGATTTTGTATCAAGTATCTTGCAGCGGTGCTTTGGGCAAGTTGGTCCGGAATGGGGAGGCTGCGCGGGTCGTATGGAATTTTTAAGGTGCGTTTTAGTTTTTTACTGGCCTTGGAGTTGAGGAGGGCTGATGTGTTTGGGTTGTGTTAGATTGGAGAGATTGTGAGACAGCAGAGCCACATTGGCTATGACTTCCATTAGATGTTGTGTCATTTAGACAATGGCGTAAATGAATAAACCCTTTTGTGTGTTCCCTTCTTGTGCGCGTCTAAGGACATATACTCCACCCTCCTCAATCTGCATCCCAGCACCGTGGCCTTTGACTAAACCGTGGTCTGTGCCACTGTAGTGGAACAGATCTTTCTGACTTCATCCCAAATATTTGCACTCTCCCCCCCCCTCCTTCCACACGGTTCCCCCACCCACAACAGCAACAGCATCCAAATATTCCATATACTAGCTCCTCTCCACTCCCGTGATCATCACGCTCCCCAATTGTTTCTGAATCCCGCCAAGCCATCATTGAACTTGATTTTGCCCCATTTTGCTCAAATTTGTCCTGAAGTCAGAGAGGAGCTTGAGCAGTAGGACTTCTATACCGTGGCTCAAGATCGTTTGCCTAAATCTTAATGATTTCAGTGCTGTACCATATCAGCCATCATCATCACAACACCAAAGCAGAAGAAACTAACCATCCATCTCATCTTTCAACACCCTCAACACCCTCTCCCCATCCTCATCCAACGCAACAGGTGTATGCCATGCCATATCAAGCCTCCTAACACCCTTCTTCCTTTCCCTCTTCTCCCTTCCCTTCTCCCGCGTCTCCCTCTCCCTCTCTTGGAATTCACCTTCCTTCTGCCTGATATCCCTCTCACGCTCTTTAACCCCCTCTCGCACTTGTTGACCCCCTTCTCCTGGTCGGGTATTTACGTTTGTCGAGCTCTTCCTGTGGTTGTTACAGTTGCGGTGTGGTTGAGAATTACCACATCATCCTGCACTTGAACGTCAAACCCCAACCTCATTTATCAACGCCCCCTCCTCGTTTCCTCACCAACCCCTCCAACTCATCCACCCTGAGCCAATAAAATGCCCTGTCCTCAGCATGCGAGATGCTCCCGCCATCAGGCCCAACTATTAGTATGGAGTGAGATCACGTTCAGACCATCAAACACCTAGCACAAACTCCCACTCACCTCCATACCCAAAGCTGCCTCAACGCCCTGGCCAGGGATGTGAAACGGGTCATCCTTTCTTAATTAGTTTATTATTCAACTGTCGAACAACAGCATAATTAAGATAGGGGATGCCCATCTTGTGGCACAGCACGGGGAGGAGGATGACGAGCTCAATGAAATCGATGTCCCACGCGATGACGACGAGTGTGACTTTCTTGGCTTCATTAAGGGTGACGATGTAATTGAGGCTGTATTTGACAAACAGTGGTTTCTTGAAGTCCTGCTCATAACAACAATGTCAATGGTTAATTAGCAAATGAAAGGCATGAAATGATGAAACCAAGGAGTGAACGGACCTTGGCATCCTTCTCCACTTCCTTGGTAGCAGACGCAGCAGCAGTCAAACGGCCCTCTTCTCTTGCTTTGACTTGGTGCGGCCCTTATTCAAGATCTTGAACAAGAGCGTAGCAGTGTTCTTATCCAGGGTATGAGAGGGCATACCCTGAGACATTGGTGCAGACTGACCTTTCACCTTTGGACGCGGACATATTCGGGCCGTTTGACGAAACGGGTGGGGTCATTTTGGGGTGTGATGTCCTGACCTGGGCCCAAGCTGAGCTTTAGAGCAACGACACGAGAATGCACCGATACCAAAGTTCTTCACATTAGCTTCGAACAAAGGATTCTTCTGCGCCTTGGTGGTTTTGGCTGCACCAAAGTGGGGGCCACAGCGCGCTTCTTGCCTGTTCTGGATTTTTCTTTGGGCTAGTTAATGAGTGATGTTATTCTTCAAGAAGGGAGGAGATGGGAGTGGTCCATTGAGGGCATCAGTGACAGTCAGTCAACACAGTCAAACATATTATCTGATAACAAACTAAGTAAATGCTTATGAACCACCACTTTTTCTGCCATCTATCATCTATCACCCTTTTTTTATGGCATCATCACCAGAAATCCCTCTCGTAAGTTTTCATCCTGTTCATTCTGCACCACCACGAATAGTATTAGTAATGAGTAATGCAGCCACGCGCCCACTCTCTTCCAAACAGCGATTTACGCGATATGACATCCAGCCTCAGCTCACCTCCAAGACACCCCCAACGAGGCCCATGCACAAACGAATCTTGACTCAGATCATGTTCCCCCAACTCAATCCCATTGTCGCCCGCCTTGGTGTATGTGGATTTCTCCTTCTCTCATAGCCCGATCTGACACAATAACCACAGACAATCGTCTTCATCTGCGATATTCGAACAGGACATTGAGCCACCTGTTATACCCTCTCCGCTTACACCCCCCCATCAAATGCCCAACCCCCACAGAGTATTTCACGCAAAGTCATTTGAACGATTGGAGCAGTCCATTCTGTCCGTTCTGGACTCTGCCATGTTCACCCTAGCATCCATCAACGACTTGCATCCAGAGGTGCAAGTGTCTGTAGAGGCCACTGCCTCTCAGAGCAGTGTCTTCACCAGCCCGTTGAGTTTCAGAAGCAGGAGTCCTGGTCCTTTGGGTGGAAGGAACGTGACTGCTGTCTATGGAATCCATGGAATGGAGGGTGGACTCTGATGGATTCCATGAAATGGACCATGGATTCCATGGACTTTCCAGGTGGAATCCATGGTCTATTCCATGGATTCCATACTGTTTTCACTGTGGAGTCCATATGGAATGAGCTCATGGAATTACTTATTCTATACCATTTTTGCAGACTTTTCAGTCCCCCCAATTACCCCTAAGAATAGCTTATGACATTAAAATCAACTTATGAAATTGAACTGTGTTTAATAAGTACATGAAATTCACTTTACTACAAGATGTAAGTAAGGTGGATGGTGAAGGTAGGGGAGATGGTGAAGGGATGGGGGATAATGGAGGGAAGGGGGATGATAGGGATAATGGAAGGAAGGGGGATGGGGAAGGGAAGGGGGGGATAATGGATAATGGAGGGAAGGGGATGATGAGGGGATGGGGAAGAATGGAGGGAAGGAGGATGGGTGAGGGGATGGGTGAGGGGAAGAATGGATGAGGGGATGGGATGGATGAGGGGATGGGATGGTGAGGGGATGGTGTTGGCGAGGGGAGGGATGCCAGGCCCTCCATCTGTCATCGTCCCGCTTCATCGCTGTGTGGGGTCGTCGCATGTTGGCGTCGTCGCGTGTTGTTGTTGTCGTCTTGTGTCGTCGTCCGTGCATGTCCTCGTCACGTCGTTGTTGTGTGTCTTCGTCGTCCGTGTGTGTCGTGTGTGTTGCGTTGTTGCATTGTCATGTCATTGTTGTGTGCCATCGTGGTCATGTTGTTGTTGTTGTGTTGTATCATCGTTAGCTCGTGTCCTTGCCACATCGTTGTCGCGTGTCGTGTGCATTGTGTTGTCATGTTATCGTGTCGTTGTCGTGTGCCATCGTGTTCGTGGTGTCATGGTCGCGTCGCTGCATGGTGTGGTTTGTTATTCGAAGAGACGACAACGAACGATGTTGTCATTCATTGTCTGGTTGCCACATCAATGACGTGGCACCTGTTTCCTTGTCAGGAAGGGGACAGGGGACGGGGCTGTTGTACTTACCTAGGTTGGATATGGCGCTGTTGCCGTCATGTGAAGTGGCCGTGCCACGTCGTCGTCATCACAGTGGGTGTTGCAGATGATGGTGGGGGACATTGAGGATGATGGTGGTGGTGGGAAGAACAGAAGATTTAGGGTTGTTTATGCCCAAATCAAGCATCGGCAAACGCCGACGCTCGATTTGGGCGCGGCAGTGGCCCACAGGATTTATTGAAGTCTGTTGTTTATCTTAGGATGTACGTGTGGTACAGCTGGAAAAATGTTCACTCATTCACGCACGTGATGTGCCTCGAAGTCGAGGGTTCAATTCTGAATGTTGATACTATTTTTGACAATACATTCTTGGTCTTTTCCATATGGAATTTTAGCGGGATTCCAATGGAATTTGTTCCATGGAATCCATATGGACTTGTTCCATGGAATCCATGTGAATTCCATATGGAATTAATCATTCCATGACCATCCCACCATCATTCCACATGGAATCCATGATGTCCATGGAGTGAGAAATTGGCTGGGGTCTCTGCCAACTTTAATTCCATGGATTCCACATGGAATTCCTGATGGATTCCATGGATTCCATATGGAATAACCTGGGCAAGGTAAAGACCTCGTACCTGTCCATAACCTCCTTCTGAGCCCACGTGCACCGCCTACTGCTGTCACCATCAACGGACGTTGTCCCGCATTCACCCGCCCAGTTTCCAGTCTCCACCATTAGGCCTATGATCCAGATGCAAATGGGTTATGGTGACGGTAGCTTCGATGCTGTCCCTCTTGTCATGGCCACTTTGGCATATTAATGGTGAAGCAAACTTGGGCAGTTAAAACTCAAAAAATCTTTTGATTCTCTTCACCACATTATCTACAATACTCCTGATGCTGAATAAAACAATGAAAAAAGCTAATTTTATGCTTGAATGCCTCTACCATTATTCAAATTCTGAGGGGTAAATCTTGTATTGATTTCAAGGACTCAGAAAGAAATAAATCAAGAATCTTAGCACAAGACACATTTTTGTGAGGAAGAAAAATGCATCCATGTCATGATTATGCTGAGCCACTCTCTCTGTTGAGAATATTGTGGAGGGTAAAGACATGACTGTAATAGACAACTAGCATTAGCAAGAAATGATATTCAAATGCTCATGAATTAATTCTTGGGATACAGGAAAATTTGTAGAGTGAATATCCTTGTGGGAACTGAAAAATATATATCCATGGTCCTTGAACTTGCAATAAGGAGATTCAAAAGACTTTCTTGGCTGCTTTAAAACCATGTTAAAATGTTGGAAGTCTGTGGATGCAATCATGAGCACAAGAAATTTGAATGCAATTTTGACTAACACTCTGCCCTGGATTGACTTTTTGTCAGGTCAGATGAATTGTGATAGACTGAAAGGTGACATTGGTATGAATATCTCCTGTCCATTTACCTTGAAAATTTGTTTGATCTAGTACACAGACCTGATCTTCAAAGCAGCCCCATGGCGATCGTCGGGATAATGCTGAGTACGCGTAATCTGTTAACCGCGTTAATGTGTACTTTACCCTCACCCACAGATTCCATGTGGACTCCACCTGGACTCCAGGTGGACTCCATATGGAAAAGACCACAATGTACAATTTTGTATAAAATCCAAGTGGACTCCAGGTGGACTCCAGGTGGACTCCTCTACTTGTATAATTACCAAAAAATATCAGTACTTTTCACTCCTCCACCTATTCCTACTGGAGTCCTAGTGGATTCCAGGATTCTTACTGGACTCCTATTGGATTTGGGCATTCCTACAATTTTTAAGAGCAATTGGATTCTAAAGAAGATACAAGTAATTACATACAGACTAACTAACATAAACTACATTGTGCCGGGCTGTCATCGCCGTTCGTCGGGGGTGGTGATGGGCCGTCGTCGCCATTGGCGTGTGGTGCTGGGCCGTCGTGCAGTTGGTGGGTGCTGGAGGTGGGCCGTCGTCGAAGATGGTGGGGGGTGGTGGGCGGTGTTCGCCGTTAGTGGGGTGGGGTGCGCCGTGTGGGTGGTGCTGGGCCGTCCTCGCCGTTGGTAGGGGGAGGTGGTGGGCCGTGTTCGCCGTTGGTATGGGGTCGTGGTAGGCCGTGTTCGCCGTTGGTAGGGGGTCGTGATGGGCCGTGTTCGTCGTTCGTAGGGGGTCGTCGCTGTTCGTAGGTGCTGGGGGTGGCCGTGTTGCCGTTCGTTGGGTGTGTGTGGTGATGGACCGTTGTCGCCGTTGGTGGTAGGTGGGGGTGGGCCGTCGTCGCCGTTCGTGGGTGCTGGTAATGGGCCATCGTCGCTGTTGGTGGTAGTGGTGCTGGTGGGTCCTCATCGCCGTTGGTGGGGTGTGGTGATGGGCCGTTGGTGGGGGGTGGTGGTTGCCGCTGTCCGCGAGCACGCGCTCGGCACTGTCGGATACATTAGTATGTAAAATTAAATGAAAAAGTGAAAAAAAAAAGGGGGGGAGGTCGGGGGAGTGGGTATACGTACGGTGTTTGCTCAGACCTGGGTGGGGTTTTGAGAGCCGCGTCTTCGCGATTGCGGTCCTGGGCGGTTTTCCTGAGGAGGCAGGTCAGTGGGTTCGAAATGGGGAGGAGAGAGCACACGATCGATGGCGCGATGGCCATCGATCGTGTGTGCGACGTACTTTGCGGCGGCGGGGCCTCTCTTCCTCTGGCCTCCTGTTGCCTTCTTTCCTCCCCTTCCTCTTGCCTTCGTTACGCGGTCCTCGACATCGGCCGCGTTGCGTCTTCGGGGTTTAAGTCGTCGTCGTTGTTGTCGTTACGGTTGTTGTTGGTGGGTTTCGTGCCACGGCGGCTTCGTTTGACCGGTTGTTGGTCCGCGTTCGACGCCTGCCGTTTGCGTGAGTCGGCAGTGGCTTTCGTGGGCGCTTTGGATTGTGGTTTGGGCGGCATGGGCGGTGTTGCTGTGGTTGTCGTGAACGAGATGGTGGTGGGAGGAAGAAAGATGTTTGACGTGGCAACGCAAACAACAGTGTCCGGAACGTGCCGAGCGACGCGGCCATATAGAGTACTCATTTGCACTCTATATTAAAGGTCCTGTGGTGTAATGGATAATTGTGACTAGGTTGTTATATTAGTCATCATTCACTAGGTTGAGTGTTCAATTCCTGCTCGTGCATTTTTTTAATTATGATATAATACAATAAAATGTAATTAATCCATGTGGAGTCCATATGGAGTCTGGCTTGGAGAATTCATATTTCCCTGTATTCCGAGGTGGAGTCCATATGGACAAGTGGACTCCAGGTGGACTCCAGGTGGACTCCAGATGGACTCCAGATGGATTCTTGACAAGGAATTGGCTGGGCTAACACCTATAAAAAAAAGGTCAAAAGTCCACCTGGACTCCACATGGAATCTGTGGCTTAGGGTAAAGTCCTCGCGTTAATGAAGGGGGCAAAGTAGCCTCCCGAAAAAACCTTACTCTAAGCCAGTGACCATGGTAATAAATGGTGTGGGTTGTGTCTGAGTAGACATTCAGCATTATTTTGCAACATGCGAAATCTGTCAAAATATTTACCTAAGCTGGGCAAGAACACCACTTTACGCTTTCTGGAGGTCTTTACCCTCCTCCACTAATTCCTGTGGATTCCGAGCAGAAAGTCGGAATTCCATGGAATTTCAATGGAAAGCAATTGGCTGGAGCCTCAGCCATTTTGGTTCGCAATTCCATGGAAATTCCCACTTTTTTCCGAGGAATTCCGATGGAAATGCTCGGAATCCCGGAGCCTCCGGGAATGATTCCCATGGGAAAGACCATAATATGTATTGTCAAAAATAGATATAGCATCGAGAATCGAACACTGGGATCCACGACACGTCACGTGCGTGAACCAAGCAACGTTCTTCCTGCTACACCATAAGACCTTTCAAAATATAGCAACTTACCTCACTAAGTACTGTTTTCGGATGGCCACTGCCAAATCAAGCGTCGGCGTTTGCCGATGCTCAATTTGGCGTCATCAACGATCAACAACCTCTTTCTTCCAACCACCATCCACAACACCTAGCACAACCACCCCCACGTCACCACCGTCCCCAACATCCATGACCGCTCAAAGCCGCCACCAACCGCCTACAACTGTGAATGCCATGTCACTAGCTGTGACGACGACCAGGACCGCCCGCACTCACCAGCGATGCCCAGCACCGACAAACCGACCCAGGCGGCGATGCGCCGAGGTGAGACAACTCACCTCCCCCCCATATACATCACTAATACCACGTCCAGGTCCCACGTCACCATTAGCGACATGGCAACCAAACGACAAACGACGACATGTTTGTCGTCATTTGTTGTTGTTAGGACACAACGGTGAGTGCCCCCATCCCCCATTTCTCTCAACCCACCAGCTCACACACAGGATGAGAACGGACCAGCCACGTGGAACGACAATGCAGCGACACAACACAACGATGATGCAACCAGGACACGCGAGCACGACACGCAAGGACAACGACGAGGCGATGACGACACACATGAGCAGGACGTGCAACGAAGACAACGACACACACGAAGACAACGACGAGGCGGCCTCACATGGAACGATGACGACACGACCAGGACACGGCGCACGACAACACGACAAGGACACGGTACGACACATGGTACGACATTGCGACCAGACCAGGAGCACACGGCATGACGACGATACAACCAGGCCATGCAACGACGACAACGCCACACGCGAAGACAACGATGAGGCGGCCCCACGACGACACAACGACAATGCACGTGAAGACGATGCCGAAGGCCCCACCCATGAACGTCAACGAGGCTCACCCCTTTCCACTGGTGGTGGCACCACTGTTTGTCCATCCCCCTTCCCTCTCACATCCCCCTACCCCTCAGCATCTCCCTTCCCTCTCACATCCCCCTTTCCTTCATCATCATCCCCCTTCCCTTCATCATCCCCCTTCCCTCCATCATCCCCCTTCCCTCCATCATCCCCCTTCCCTTCATCATCCCCCTTCCCTCCATCATCCCCCTTCCCTCCATCATCCCCCTTCCCTTCATCATCCCCCTTCCCTCC
>Ga0307507_10009568_pt1 | contig 12849 bp, 15 predicted proteins | sample 7_EM_MG_FD_207223 | JGI IMG/M metagenome (GOLD analysis project Ga0307507, IMG submission 207223) | Populus trichocarpa ectomycorrhiza microbial communities from riparian zone in the Pacific Northwest, United States - 7_EM | ecosystem: Host-associated > Plants > Roots > Unclassified | place... | reverse complement strand
GGTGGGGAGGGGGCTATGAGATACCGATTAATTTCGTCCCGATCAGCTGGGAAACTTTATATATGTCATCGCCTTCGCGCGAGACGCCGAGGAGGAAGGATATTGGGTAGCAGATATAGCCCACGATTAGTTCCACTGTTAAGGGTGGGTCGTTGATGTTCAGGTATCGGCCCCACCACGCTAGCAGTCCATTGACAAGGCCAAGAAGCGCGAGGACGCAGAGTAGGGTTGCCAAGATCATGCCAGCGATTTTCAATCCTAGCCAAGCGCCGTTCGTGAATGCGTGGAGCCCGTTAGCGGAGGGGTTTTCGTCGTCTTCTGGTATCACAACTTTTCCTGCTGTGAGGCTTTCCTCTGTCTCTGGGTAGCGTAGCTTCGACACGGCGAGGGAGGCGGGGATACTCATTACACAGGAGGATATTAGCGCCTGGGGATTTACGCCCATGCCAATATACGCTACCAGGACACTACCGGCGATAGTGGCGAATCCGCTGGTCATGACCTGGTGTAATTCCGCCTGCGTGAGGTGCGCCACGAACGGGCGGATTAGCATCGCGCTCTCGCCCTGCCCAATGAACGGGCTTGCCGCGGCGACGACCGCTTCCGCACCCGAGACTTGCATGCTCCAGAAGAAGAAGACGGCGAACTTTCCGATGAACCATTGCAGCAGGCCCCAGTAGTAGAGGAGTTGCACTAGTGCGACGAAGAAGATAATGGCCGGGAGAACGCCGATGAAGAAGTACGGTAGCTTCGCCACCTGCGGAGACGTCAAGAATGCTGTCCCGTCGCCGGCGAAGCCGAGGAGCGAGCGCGCGAGATCAGATACAAAGGTGAAGATGTCGAAACCCGCGCCCGTACGGAGCACGAAGAGGGCGATTATGAATTGCATTAGCATGCCGACGAGCACCGTGTGCCATTTTATCTTCCGCCGGTTTCGGCTGGTCACTGCGAGAACGGCTATGAATACCAGGAGGCCGAATAGGGATATCGCACGGTTTTCGCGGGTGTTGTTGAGTGACTCCTCGCTGATGAAGGAGCCCAGCAGGAATACCGAGACCACCAGCGTCGCTGCAGCTGCTATGCGGAATTTCGGAGGGATCGCGGCGACGAAAGGAGTTGCGGTCTTGGACCAGAGGAATTTGAAGGGACGCAGGACGTGATGTGCTGGTAGCCAGAGGGTTATGATGCGCAGCGTTATCATGAGCCAAAGGAGGAAGGGGATGATCCAGTTTTTGTCATGGCGGTGGAGGATGAGGGATGCTATCCACCATCTATCCCATCCCGTTCGTCCGGATCGTCAATGCCGGGATTGATATGATACCGGGGGCGAGGAAGAGGAGGAGAAGGTAACGTACCCCGTAAACAAAGCAAAAATAAACATGTGCACAAAAGGCTTATATTTCCTATAATATACTCCCACCTTCCCCGGCTTCCTTGCACTCCTCATGCTCCCGCTCTCGACCGCATCATCTCCCTTCTCCGGCGCTCCTTCCAATGCTGCAGCATCCTTCTCCACGTCGTGTGAGAATTGTGGGGGAACGTGCTTGTCATCCGGGTGAGTGTCTATCACGTATGAGGGCTCGGAGCCTGGGTTATGCGCAGCGTGTGCAGCAGCGGAGTGGTGGAGGTGCGGGTGGTGGTGCTGGTTTTGGATGTCAAGGGCGGGGTCCGGGAGGTGTGCTTTTGAGGGTGAGGTTGGGTTGTGGTCTTCTACTGCTGTTGTGGTGGCTGGAGCAGACATTGTGGGGTAGTGGGGTCACGTTGAATGGTTACCTGTGCCCTTCTCCAGAGTGTTGAATTGCGCAATCAACGTGGCGGGGACGATACCATACGTTACGACGGGGGTGAAGAATAACAGACGATCGTAGAGAGGAAAGTGGAAAATGGAAAATGGAAAAGGATGGGGTGAGGTAGGGGATATATCTATTTCCATTCTGCAGATCTAAAGTGGCACACCACCTAATATCTTTTTCTTTAATTTTCTTTTCTATCGGGATAGTGGTACAATTTTTCTCTTTTTTTTTTTTTTTTTTTTGTGACGAAGATTGGTGCGACGCCGGCCGCGCTACTGTACTCCTCATATGTGGGTGGGTATGTAAGTCGATAAATAGAGTGTTGAATTGGTGAGTGAGGGGAGTGAGGGAAAGCACCTTCCCGGGTTGGGGCTTGGTGAGGTTTTGGTTGATCATACCGGTACACTGTTCATTCGGGGCTACGGAGCTGCGGTGGCGATGGGATTGGTTCGATTGAGCAAGAGGAATTGCAGTGTTGATAATTTAAGTACCAGTAGGAGTGTTTCAGTTTAACTGAGTTTATAAAAGCTACACCTGGAATCTGACTACCGTACCGTCATACTGTATCGTGGAGGCTCGTTTACCAGTATTGATGTTTCCTATCTACCAATTTCGTCCGTTCTCTGCACTTCTAACTAGAGCTCGTTTGCTTCTGCTTTACTGGGTTTCTTGTCACTAGCCACTGTAGAAAGCCCTCTGCTATCCCGGGACCATATCTATCGGCCTGGAGGTCCCACCACCGTTTTCTTATCCTTGGAGAAAAAAATAAAAACCCGATCACGGCTGGTATTATCCTTAAACTCGATCTTCAATTGAACCCAATTGTATCCAATTGCATCTAATTCTGGGTTACTCGTACACTACAATACCATGCTTTTGTTGCAGTTTACATCACCGCGGTATCAGGCGCAGGATGAGTGCTAGCTCCCGTGCTAGAGTGAAATGCCGGTAAAGTATGATCTGTCGTTGATCGACACCCCTGCAACGCAAGCCTTAGCCAATCACATCGGGGCGATAAAACGGATGTGTCGTACAGCAGTACTCAAGTAGAGCGCTGGAATACCCGGGCTGCATTGGTCGCAACAGTTTTGGATAAAGGCTCCGAGGTCTGGAGGGTCCGATTGGACGTGATGGCGTTGATTAGCATAGCTGAACATTGTGCTGCTTAGGGGTGCTGATCCGTCTGATAATACCGAGTATTGGTGCCATACTGTACTGGAGGGTACCCATAATTTACTAGTGCCGGTACAACACTGTATCCGTAGTGCTGAGAAGATGGGCAAAATGCCCCTCTCGTAGCGGTAAACACCTCGTAATTGCGACTATTAGGCTGAATTTATTTCAGCTCACTACTCGAGTACAACACGATACGGCGATTGCTTCCTTACCGTATCGAGTGGTCTCGGAAACCCAATCTCCCGCCAGCCTATAGGATTTGTGGCAAGTCTAGGTCCCCAGCTATATATTAGACTTGTACCGCTAACCTTACTTGCAGAGAACCCTTGCCATCCACTATCTCCGCCAGCAGCGTAATCTCCGGGTTATGAATTAAAGCTCTTTAGAAGGATTAGACTAGGGTTTTTCCTGACACGGTATATAAGATCAACTTATCCGATATATTGGATCTCGCTAACCAGTATTCACAGTTCTCTTAACCCACAAAAACCAATCCCATCGTGGGCTGGCGGTCTGATAATCTGAGAGCGCTTTGGAAGAGTTTTTGCGGTACTCGAGCACCAGTATGTACTACTTCGGGAAAATCCTCCTTTTGGAAGGTGCCTATCGATCGGTCGGTCGTAAGCTGCGATACACACGTGCTAATTCAAGACTAAAAGTACAGTACCAGTACGGCAAGTTGCGGTATCCTATGTATGGTTATTGTGCTAGTACTGGTATCGTGCAGGGTACGATAAGTGTTCCCGCCTACTAAACATTTGGTCTTGGCGGGGGCGAGGTGGGGGGTGAGATTGGTATGCTACGATGGGTTGGAATTGCCGTGGTTGGGTGCATGATGGGATGGGTGATTGGGGATGTCAATCGATAGTCGCGAGATATCGTGGTTCTGAGCGGTGCGCGCACGCGGGCTGGCGGGGAGGTTGCACTTCTGGTCACCCCTCTGTTCCCCGCAGTTTACGTTATAATACCGGCTCGCGTATGAGGTGATGCCTGGCATATCTTTCCCCCGGTTTTCTCACCTTGCGGCGAGTACACGTGCTATATTATAGCTATCTTTCAATCCCGGGTTCTCCGTTCGCTCTGTGATAAACTCTCCGGTTGAAAACCGCCGACGGAATGATCACTACTCATCATAAGTAATCACTCGAGTATCACTGCATTAGTTTCATTACCGACCGCTCAGGTGCAGTACTTCTCACTATCAAGTGATAAGCCCTCATAGCCCCAAAGTTCACTACTACTACTGGTTGATAGAGTTCTCTGGACTGACGGACCTTGAAAACATGTGCTATACGATATAATGTTGGGGTAGTGTATTTAAGACTTTAAAGGAGAAATTTCGGGGAAGCGAGCTCTGGGGCTGCCTATTGATGGATAAGGTCGCATGTGTGTCCATGGGGTTTACCGCCATCGTGTTCAAAATCCATTTTTCTAGGTTCTCCCTCAGGATCGAATTGATAGGGTCCAGGGGGTCTATTACGTAAGTAACCTCCCCCTCTCTATACTATACCCGTGAAGGATTACTTGAATGGGCTACAGTTGTACGCTCTAGGTAGCTCTATCCAGTACTATAAAAACTTTATCCCTACGAAGCGAAGAATACAGTACCGGTACCACATACGGAGTATATGGTACCTTCTCCGCACCCCCTTCCGACGCAGGGATTTCGTGACTGGTACAAGGATATACCTTTCCTCCTCCCCCTAGGTATCTCAACTTGTTTGTCTGTCTGTCCCATCCGGCACCCATGATACCGTAAGAACTTGAATAATTGAACCGTGTGCTATGAAGTCCGAAATTCCCTTCTCTGGAATAGGGGCAAAAAACACAGCAAAAACACAGCCCCTTCCCCCCTGCTGAGACAGAAAAAAAAACAAAAATTTCTTGACCTTACTGAGAGAGGAAAGTCCGACGACATAGCACACGGTTCAATTATTCAAGTTCTTACGGTATGCTGATAGCTAAATCGGTACACCCGGACCTGGGATCTTGGTTTTGTGAATTTTCCACGCATGCAGTACTAAGTATTTTTTACTACTTGCAGGTTGTGATGGGTTCTGGGCGTGCTATCTTCCAACTGGTTTGCTCTAGGTAGGGTAGATAGGTAGGGTCGAAGGGATTAGGGCCGGATAGCTGCTTCTTGTGAAGGGAGCGAATGAGTAAAAAAAAAGTAGCTACTGTGAGATACGGTACTTAAACACTTGTGGAGGCTGATGTGACGGGCTTATGCAGCGGTGGGATCGACAATGGTGGTTGCTTTTCATTGTTCGTGATGGATGGATAAGTGATAAGGGATGCAGGGTTTACCATTGGACGCCACCGGGAGTTTAAGTTCGCATAGTTCGTATTGGACTGGATTAGATTTATGGAGAACCGTGGAGTAAGCAGTTAAGTGTCCGTCGGCACAATATTGATTAGTTATGCGTAATTTAATGTTAGGGAGAGCCGATGGTAAGCAGGGTGAGTCAGTCAGTTAGTTCTACCTGAAAGGAATAAGAAGAAAGGCTTTTTAGTAACCGAGAAGAAATAGAAAAGCGAGGTGGGAAAGAATTATTTCAATTCAGCTTTCTCTCTTTTCTCCCCTTTCTTCACTTTTCTTAGTTGGGGCACAAACTTGAGCCGCGCTTTAAATAGATCGAACTACAGTACCGCAGCCCCACAGGCCAACAAACGGACTGCACGTTATGGCGGATTTGATAGATATCGATATCGAGAAGCAGACATCTGAGCATTTAAAGAAGCGGGAGGCGTTGGTTGCTAAGGAGAAGGAGTTACGCCATGGTAAGTCTTCTCTCAATGAGCTTCGCACATCAGCAATCTAATGTATATGCCAGACTACAAATTCCGAAAATCCCTCTCTCCAACTGCGAAGCGTGCTGCAGCGATAGTCTCCCGCATCAGGAAGCACGAGGCAGATACGGTATGGACAAAAGAGACTGTGGAGGAAGAAGGGGACGTATACCCCGGCATGATGTTCACTCTTGCCAAAGACCGCATGGAAAAGACCGAGTTGTGGAGGATTGTGAAGAAGATGCCAAAAGGGTGTTTGCTACATGCTCATTTGGAAGCTATGGTTGATAGTATGATTTTTTCCTTCCTCCCTCGCTGTGTGGGATGTTGGGTTGCTGATGGAGTTAGTGGAATGGCTGTTTAACGTTGCGTTGAATACCCCGGGGATTCATATGTATTCGGATATTCCTCTCACTACACCGAAGGCTTTGGAGAAGGCGGATATCCAGTTTACGTATTCTGCTACTACACCGAAGGTAGCCGGAGGGCTGTGCTCGCCACAGTATGAACCTGGGAGTCTAATCCCCGTGACTGAGGTTGCAGATTCGTTCCCGGCGAGTTTGTTCCTGACCGCGTATTCAGGAAACAAGACCTCCCGGGAGGGCTTTCTGGAGTGGATCATTAGCCGTACTACTATTACTGCTGAGGAGAGTCTGAAGCACCACGAGGGGATAGACATGATCTGGGCGAAATTTCAGAGTATTTTCCTGGTTATTCAAGGGATTATTTACTATGAGCCTATCTACAGACAATTCGTATTACCCCCCTCTAACCCCTAGACTGCTTAGACCACACTAACATTTACAGGTCCGGCACATCCTCCAACACCTCCACCAAGACGGCATTTTATGGGTCGACCTCCGCATAGCCTTCCTGATGACCTTCAAAGCTGCAGAAACCGGCGCCATACTCCCCCGCTCAGACGTCGTAAAAGTCTCCTCGGAAGTAATAGAGGATTACAAGTCTTCCCCGGAAGGCACCGGCTTCTGGGGTGCGCGCGTGATCTGGACTACCATTCGTCGGTTCGACCAAGAGACAATAATAGCCAGTATGAAAGAATGCGTGGAAACTAAGAAGTTATACCCAGACGCGATTGCAGGCTTTGACCTGGTAGGGCAAGAAGACCTCGGACGAACACACCTGGAATTGCTCCCGGAGTTATTGTGGTTCAAAGAGTACTGCAAGCAACATCGTGTCGACATCCCATTCTTTTTCCATGCCGGAGAAACATTAGGAGACGGGGACGGCACGGACGGGAACCTCTTTGATGCGATACTACTCGGGACCAAACGCATCGGCCACGGCTTCTCGCTGCACAAGCATCCACACCTCATTTCTCTCGTTAAGCAGAATAACATATGCGTTGAAGTCTGTCCCGTGTCAAACGAAATCCTCCGTTTGACCTCGTCGATCCTCTCACACTCGCTACCGGCAATGCTAGCACAAGGTGTCCCCGTGTCACTAAACAATGACGATCCGGGAATCCTTGGACAGAAGACTACGGGAAGCATGACGCACGATTATTGGCAGGTGCTGCAGGCGTTTGATAATGTTGGTTTGGAAGGACTGGGAGACTTGGCGTTGACAGGGATGAAGTTTGCCGCCTTTGAGGGTGGGGAGGTGGGCGTTATGGAGGGGCCAAGAGTGGAGAGGATGGAGGAGTGGTGGAAAATGTGGGAGGTGTTTTGCGAGTGGATTGTGGCGGAATTTGGCCATTGGGAGAGGAAGTAGAGTTTTTCAGGTTCGAAAGAGGGGGAGTGAGTGATTAGAGGTGACTCTGAGTGATCATTCAACATCGTCATGTGTACCATTTGCGTTTCCTATCGTCAAGAGGTTGAGGAAAGTATAAATAAATAGCTAAACAAATAAATAAATGTTCAACCGTTCCGTTTATTCGGTAAGGATGCAAGGATGTGATGTATTGTGAGCGGCACTAGAGCTTTAAAGTTGCTGAATGAAATTAACTTGGGTAGCGATGGTAGGAGCTGCGTTTTGCGGTTTTCAAAGGGCTGAAATTAGTATGACCTGCCATTTTATGGCTTGGTTGTTTCCTAGTGGGTGCGAAGTGGGGGGAACCTTTGTTGAACTGGAGAGTTTGTGTTATGGAATGTATGTTGCGGGGTGCCGTGTTGGCAGCGCCGCACCGTAGTAGGGGTGGTAGGATATGTACCAGTGCAGAGGCTATTCGAGCAGTATTCTTATACTTGAAAAAAGACTTTGATATCTTTTTTCCTTTTCTTCCTTTTTCTTCCTTCCCTTCTCTCCTGCACATCGTTTATTTGTCAGTGGGGGGTCAGAGTATATGTTGGTCGTATGTATTAACTAGGCTGGGTTGCTAGGTATTAATAGTATCTGTTTAAACGCGATATTCTCATGTCGGGATCTGTATTCATAATTAAAAGATTTCGTGTCACTGTCTCTGATTGGCCTAGCTGTAGAGAGGAAAAATTAAATCGGGAGTTGGAAGAGGGGTAAGCGGAGAAATTTACAGTATCATACTGTACAAGTACCTGTTTGGATATAAACCTCATTCTCTCGTTTCGCACTTCAAGACCGGGGGAAAAGATAGTAGAATGTGAGAGACAGTCTAACCAACACACCTTGATCTCTCTATCGGTCACTGCACATATCTCTATCTTATGCGCGCTTTTATCATAAGGAGAGATGTGGAATCGCTATCAATGAAGTAGTACCGTCCGGTAATGTTGTTATCTGACACGATATCCGTGGGCTGGGTTATGGGTTGGGGCTTCGCTGCTGCACTGTGCTGTACTTATAAGATCCCCTTAGTGATGGTGATTGTCTTAAGAAGTGGAGGATGGTGAGAATGCTTGGTTGTACCTTTGTCTTATATTGCACTCAGAAACGTGGGGGTTGGCACCATAGAGCCATGTTTGGTGGGGGAGCACTGTACGGTCGGTGCTGGTACTTGTGTGTCTGAGCAATTGGTGGGATATGGAATGGGTTAGGGTTTGGGTGTGGGGGAGCGCCTTGTGTTGTCGCAGGAGTGTTGTTATGTCAGCTAAGTTACTGATAGATGCCGGAGTGGAACTCTTGCACCACGAAGATCAAGATGATATCCTCCCACCACGGGTGTGCCGTACGATCGTACTGTATGTAATACCTGTATTGGGCTGTACGATAGTACGAGTACGGGAGTTCAACCTAGGTGGCGTCCGCGTTCAACGCTCGAGGTGGGGCTACTCGTAATGTCGAGGCGTTTGAAAAAAGGACTGCTATTGCATGCCGCTAAAATCCGGCCCTCCCGCTTGGATCTGGGCTGAATGCAATAGCGAAATGGCTTAACACTACTCATAGTACAAGTACCAGCACACCCGCCGCGCGCCAGATCGGAAGATCGCCGACACAGGTGCAACCGGCATTTATTTGATGCAGGTTAGTTACCGTGTTACAGTACGGGTACAATACAGCACATCCTACTTCCCCGCAACGCAACCCCACTCATCCTGGCGACCGACTGCCACCCACCACCCACAGCCAACGCCAACTTGAAAGCTCATCTCACAGAATTCTCCCACCATCCATGTTTCGGCGAGCCATCTCCTCCCTTGCCTTTATCTCTCCATTCTCCTCAGCAGCCTCTACCAAATCAATCATGACGTCACCGCTTAAACGCCCCGTCAAACTTGCGTTGATTCAGCTTGCTACTGGTATTTCTACCATTCTTCTCTTGGGTGAGGTCTGTATTTTGGCTGATTGCATGTCAAATAGGAAGCGATAAGGACGTGAATCTAAAGCGGGCATCTGAGAAGGTGGCTGAAGCTGCGAAGAATGGAGCAAACATCGTCGTCCTCCCGGTACCTTCCCGCTTCGAATCAATCCTTTCAAAACCTCCCACAATTAACGAAAGTTAAAACGAAAATAGGAATGCTTCAACTCCCCCTACGGCACGGAGCACTTCCCAAACTACGCCGAGCCAATCCCAAACCCGACGCGGACCTTCCCCACCTCCGAAACCCCTTCCTACACAACCCTCTCAACCCTCGCTTCCACGCACAAGATTTACCTAATCGGAGGTTCAATCCCAGAACTAGATCCCGAAACCTCAGAACTCTATAATACCTCCTTGACTTTCTCCCCAACCGGCACGCTCCTAGCAACGCACCGGAAGATCCACCTTTTTGACATCGACATCCCCGGGAAAATCAAGTTTATAGAATCGGACGTACTGAGCCCCGGTTCAACACCTACATTGATAGGGACCGAGTACGGGTCAATAGGATTAGGCGTCTGCTACGACATCCGCTTCCCTGAACTCGCCATGATTGCGGCGAGGAAGGGTGCGTTCTTGATGCTTTATCCCGGAGCGTTCAACATGACCACCGGTCCCCTTCACTGGGAACTGTTGGCCCGAGCTAGAGCCGCGGATAATCAGGTTTATGTAGGCGTCTGCTCGCCGGCAAGGAGGAAAGAGGAGGATGGGGAAGGGTATACTGCCTGGGGACATAGCATGGTTGTGGACCCCAATGCGGAGGTGGTTGTGGCCACAGAGGAGAAGGAGGGGATTGTGGAGTGGGAGTTGAAGCCGGAGATGATCTCGGACGTTAGAAAAGGGATCCCCATTACCGGACAGAGAAGGTTTGATGTTTATGCCGATGTGGCAGTTGCTGGGCCGACGAAAGGTGTTGAGGAGTGAATTTTCTGTTGAGGGCTAAGGGCTCACTGATCCAGCCCTCTCTTTTAGCTGGGGGAAGGAGCTACCGTATTCTTACTGTAGTATTGGAGATTTTATGGTACATAAAAATCCACTGCCTAATAAGTAAATAAATAAATAAGTGAATGGGTTCACGGGATCATCTGAGGGCTGATGTGCTCGGGCACGAGTGTTCCAAAAGCCAATGTTCCAGAAAGATACAGAAAAAAAGTGGAGCCAATCATGGTATCAGCATATTTTAGAAGCCTGGGAAAATGTCCATTCACGGAGTGTTTTGGAGTTGCGAAGCCACTACAGAACTATAATCTCATACCACGGATTCGGCCTAGGAAGATATAATCCTTGCCGTCTCTGAACGGAGGGTATGCTCCGCTTTCGGAACATCCCCGAAGAATACCGATCTTCACGGCGGCTACTAGCCTACACCGCCCTCCGAGACTCCCGATCTCCGAGGGAGTAGGATTGCTATCCTGCAGACACCCCTCTCCATTCCGCATCCGATCGAGAAACATTATCCTCCGCCTAAAATAATTTGTGCACACCCGTCTGAGTATTCCTGGACGTGCGCTAGTGTTTACGAGTAAAGACAGTCTACGTATTGCTCGATTTTTTTTCCTCTTTTCCTTTCCTTTTCTTGTGTTCAAGTTACCTTCCGTTACGAATTCTACGTCCTTTCTTTTTAAATTATTATCTACCCTTTCCCTATCTCTGGTGGGTGGTCCTGTATATACCTCAAGTATTTCGTATGATATTAGAGAGCTCATACAAGGACACCCTCAACGTAACTACTATATATATATAAAAATACACTCGAAACAAACCTGGCTGGCGAGGAACACTATCCTCACTAGAGAAATGAGATTACAATATATCTCTATGCGCGGGGGACTGACTAATTCGTTGCGACTAAATTCTGAGAGTATTAATGGTAACCCAATGCCTGATGTGCAAGGTGAAAGCAGTAAGAAAATAGAAACAGACAGGGGGTGGGCGCTCCTGGTATCGAGGACTAACTTATGGCTCACCGGAGAACCGGGGGGGGGAGAAGAAACCTACAGTCACTCGGCAGAAGTGTTCGTGAAACATGTCTCACCTTACTAAGCTATAATAGCTCGCTAAAATGCGAGCACAACACAAAATTGATCGCAGCCACTAGTGCTATTAGGTAGATAAAGAGGGGTTAGATCCTTAGATATCGCACTAAACCTGGGGGGTCTTCTAGAGGGGGTTTGGGAGACTCAAACAGCTCTGGGTGGAGATATTGGTTGATTGTAGGCCTGCCAGATGTTTGGGAAATCAGCTTCGTTGGTCTTAGCAGCAGCTTTTCAATTCCCTCTTCTCATTCTTCACGACCTCAATTCCTTTTTTCTCTGTGAGTTAGTGAGGGACAGTGGGCAGTGAGATTCTGACTTCTCTTGGAGATCGTTGCAATCAGTAAGACATGAAAAAAGATGGGGGTGGTAACCTCTGAGGCTTTAACGTTACACATGCCTGTGCGAACCCAACCGCTAACGGTAGTGCTCACGAAGCACTCGCCGAACCCCTGGTCGCTATAGGATTCTAGGCCGAGATCCTTTTTGGCTCTTAGAGAGAGGTGAACCACCCTGGATTTAATGTCCCTGGGTGTAACCTGCTCCTGAGTATCACAAGATTCCCAGAGGGAGATCCGGAGATACTGTAAGGACAGGGAGGAGAAGTGTCGATGGAAATTTCTACAAGAGATATAACAAAGGTTAGGGACTAGAAGAGTGACCGTTCAACTTAGTATATTAAAGTGAGGGTTCCTGTGAGGCTTGAGAGTTCGAATCCTTAAGGGATCTCGAGCTCTTTAAATACAAATAAATCATAATCCATATCCTGTCCAAACGAAAATGCTAAGCTACGCTAAGGTAGAAGTAAAAACAACTAAGTCCTGAAACAAAGGTGTAGATGCGACAGGATATAACTAACAAAACAAGTAATGGAATCAAACAAGTAAGGGATCGCTACTAATGTACTAAACCAGTAATATATAGTAGGAAGCATAGGGTTTCCCAATAGGGTACAAGAAACGAAAGGTAGTAATAAGCGAACTAAGGAAAGTACTACCGAATAGGAAACTATAACAATAGGGAAGGTACAAGGTAAGGAATGATTTGTTACAGGGGAAATCCAAATAGGTGTTACAATCCTCTCCTCTCCGGGTGATACTTGCAGCAAGTAACCGATAGTCGCTTAGCGATCACTCCTTCCTTTTCCGATAGCTGTTGCGATAGCTAAGTCCGTTGACTCCTATCTAGCAACGTCGATCGCTAGGCTCATATAAGACCGTCTGGTCTTGATTCCCGAAAGCGTGATAGATAAAGATCTTTGTATTGAAAGTATATCGTATGAAAGACTTAGATGGTTGCGTGAAGAACCCAAATCTCCTGCCTT
>Ga0307507_10009567_pt1 | contig 12849 bp, 4 predicted proteins | sample 7_EM_MG_FD_207223 | JGI IMG/M metagenome (GOLD analysis project Ga0307507, IMG submission 207223) | Populus trichocarpa ectomycorrhiza microbial communities from riparian zone in the Pacific Northwest, United States - 7_EM | ecosystem: Host-associated > Plants > Roots > Unclassified | place... | reverse complement strand
TCTAGTATTAGTCTAACCAGTATTATATTATAGTAGATAGTTTTCTAGTACTCTTTTATGCTTTACTTTAGCTCCTTTTTCTTTTTTACTATTATCTTTACTAGTCTCTTATATATCTCTCTTCCTTCTTTATATAGGCCTGGGCCCTAATATAGCACTATTCTTCTTTTGCTTTTTCTACCTATTTCTCTAATATATCTTCCCTACTTTAGCGTTATTAGTTAGCTCTCCTATAGGGCACCCTAGGGTCCCTTTATAGTTTATTTAGCTATGTCTTAATATACTTTATAATATTAGAGTTACGCTCTTTTTATACCCTTTATATTGCCGCGGCTTTAATATATAATTATAGGGGGGGGGGATTAGCTTCCTTTTTAAGCAGTACTATAGCCATCCGCTTATACCCGCCTATTATACTCTAGAGGTAGGCTATTTAGACCTTTTAGAGTGGTTTAAGGAGTAATTTAGGGGGGCCTTTTTTAGTTTCTCCTATGGCCTAAACACTGGATCTATACATTATGGTTGGCCAGACAACTGCTATATATAGTAGGCATAACCTCTAGAAGCATAGACCCTATATAGAATTAACAATTCTAAATATTATAATATACTGCGTTTAGCCCTTATAGGCCGCTTATAATATATATACGCTCTACTAGAGCTTACTGTCTACCTATACTCCTAATACCCTTAGGCCTTAAACTAGTTGGCCCCTAAAGCCTTAGATATAGATTACATACTAGAGATCTATAGGTTAGTTACATTTTCTTATAAAATAGATTAGCTGGTATTTCTTTAGTAATGTTACGGGACGGGGGCAATGGCTATAGAGCATATATATTTAAGGAGTCTATAAGACGTTACGCGATCGATTATAAGGGTCGAGGGCGTAAGGAGGTGATATACCTACGCGTAGCTGACGTAAGCTATACGCGAGGTGTATGCGAGAGCATGGGGCTCTCCTATAGAGGCCCCTATAGTGGGGTTCCGTAACACTACCCCCCCTCCTATAGAGGCGGAGCTTTGGCGACGCTGTGGTTACTATATACATATAGAAGGGACGCTTAAGGTATAGAAAAAAAAAAAAAAAGGGGTATCGCTAAATGCTTAAAATAATGTTATGTAATAAGGCTTGGCACCTAAGAATCCGACCAATTAAATAACTTTAACCGCTGGTTAAAGTTCCTAGATATCTTAACGATATTCCAGTCACGTAATCGTACTTTACCGTTATATAATGGCAACTTGCGGCAATCTAACAGCAATTTGCCCTTACGTGGCAATATATAACGGTTTAACTCTATAAGGGCTCCCATAGAGGATTAGGTATAAAATCTCTACTTAAGCCCGGTTTCTATGGGTTCGCGTAGTAAAAGTTGCTAATTAGATCCTTTGCATTTTTAAAGTCTTCTTATAGTTGCCACCCTGGCTAATCTATATTAAATCCTATATAGATAGCTCTGTAGTAGAGCCGTCGTCCTTTGCCTTTGCCAAAGTATTTAGAGTTAATAATTTGTTTAACGGTCCACTCCTTATAGTTCTTGTCTTTGTTCTTATCTCAGATTAGTACTAGTAGGGGTTTAGGCTATATCTGTCTTAGTAAGGGGTTAGGCTAGTAAAGGTGTAGTAGCTATAGGTAAAATACAGGCTATATCCTATAGGTGGCTAGGGTAGGCAGAAGCTCTAGCTTATATACAGCTCCCCTATTAATAACTTGTTTAATTAGATAGGGGCTAAGGTTCTTATAATTAAGTGACTTTATAGGCCTCTATATAGAGATATTGCGTATATTTAGCCATACCTGGTCGCCAACACGTATCTCTAGTGGCGGCGTTTTATAACAGTCAGCGAAGTAGGCCTGCTTTACTTAAGCCTAGGCCATTTCTCTCTTATAGTAGTTAAGTAGATTTTTTATATAGTCTGTATGCTAGTCAGTAAGTAGTATTTTAAGGCATTTTCTATATAGTAGTTTCTTATTAATAGGTTCTAGTAGTTCTATACTAGATTAGGGGTAATATCCCTTATTCGCGAAGAATAGGGTAAGTCCTATAGTAGTTAAGATATGATTATTTACTGCAAATTTACCTAGTGGGAGGTGATCTACCTAGTTATTTTGACTATAGGCAACTACCTGTTGTAGGTACGCTTTTATGCTAGCATTAGCGTTTTCCGGTTGCCCAGCAGTTTTGTGGTGGAAGGATATAGACATCTTAATAAAGATGCTAAGGTGTTAGTAGATTTGTCTCTATACATTAGAGCTAAACTATATGCCTTAGTTGGACGTAATTAAGTTAGGTAACCTATATAATCAGTAGATTTTGTAAAGGAAGGCGTTAATAATATTACTAACGGCTACGCCTTTAGTTGGGACGTAGTAGCGCTCTTTTGTGAGTCGGTATATTATCATAAGGATGTTCTTGTAGGTACAGCTATATTATTTATAGAGTGGTAGGTTAATAACGAAATCTATAGCAATATCTGCCTATCGTTGTATAGGTACTGGTAGAGGGTGTAGTAATCCTTGGTACTTTATATTAAAGGCCTTGGCGCGCTTATAACTATAGTAGGCGCCTATAAAGCGTTCAACTAAGTCTATTATTTTAGGCTAGAAGTAGTATTAGCTAAAAAGCTTATAGATTCCTCCTCTACCTAAGTAGCCGCTTAATTAGAGGTTGTAGGCCATTTAGATTAGTTACTGTTGTAGATTTTCTAAGTTAGGGACAAATAAATGGCCTCTATAGTAGAGCCTGTTCTCTTTTACTTCTAAGGCTGCTATATTAATCTAGCCTAAGCTTTAAAGGTTAGTTGGCAGCGTACGGATGCTAGCGGTCTTTGTAGTAATAAGTTAATGCAGTAATAGGTTAACAGAGGTGTTATATGCCGTAGTAATAAGTTTGTTAATTTTGGGAGGTAATTTTAGTTCTATAGTGTGGAGCTAAGGTATAGTTGGCTCTATTATAGGTAGTATACCTAGGGCCAAATTCTATGCTTTTAGGATTGTCTATTGTTGGAACTAGTTATAGGGGTCATCTTTGGACTAAGGAAGGTCTTATAAGCAGCGTATTAGGCTATTAGGTTTAGTACCTTATACTCTTAGCCTATATACAATTTTAAAGTTAAAACTAGAGAGGAACTTATTCCAGTATACTTAGTGTTAGTTTAGCTGTTTTATAGTTATAAAGTACTTAAGGTTGCAATAATCTGTAAGGACTTTAGTTAGCTAGTTAGGTTCTGCTAAGAAGAGTTCCGGTTAGAATTTCTTAAACGCTTATATAATTATGAGAAGTTCCTTATTATAGATCTTGTAGTTACATTCTTATAGTATAAGCTTAGACAAGCAGAATGTAACCAGGTGGAGGAGACTGTTATTACCCATCTGGAAAAGGACGCCTGCGTTAATGTGGTCTAAGGAGTTAGTCTTAAGATAGAGTTATCGTCCTGGTATAAAGTGAGCTAGGATAGGTGCTTTAGTAAAAGTATCTTTAAGGTCTTAGAACGCCTTCTTATATTTAGGCGTCTAAATAAAATATAGATATATTTTTCTTCCTTTTATAGAAAGGCCCTTTGTTCATATCATTGCTATAAATAGTGCTATAACACCCGAGAAGTTATATATAAACTTTTAATAGAAGTTGGCGAAACTGAGGAAAGCTTGTATATCTTTAATATAGTTAGGGGTTTGCTATTTAGTAATTATGCGTACCTTCTTAGGGTCCATACGGATACCCTTAGTAATAATAATTAGTCTAAGGTATTTTACTTCTATAATTAAGAATTCGCACTTCTTTAAATTAATATAAAGTCCTGCGTCCCTAAGGCGCTATAGGACCTTTTAAACGTGCTTAATATGCTTAGAAGGGTCGTTGCTATAAATAAGTATATTGTCTAGGTACGCAGAGCAAAAGTTGTTAAGGTAGTCCTATAAGGCGTTATTAATATAGCTTTAGAAGCTGCCTGGGCCGTTATATACGCTAAAGGGCATAATAGTATATTCAAATTGTCTAAAGCGCGATATAAATGTGGTTTTCTATTTATCACCTTCCCGTATTTAGAGGCGGTTAAAGGCGGCGATAATATTAAGCTTGGTATAAACTTTGGCTTGGCTAAGCCGCTTAAGAGTTTTACGTATAAGTAGTATAGGGTATTAGTTCTTAATTATAATAGTGTTAAGTCCTCTATAGTTAATATAGAATTAAATACCTCCTCCTAGCTTCTTAGTAAGGAGGATGGGGGCGGCTGCTGGGGATATGCTAGGACGAATAAACCCTTTATTAAGGTACTTATTAATATACTTTTTAACAACTAGAAGTTTATCTTTTAATATTAGGTAGGGTCTCTTATAGAATAGCGTTTTTCCTTATTTAATATTAATGGTATAGTTATTAGGTTAATATAGGGAGAGTATATCTACGCTCTTTTATAAGTATATATTAATAAAGTTATAGTACCTCTTGGGGAGGAGCTTGCGGAGTTCCTTATTAGTAAGTTTTTTTTAAGCTTTATAAACTTCTTAAAGTCTAAAGGTAAAAGTCCGTAGAGTTTTACGGGGGCATTATTTTTTAGAAGGTTAACTATATCTATCCTATTACTATAGAGGACGTGGTCCTATTCTTTATTAAGCTTATATAGTTATAATTAGGAGGCTGTGGTAACGGTCCAGCCTTTTCTATATGCTATACGGTAAAAGGCCGCGGTACTTATGTAGTGGTAGTTGGTTATAGGTAGGGTAATAAGGGGTTCCTTAGGTTGGTATCTTAGGGAGTAGATAGAGGCGGCTAGGCCATGTCCTAGGCAAGTCTCTTTATAGTATTTAGAGTTAAAGGTTACTTCTCTCTTTTTCTAGTTAATAGTAGGGTTGTGTTATTCGAGCTAGTTTATTCTAAGGATAATAGGGTAGTTAGTAAGTGGTATAATATAGGCCTAGAGCTCTTTCTGGTGCCCATTTATATCTAGGTGGAGTTATACTATATAGGTAATCTTTTATACGGTACAACTGCCGTTAGTGAGTTGTAGGGCACGGGCTTTGGTAAGGGGTAAGGCAGGTAGGTTATAAGTACACACGAATTAAGTATCTATAAATTTATTAGTAGCTCCGCAATTAATTATAGAACGGCTTTTATATTGTTTTTTAGCAGTAATTCCTATTATAGGTAAAACTATCTATTTCCGTCTATTTATCTTTGCTGAGTTATTTATTAAGTAGGCCGATATATAGTTCCACTTATTATTAGGGCGTCCTAGCCTATAACTTAGGGCTAGGACTTAGCGTTTTTTATTTCCGTATCCAACTCTACCGCTATTGCTGCGTTTTCGTCTTATACGGTAGTGGCATGTAGCAATATATTTAGTGTTTAAGGTACTAGGTTGGGTGTTAGGTGGTAGCTACTAAACCTAGCTGTTAGGCAGTTTAGGCTATAGCTATAACAGCCTTCTTAACAGTATCTATAGCAACGCCTTAGCTTTTAGAGTAGCTTATATTCTCTATCCAGTAGCTTTTATGGGAAGGTTGGTATGGAGAGGTTAATATTAGGACCAGTAGTATTGCTTAGGGTAATAGGCGTTAGTGGTTTAATAGGTCTGGAGGGCTTCTATAGGGAGGTCTTTGGGCGGGGGTTTATAGTAGTAATCTAGTTTAGCTGTTATTTAATCTTCTATAGGGCTGCTACTATATTGTAAACGTTGTTATAATTATGGCTGGTGGCTGCGTAACTAAGGCAATAAGTGACTTTTTTAAGAAGATCTTCCTGGTCTTTAGCATTGTCTTAGGTAAGGACTCTAGTGTATTTCTAGAATTTAACATAGAACTCGTTGAATAATTTAGTAGGACTTATCTTTAGGGCACGTAGTTTAGCTTAACTAGTAGCCACTAGGTTATAGTCACGGTATATTTAGTTAAGGTTATTAAGGACTTCCTAGTAGGACTGCTACTTTTAGGGACTGCTAGTCTCTTATTAAGCAAAGAGCCTATTAAACGGGATGCCCTTCGTTCGCCTAATAATATAGCCAATCTTAGTATCTTCTATAGGGAAAAGGTAGGTGCTCTAGGTTAGTTTCTCGCGGATTTATATTTTCTAGTGGCTATATTCCTTGCGGTCACCCTTAAAGATTAGGGGATTAGGGTAGCGTATATTAGACCCTATAGTAGTAGTTTAGGTTTGGTCGTTGTGGCTTTTATTATTGCCGCTATGGTAGGGGTTCCCGTTAGGCGAAGCTGCTCGGCGCTAACCTTCTATTAAGCGTTAAGTAGGTAAGGTTACCAGGGGCGTAGAGACATAGGCGGCATTATATATAGTAGAGGGGTGTCTGGTATTATTATAAATGTGCTTATTAAGCTAAGATTGTAGGTATTTAATTATACCCTCTCTTTTAGTAACTATAGCAATGAGTATAATCTCAGCCTTCTTTAATTATTGGATGTTGCGTTTAGACACGTGGAGGTTATCTTTAATCTCTTAGCGCATGTTATTAGCGAGCGCGTTATAAGCTTATAGGTCTTAGATAATATCGTAATCTTAAATAGCACGCATCTTAGCTTATATAAGCTTTAGATAATAGTTCTATAGAAGGCGGTAGTATTTATTAGGTTCTTATGTTACTATTTTTATAAACATCTTAGCGTCTTGTATCTCAATTTTAATAGGTAGTAGCCCTTTAGCTTATTTGTCCGTAGTTATATAGTTAATAAAAGATAAGATATTGTTAATATCCATCTTATTAAGGTTATTGTAGTCTTTTAAGCCACTAGGCTTTTCTTTAGGGGTTAAGGCTAGGGCTAATAAATTAAATCCTCCTGGGATTAATTGGCGTTGTGGGTTTAATATAGGTATTAGATTATTCTTTAAGTTTAATATAGTGGCTAGTAAGGAATTTTGTCTTACTATTGTCGGTTTTTTAGAGGTACGAAGTGGGAGACACGCTGCTTTTAGTAGCGCCTGTAGTATTATAGAGACGTAGAATTGGTTATAGGCTAAGCGTTAGTATAAAAAAAAGGCGCAACGTAATGTCATGGGACGGGGGCAATGGCTACAGAGCGTATATATTTGAGGAGTCTATAAGACGTTGCGCAATTGATCGTAAGGGTTGAGGGCGTAAGGAGGTAATATACCTACGCGTAGCTGACGTAAGCTATACGCGAGGTATACGTGAGAGCATGGGGCTCTCCTATGGAGGCCCCTATGGTGGGGTTCCGTGATAAGTGAGAATTGGACTCTATATTGTCTTGTCCATTTTATATAGGTATTATAGGCTTTCTTTAGTGTTCTACAGTTCTCTACAGCCGTTAGCCCGTTTATAATTAGGTTTATATTATTAATAAAGCCTATCCCCTAGGTCGCCCCTTCCTTAAAGAACTTAAGTAGGTTGCTTATAAAGAAAAGGAAGAGTATAGGCAAGAGGGGTGATTCTTATGGTATTTCTATTGTAACTATAATAGGGGGGCTCTAGTACCTACTAAAGACTAGCAATATTTCTTTCTAGCCTATAAACCCTTAAATAAATTATATAATCTATTCTAGGAAGCCCTTTGCCCTAAGGATATATAGGAGGCGCTTATGGGGTATGTTGTTATAGGCACCACTAATATCTAGGCTAAGCATTAATACTATAAAGTCCCTTTACATCACCTATATAAATTTAATAGTGGCGGTAAGTAACGTAAGTGTTAATAGTATTAAGCGGTTCTTTCTTGCCCCTATTTAACTTTATAGTAGTAGAGCGTGTTCCTTAGCTATGTCTGCCATATAGTTTACTATTACCCCTTCTAAGATCTTACTAAGGGTGTTTTTTAAGGCAATAGGGCGGTAGCTTCCCGGGATTAAGTAGTTTACCTTACCTTCCTTTTATAGGACAACCGTTATTATAGATCCTCCAAGTTATGGGTAGTAGCCTATAGTAAAGCATGCTCTAGCTATATCTATAAGCTAAGGTGCTATAAGTGGTCTATAGATCTTTAAGGCCTTATTTAGTATCCTATCTAGTTCTAGTACTATATTATTTAAAAGGCGGCTAATAGTTCTGGCTATTTCCTCTATTGTTATATTGCTATTAACCTATAGGCAAGTTACTAGTGTTTTACCTGTAATATTACTAAGGTCTGCTGGAGCCGGTTAGGGGAAGAACCTTTTTATAAGAATCTTTACCTTCTTATTATTGTTATTAGTGGCCTATAACTCCCCTGCTCTTTATAGGGGTAATAAGTATAGGTCTTCTACTAGGCGCCCTATCTTTTTCTTTACCTATTTTGCTATAGCCTAAAGGCCCTTATTATAGGGGAGGCTTAAGTTAAAAGTGTACTTATTTATAACCCATCTTTAGTTATTCCTTACTTCTTTTTTTAGGGTATTCTTTAACTAGTTTCTTATGTCTTTATATTATCTCTTGTCTTTAGGGTTATAGCTACTTATATATTTCCTTTTTACTTATTGTTGGCTAGCAATAAAAACCGTGTACTGTGCGGACTATATATATTATATATAGGGGCCTAATTATAAAACCAGGCAGTGCTCTTTTAGTCTATTTTTAATTGCTGCTTAGATCCTTTCTAGTCTTTGGTTAATTTCTTTAGGGGTAGCTAATAAGCCTTACTTATTTGGTATTAGGTGGATTTCTTCTAGGTCTTAAAGTTATTATTTAACTATATTAAGGAAGCTATCTATCTTAAGCTTCCTTATTGCGTATCTTTTACTATTTAGTTACGCCTTAATATCTAGGTCTAGCTGTATCTAAATAGGGATATGGTCTAAGGCAAGTGCCTATTCTTCTTTAGGGTTATACCTTTTAAGTCTCTAGTATAGGCCTTTATCTATAAATGTAAGGTTAATTATACTTCTGGCGGTGCCTTATTGCTATATAATTACTCCTAGGGGGGTAGCTAATTTAAGGCCCTAGATATCTATGGCTCTTAATAGGCACTTTGCCTATTATTTAGCAGCAATATAAATACCCCCCCACTATAAGTGGTGGAGGTTTATATCTCCTAATAGGATAAACTCCGTGCCTTTAGTTTCTAGTAAGCTTATTACTAATATAATATTCTCTATTTATGGGACCCCTTTAACCCTAGGGTTATATATATTAATAATTTATACCAGTCCCTAATGTGTCTGGAATATTATAACTATAATATTTAGGTTAACTGCCTGCTATAACCATAAGGATAGGCTAATAGCCTTGCTAATTATAAAGCATATATATATAGCTGCTTTTAGTTTATATAGGAGCTGGAATCCTTAGGGGTAGTATGTTAATTATATATAGGTATTATAATACGGCTCTTATATAGCAAGGATATAGTATTTCTTTAGGTCCAGACTATCTAGTAGGGGCCTTATAAGACAGTGGTTTATATTACCGTAGTTATACTATATAATGGATAGGTAGCGGACCCCTAGTAAAAGTCCTTTATCTTTTCTTTATTCCTTACTTCTTCTATTTTTACTTTCTTTAGGATTTTTAAAATTTCTATCTCTTATATCTATACCCTGGTTGCTACTTATTTTATATAGAGCTTTCTATTTCTATGTCTTATATTCCTACTAGCACTTCTATATCTAAGTCTATTATTATTTTTAGTTCTTCCCCTAATCTTACTAGTTAGCTATATACCCTTTATAGGTTAGCTCTAAATATTGTATTTACTACGTTAAGTCTAATTCTTAATTGTCCTAGTCTTAAGCTTACTATAGCTGTCTATAGGGGTCTTCCTATAGGGCGTCCTCTCCCTTATATCCCCTATAACCCTTATATCCCTATTTAGTCTAGTAATATTACATAGTATCGCTTCTAGCCTATTAAGGCTTAGGATGGCTGGCCTAGCCCCCTAATATTAAAGGTAGGAAACGCTAGGAAGGCACCTATATCCTCCTAGCTTATTACCTATTGTTTCTGTCGGGACAATATCACGTGTGGTCACGTGGTCACGTGTCGCCGCGGCACTAGCGTGGCGAGGAGCCTTAAGCTCCTCGCCCTTCCTTATCAGAACAATCAAGAATCAACCATCGTATCAACCAGCAAAGACTGTTTGACTACGACTCCGACCTATTCGAATAGGTATCCCTGGTGATACCAACAGTTTCTATTTATATAACCTAGCGTATAGTTATTCCTGTAGCTATTAAGCCCTTACCTTTTATCTCCTATATTTAACGCAGTCTACTATCTCCTACGCCTTATATATGCTTTAGTGGCAGTTTATATATTTTATTTAGTCTTAGTTTAAGCAATGTCTTATATTATAGAGGCCTATATAGTAGTCGCAGCACACCTATACTGCGTATATGGATTAGGTATATCCCCATTATATACAGCAATAGCATTATTTTAGGCATAGTCTATAGTTATAGAGCCTTATATTATATATAAGGCCGTTTATAATTATTCCTTTTTAGATAAGGAGTTTTTGCATTTTTAGTGTAAGTGTGCTAATAATAAGGGAGCTATGCGTTTAACTAGTATCTCCCTAGTAAGTCTCTAGCGACCTTTATATCCTCTTATTATTCTTATTATTTGCTTAGTTTATATTTTCCTATTAAAGCTATTAGATTTAGGTAATCTTAAGTCCTAGTATAAGGCGTTCCATTTATCTTACTATCTTCTATATAATTACTATATTATCCACCTAGCGTCCCTTTTCTACCCTAAGGCTTATAGGAACCGCTAGGACTTTAACTAGGTAATCCTTATAGAGTACTTTTATGCTAATATATTCTCCTAGCCTATCCCCTACCCTTATGGCTCGTTCCTTTACCTATTAGTTCTTTAGAGTAACTCTAATGTTTCTACTCCTAAGGTATTAAACTATAATAGCATTATAGACCTCTTTATAGATCTCTATAAGGACTTTTATTTTTAATTATCCCCTAAGCCCTTCTACCTTTTCTATATTTAGTTATATTATAATTATATGCCCAGTTATTATCTTAAGGGGGGTAGGTTCCCTATACTATAAAAGCGCAGCTATGGCGGCCTAGGTACGGTTCGCCGGTAAGGGGGGTTTTTATTTATTTTTAATTTTATTTATCCTTTAGAGAATTTAATTAAGGGTTTATTAGAGGGGTGCTTAAGGTTTACTAGACTAGCGGAGCCATTCTACTAGCTGCGTTAGTTTATTATAGCTAACGGTTACTTCCCCGCAATTTTAGATACTAGACACGTCTAATAGGTTTTATATTTTATTAGATGCCTTCTTAATAGAGGTATTTCCGCTTTATAGTATGGTATTTGCTTATCTTTGTTATAGAGGGCTATTAATAGGCATAGTTCTGGCGGTTGCGCGCGAGTGCAAACCACCGTTATTTAACATATGCCTCTCCTATAATGCATGCATTTTAGGGAGATTCTCTAGGTATTTTTTAGGGATCTTTTGGTTGGTTTTGGTCTTTTGGGCCAGGTGCAGCAAGAGCTCCTTCCTTTAGGAGCACTAATATAGTAAAGGGTACTAGGTTAAATCAAGATATAAATATAAAAGAAGATGTTAGTGTACTATAAGGAACGAAAGAGTGTTTAATTAAACACTTCGCGTTTTATTATAGTAACGCATACTAAATTTATAAGGACGCTAAGTATAGCGTAAGCTATTAGCTATAAGAGTCTAAGTTAAAAGGGTTCTAAGGTATATAAGAATCGGATAACTAGTAAGATAGACTATATTATAGAAAAGATATATATAGATATAATAAACCCAAAGATCTAATAAACCTATTTAGAATAAATGCAGAATATAGCAACAATAAGGCAATAAAGACGGTTTACTAGAAATATATAAACCTTAAGAATATAATAACAGAGGCAGAGATTAAGATAGCTATAGAGCAAGGATTAGTAATAGGGATTATAAATTCATTAAATATATAGATTAGGGCTTTAAACCTGGGGTAGGTATTAAACCCTACAGAGATAGAGGATATAGCTAGAGAGCTAGGCCGCTAAGTAGATAAAAAGGCTTATAAATCTAATAAGCAGCTAAGTAAGGGAGTAAGATATTTAGGGGACTAAGATTTTAAAAAATAAATAAGGACACCTATAATAGGAGAATAAAGTATTTAGCGTAAGGATTAAAAAGTCAACACCATAATTAAGAAATTCGAGGATCTTAAGGAATTACTTGCTAAATATAAACTAAACGTAAACTAGAAGAAGACTAGATAGGACTTAAGGCACTAATTATAGCGTAATAAGAACGAAAAGAGTACTAAGGGCTTAGTATACTGGATTACTTAAGGGACAGAGCACCTATATAAAAGGTTACTAATAGGCTAAGGGCAGGTATACTAAGAGCTAAGTAGCTAGATAAACTAGAACAAGAAGAGAATCTAGGGATTCTAACTAGGTTCGAAGAATAATATATAAAAAGCTATTATAATAGAGTAAGAAAGTAATATTTCCTTATAGACAGATTATATACACTTAGGGAACTATACTAAAAGTGGTATAGGTAGCGTAAAGACAATAACTAGGAAAGCTTTTATCTATAGTTATATAAACAAGTTATTTAGAACTAAGCAATTTTAGAGAGATATATCGTTAAAGGATTTAAAGGAGTAGTTAGAGGACTAAAGAAGTAACTGGCGCACCCTAGTACTAACTAGAGATATAGTAACACTTAAATTAATATAATAGAGGTTTAAACTTATAGAAGTTAATAAGCCGAGAGTTAACCTAAAGTACCTAGCATACTATCTACGTCAGGAAAACGGGGAGTGGCGTAGGAAATTTGGTTTCGCTAGAAGTACTTTTGGGGCCCGGGGCTAGCTTTCCGCCATATTCGCCAAACCCTGGGGCTGTACGCTGGCTTTTCGCCATATTAGCCAAACCCTGGGGCTGTACGCTAGCTTTTCGCCATATTAGCCAAAC
>Ga0307507_10009566_pt1 | contig 12849 bp, 5 predicted proteins | sample 7_EM_MG_FD_207223 | JGI IMG/M metagenome (GOLD analysis project Ga0307507, IMG submission 207223) | Populus trichocarpa ectomycorrhiza microbial communities from riparian zone in the Pacific Northwest, United States - 7_EM | ecosystem: Host-associated > Plants > Roots > Unclassified | place... | reverse complement strand
ATTAAATCTCTTGAAAATTGGTTGAATGATGGGTATTTACAGGCTCTACTATGTTATATAACCTGTTTAATTTTCAGAGTAATGATAATTGAGATACAGATGGTTTATATTGGTACAATGAATTTTATACAAAAAAACCAGTCTGAACCAGTCTAAATCAGTTCCATGGACTGCAAAAGACTGGTCCTAGGTGGTTTGGTTCAGTCCGCACAATATCTAGGTTGGTCCTAGACTGGTTGTGGTTCATGGTTGCCTGTTTTGGGGGGAAAAAACCGGACTGAACTGGACTTGCAAACACTAGAAGATGCACTTCAATCACCTTTAGGGTAAGATGGGAGATCAGAGGTGGAAATTGATGTCTTTCATCATATTGTAACAATGAGTTCCAAAATATTTAGCCTCTATAGGTGGTAATTTGTGATGAATATTACAACCACTTGGTGTGTCATTCATAGTGAACACCAAATTTCTGACTATCCAAGGAACAGTCCTACTGTATATGTCCATTTGCTCTGTTGTTCACCAAATTGAAAATCTTCTAATTGTTATTACCTACATGGCATGTCTACTATTCTCCAGTTTTGAATGGCTATGTTGATGGATATTTAGCCCTACATATCCAGTGCTATCTCAACTGAAGTGCTCTAGAGGCCAGATACCACATTCCAGACAAACTTTGGCCCTACATAAGACTAGATACATAGTTCAGACAAATTTTTGAAATTTGACTTAGGCTAGATAAAATCCAGACAGACTTCTCCAAAATTGGTACAGACAAGAATCTGAAAATCAGTGATTTTATGTCAGACTTTTTTATTTCAGTTACAACTGGCCAGCATCACAACCATGTTAGAACACCAGTTCTCTCCCAGCCGTAACTGATTTCAGCCAAAATCAGTGATTGCAACTGGGTTATGTCCTGCCAAGTTGGTTGAGAAGGGTTGAGATTGGTCCACAGAGATTGATACTGATTTCAACCAAGATTGCAACTTGATTTGCAAATCAATCTTGTTTTTGAGATCATATGATATAATTATTATAATTTCTACCTTAGTGGCAGTGCCAGTTGTTGATACCAGAAAGGCTTGCAAAGCATGCACTTGCAAGATTTATTACTATTACATTTGTTTGTAGTCATAGCACCTTTATATTTTCAAGTGGTTCATGTTACTCGGCCCCATGATAAGGAGTGAAGCACAGCAAGGTGCTGCATCATGTTGTTGTTTGTAGGTAGACTTGAGTGAATGACCATCATAATAACCTGAGATTCAATGTTAATGATAATATATGACCCACTGGTGTAGTGGTAACTATCAACAACTAACCAAAGGTAAGTAAGTACTATAAGGCTAGAGTGTGAATAGAGTGGTCTGCAATGCACACTAAGAAATTGTGACTTTGACACTGGGGAGAACTGGCTATTTGGCCAATGGGCACATGAGTAGGCATATGTTGATTGGAGGCATTAATGCTCTCCCATATTCTTCCCATATGCCTACCATGTACATTTGAAATTTAATTCAAGTAAGCTCCAAAATGCAAATATCATGGGATTCCTAGTCACAGAAAAAACATGCCCATCAAAATATGTGGCTGATTTGTCCATTCAATATGTGACTACAACGTGCCCAATAGGCACATCACAGTAACATGCTTGATGTATTGCCACTCTAAAGTAAATATGCACATACAAATGCAATCAACACATGGGGCTGGTAGGCACATATAAGATGCTTCTGATGTAATCAGGGCACAAATTAAAAAGCCACAGAATAAATCTACCTATCATCCAGGTAATATGTGGATGTCATGCACATGCTGAGAAATTTTATTATCTGAGCCTTGGTAAATTCTGGTTACATATAAAATATTCTTTGAGTTTGCCCCAGTGGCACATAAAGGAGATATTTTGGTCACATTTAAAATGTAATGCTTTCATTTGCTTCAAAATGAATACAGTATTTTCTGGGCAGTACTATTTATAATAATCCCAGTGTATCTATGTGAAAGTATATTGAATGATTAAAAAAAAAAACAGAAAAAACTTTGCATTTGCCCAGGAAACACATCAAGGAAAAAAAAGACCTCATTACATACTGTGCCTGGTCAGCTAGTTGGCCAAACCAGGTAGTTGGCCATTCAAGCCACCCAGGCAGGAATAAACCTGTCCCTCCCAATTTTTTTGCAGAATCTATTGTCTATACACATTCTAGATAGTCTCATGAAAGAAAATTGGGTGATTTCTGCTTCCCTGCCCTTGAAGATCACCAAAGTAACTTGATTTTATAGTGTGAGACCATTTCAGCTATAAGTAGTAACATGGCCTAAAGGGGACAGTGATATCTCAACACTGAGAAACATTTGTCATTGAGTTCTTTTGAGCACATAGTCAGAGGAAGGTCATCACATGATAAACTAGAGGGATAATAGCCCTTGTTTACCAGTAATTTCACTTTAAATTTCATATTTTTGTGAAGTGATCAAGCATATTTTCAATATTTAAGAACCTAGACTGTCAGTCCCTTTTCAAGAGAGAGGCCTAGAAAGCTGGAATAAATTTTCAATCCTGCTATTTAGAATAGGTATAGCAGCATAAAACACACCAAAAGGTATTTTACATGTTTTTTTTCTGGCCAGCATGACCTCAAATCCAAAAATGTTGAAATCACTGAAGGCAATTAACTTTAAAGAAATATGGCTTGATTTTTATTCAAAAAACATGAAGCCACATACAATTGAAAGAACAAGAGACTATTTACTAACTGTAAAATTTTTAGAATACTATCTTCAATTTTGGCTGCACTAGAGCAACTTGACCAGCACTAGTCATTTTGGATAAGCATTATTTCAAACCTAGATCAGTTAGACTGCCAGTTAGCAACTGATATGATGGCTGTTTGATGACAGTTGACAGTGTGGCCAACTACCTGGTTTAGACCAGTTTCACAACCTCTGTTAGGAAAATGTGAAAAAAAATTGGGCCAAAAGGATGTCTATTCATTTAATGACACAATGAAAAAGTTACAGTGGCCAACTACCTGACCATTGACAGTACATTTTAGGTAGGATGCTAAATGCTTCTTAGTGAATTTCCAAAAAAATACAGCTGTTGGCTAGTATAGTAAAAATTTCACATTCTCTAGCAAAAGTTAGAAAGAGGAATGGCAGGGAGACTTCAGTATTCAATATTAAGACTCAGTAGATAATAGCAAAATGTATGAAAGACTATTAATATAATAATGGCTGGACAATGATGTCATTGTGTGACAACTTGAAAAATAGGATTCTTCAAGTTCCTCATACTTTCTTAGCAGAATAAAGGGAAATTGGATTGGATTAGAGCTAGGAGGTTATCTACCAATTTTTCTGGCAAAACTTTTTGTGGAATATTCATGATCAAAATTGTGTCAGTGCTGTTAGGGCATAGTAGTTGGTATTGATAAGAACAATTATTATAACTTACTGCAGTCAGCAATGTAATTAACTAGCATTATTAATCATCATTCATATTTAGTGTATAGCTTATTATTATCTACTTACCCTTTACTGCTGACAATCAATTTTTTAGCACTTATGTTGGGACACCAGTCATAGTTAGCATTGTTAATAATTATTCATACTTAGTGCATAGCTTACTTTTATCTACTTACCTGTTAGCATCAGCAAAGTAATTGATTAGCACTAAATTTTGTGACAATCAGTGACTGACAACTTGTACAGCGTGCTGAGGGCATAGTATGACTGGCTGATCCTGACATAAGTGGTAATAAATTGCTTTTCTGATGCTAGATACTAGTAAGCTATGCACTGAGTACAGGTAATGCTAACTGCTGACTGCTAATAATTAATTGTTCTTGTTAATGTTAACTATTACAGTATGACTGGCTATCCTAATCAGATGTATGAGATACTACTAGGCTATGCAGTGAGTACAGATGATTATTAATAATGATAACTGCTGACTGCTAATAATTAATTGTTTTTGTTAATGATAACCATGACTGTATAACTGGTTATCCTGATCAGATGTGTATGAGGCTGATCCCAACATAAGTGTGAATCGATTACTTTGCTGATGCTAGATTAACTATGACCATATGAGTGGCTATCCTGATCAGATGCTAGATACTACTAGGCTATGCACTGAGTATAGATAATTATTAGTAATGATAACTGCTGACTGCCAATGATTAATTGTTCTTGTCAATGCTAACTATGATGGATAATTATTAACAATGATAACTGCTGACTACTAATAATTAATTTTTCTTTATGACTGGCTATCCCGATCAGATGTATGAGGCTCTGTCCTCTCCAATGTCCTTTGTGCCCACTTTCTAGATATTATGCCTTCACAGTATCCAGAAATCTATCCAACCATTGACATTAGCAGACAGCATGAAAGTGCATTCTAACACCATAACCAGAAGGCAGGTTGGGATACCTGGTAGAAATGGTTTCAAAATCTGAAGGGTGGTTGATTTATTGGTGGATACACAATGAGTCACAACATGATCATGACATGACAACCATGATCTTATGAGATTGAAGTTGGACAGTCAGATGAATGGCTGTTTGAGTTGATACTGAGGACCAGGTTAAACTTAATGGTGAGTAACAGACATGGATAAGCAGATAGCAGTTTCTAGTTGTTATAAATGTTAGCTGTACACCAGGATCAGCCTTCTACATCTGATCAGGATAGCCACTCATACTGTCATGGTTAGCATTTTTAATAATTATCTGTACTGAGTGGATAGCTTATTATTATCAAGCATCAGCAAAGTAATTGATTAGCACTTATGTTAAGATCAGCCTCATACATCTGATCAGGATAGCCAGTCATACTGTCATGGTTATCATTGTTGATAATTATTGGTCATAGTTAGCATTGACAAGAACAATTAATTATCAGCAGTGAGCAGTTATCATTATTAATAACTACCTCTCATAGTTAGCATTGATACTAAATATGGATGATGATTAATAATGCTAGTTAATTACATTGCTGACTGCAGTAAGTAATAATACTTGTTCTTATCAATACCGACTACTATGCCCTAACGGCACTGACACAATTTTTATCATGCACCTTCCACAACAAATTTTGCCAGAAAAATCATGGCTAACCTCCTAGCTCTAATCCAATCCAATTTCCCTTTTATTCTGCTAAGAAAGTATGAGGTACTAGAAGAATTCTGTTTTTCAAGTTGTCACACAATGTCATCATTGTCCAGACATTATTATATTACAGCACTTTTCAAATAGCTTGACAGTAACGTGATTTGTGGGAAAGAGAAGAAGACCTGACCTCAGATTAGGGTTAGTACCATTTTTGCGTGTTTTCTTGCTGTACAATGCATTCCAATATGATGCCTCCCAAAAAACGTTCTAAAAAGTCCTCTAAAGATAATATAACACCTCAAAATGGACCTCCCGCTTCCACAGCCACCAAACCAGGACCCTCAGCCATTTTAGATGCCCTCAATCACATAGAAGAGTTGGAAGATGGCCTCGATGAACAGGCTGATGGTGAGCTGGAAGAAGATAGTGATCACGGAGATGGCACTGGGCAGAATAAGCAAGGGCAGGATTCAGCAGAAGGTGAGGCCGATGCTGATGATGAAGAGGAGGAACCATCAGACAAAGACGCACCTGTTGTGATTCCACAGAAGCGGGCAATCAAGACTGGTGCTCCTGTAAAAGCGAACAGTTTACACCTTACATCTCCACCTTTTGCTTGTGCTGAACCCTTTATCTAGAAAATGTCAACAATACTGTGCGAGAACATTGTCTGGATCACGCACTCAAAGCTGACAAACCGTGTGCCGTTAATGTTACATACAACCTTGTACTATTCTTGACTGTGGAGCTTGCTCGGGCTGTTACTTGTCGCAAGCCAATCGTGGCATACTTGGTTCTCAAAAGTGACATGAACTTCGAAGATTTCTATGCAAAATTGAAGATAAAAGTCTGTGACAGTCTGTTTCCGGGCCAACCAGTTGTTGGCAACAATTCATTCAAAATGATGTTCTCTGTTCCTCGTCATGTTACTAATCCTCTCAAGCTTGTCTCTGCTGCTGATTATGCCCATCTTATTGCTAACATCGCCAAAATCAAGACTAATCCAAATGCAAAGATTGTGATTGAAAGCCATGCGCCAAACCTAGTTTGTGTATAATCTGACATTCCTAATATGCATACTCATGTCATTTACAGGAACCTGGAAAAGAGAACTTGCTAAATCCTGCTGGAGATGTCACATCTGCAGGGCCTGCTGGAGTTGATCTGAAGAAAAAACCAAAAACCAAGGTACTCTCATCGTATATGCATAAAGATGATGCTAACTATCTTCAGGCTCCTCAAGAGAAAGATATTCCGGCAGCCAACATTGTGCTCAATGACAAGATTCTTGCCCTTTGCACTCAGTGGGAGTGCAATGTTTCCACATGTTCTTCAGAACACTGCTTTATTCCTGTGGAAGGGCTGCACTTCACTTTGAGTCACACTCATTTTGAGAAGTGGGGTGCTGCAATTGTACGTTCTCTAGACCTTTTTATAGTTTTGATGACAACTGATAGTGTATACACATTATCTAGCTATGAGGTGACAACTTTGCGACACTGGAAAAACCACCGAACATGAATCTGTTCAATGCAGTTTTGGCCCATGCTATAGCCTTGAAATCACCGATCCTACAAGCACGAATCAACCAAATGAATTGTGACAAGGCTCCTCAGCCCCCAGCTGCTCCTGTCATCAATGTCGTACTTCCAAATAATCTGTATGGACAATACCCCCCTCCTGTGCTTCCTCCGCCTATTCCTGCACCACATACGACAGGTCTAATCCCCACTACCCATGAGCCAGGCTCAAGACTCAACATGGCGACATTTTGCACGGTTTATGAGCTCTCAGACGCGATCTTACAGTGATTGACAGATAATGCCTATACAGCGACACATGCATTTGCATATATGGAAACAGCAGAATTGCATGAGATGGGATTCAAGGCAGGGGAGATTGTTGACTTGAAGGAGGCTGTGAAGGAATGGGCAGTCCCACGAGCATAAAATACATCACATTTGTCTATCCATCCTGTCCTTACACAAATGTACAATGCTACAGACATTCAGAAGTAACCCACATGTATAATATAACCAACAGTGTCCTCTGCAGTAATAACCTCCATGATCTGCATCAAATCAAACATCATCCCATCACCTTCCTGTGCCAAAAGTGCCCTGTGTCGACAGATAAAAGACTTGATTTTTGAGAACACTTCTTCGATAGGATTCAAATCGGGGGAGTAGGGAGGCAAGAATTCAATATGGACACCTAAAGCCTTCTATGTGCATGAATGGCGAGATGCTATTGAAAAAAATGCACACCAAATTGCTCCAATAATTCCAAAATACCTTCTCCATGATGTATGCGCACATTGTCCATCACAAGAACACTGAGGACACCTGGAAATGGAGACAAAAGCAGCATCTATAAGAATATCAGCACGCCAATAATGAATGAAGTCACAGTCAGTGAAAGTCGTGATACCACGTCAAATTCCAGGTATTCCAGGAACCGATCGTGAGTCATCGAACCTTCAACAACAGTATTAGAGACCATGCCATCAATTGTGAGTAAGCCTTTGGCTGAAAAGCATTGTCCACGGACAAAGACACCTTTCTTCACAGCACAAGTCCCTTTCCTAGATCGTCCTTGACGTCGACAAGAAGTTCTCTCATCCTTTGAATACTCGTCAAGAAAGCCTAATTGCTCAGGTGTATACTGAGCCATGCATTGTATAAAGTCAGCTTGTAGGTTTTCATTTCTCTCTGAGGCTATTTTCTTCAACTTCTTGCTGGATACATTCACACGAACCAGTTCTTGATGAATCATTGTGTAGTGAGCAGAGATAAACTGGTTGGTCTCCAGAAGAAAGAGAAGTTCATCCAGAAACCAATCAGGATGCACTTTTACAAGCTGCTTCAAGTAGTCAACATTGTTGAAGCTAAGAATGCGAGGGCAGCCGCAGATGCCAAAGGTATGTTGAACAACATCACCAGTGTTATTCCAGAGGCTCAGTACCCGATAGAAAGTCCATGCAGACATCCCGAGGCAGACCAGAATGTCCACGAGAGGGAGAAGATCGCACTCATAGAGCCTGATGGCAGCCATCTTCAAATCCCTTGATATCTTGCAGAATGGCATTGCGGGAGGAGCTGGGGGGAGGCAGGACGGTGTGGAGGTGGCAGAAGCGCCAAAATGGTACTAACCCTAATCTGAGGTCAGGTCTTCTTCTCTTTCCCACAACTCATGTTACTGTCAAGCTATTTGCAAAGTGCTGTAATAGTCTATCATACATGTTACTATTATCCACTAAGTCTTAATATTGAATGCAGAAGTCTCCCTGCCATTCCTCTTTCTAACTTGTGTAAGCACAGCAGGGATGAGTCCTCTCTTTTGCAATGGAAATAGTGTTTATGTTTTCTTGTGTTATTCATTTGAAATTTATCACATATTAATTAATATTTTATATAAATTACACCTATACAAAATATATCTAAATATCTACTACTTTTTAGAATAAATTACTACAGCTGCTTGTCAGTCAATTGACTCCCCAGAAGAAAATATCCCTATACAAGTCTTAAAAAAATCCTCTGTAATTCTTTCTGATTTTCTGTTTATGGTAAAAGGTTCCTACAGTGTCAAAAAGTAAATGAATCAATGAAGCAATGAAGAAAATTTTGTCTAAGTTCTCAGTTGACAAAGGTTGACAAAGAATGAGTTTTATATGTAGACTCATACAATGCATTCTGGCCTCCAAAAAGGTAGATGTTGCAGTGTCAAGTAGATCATATTTGTGGAAAGAACATTTGCATCATTCCATAGTTACCTCTTTATTATTCCATAGGTCACTGTGATGACAACTATTTCAAATATACAGTGTGAAGATCTCATGCATTTATTTGTAAATGTTCCTTTTCAACCTGAGTGCTCATGGCAATCTGAGTATTTCAACACCAGAGTCTAATAACAGCTTGTATCATACAGTGGTGGTAAATGTTGTTGGAGGTCACCTTAAATGCCGAAATATTATATGCTCTTAGGCCTGTTTTAAGGCCCTAATTTGTGTGGTTCTAACAAGCCCAGAATCACACAAAACAGTCCAGAACACATCAATTAATGGTGAAGAATCTGCATAAAAACAGTAAATGTTGTTGGAGGTCACCTCAAATGTTGAAACATCATGCACTCTCAGACCCGTTTTACAGCCAATTGTGAAACAATAGAGCAGCTCGGTTCCCATTCCAGCTCAGCAGGTTGTTTGTTTGTGGTGTACACCAAAGCCAAATAAATAAATTAGCAATGTCTTTTGAGGACACCTGACGAGACATGGTAACAAGCATTTTCTTGACAGGTTCTGGGATGTGTCTTCCATGACCAGCCTGCACCATTATTATTCAAGGAAAGGGAGGTGAGGGTATGTAGATAAAGTTGAACCAAGCCAGTGCTTATTTAGGACGGTGCTGGTGTTCAGCCATCAACAAAACAAACAAATGGCTGAGCTGGAACAGGAACCGAGCTGCTCTATTGTTTCGCAATTAGCTGTAAAGCTCTAATTTGTGCATTTCTAACAAGCCCAAAATCACATGAAACAGTTTAGAACTCATGATAATAGGAACAAGTTTTTGAACCTTGAACAGCAGGAGCCAAACAACACCAAATTATGACATGTGCCAAGGATCATCTGAACCCCAGCAAGGGTTCAGACAAGCCTTGGCACACATCACTGTTTGGCCATGTCATTGATTGCAAATATTTTTTTGCATTAGAGGTCTGAAATATATCTTATTATCATAAGTTTTGATCCATTTCATGTGATTTTGGGCTTGTTAGAAACACACAAATTAGAGCTTCAAAACGGGTCTAAGAGTGCATAATATTTCGACGTTTAAGGCGACCTCTGACAACATTTACTGTTTTTACACAGATTCTTCACCATTAATTGATGTGTTCTGGACCACTTTGTGTGATTCTGGGCTTGTTAGAACCACAAAAATTAGGGCCTCAAATGGGTCTAAGAGCATGTAATATTCCAATGTTTAAGGTGACCTCCAACAACATTTACCATTTTTAGTCAGATTCTTCACCAGTAATTGGTAAACAGCTCTGTGAGTTTTGAAGTTAATACTACATACATGGACATGTTGGAATCTGCTTAAAATCCACTTTCCAGAACAATAGATATCACAAAAATCAGATATGTTCTGCAAGAGATACCTGGTATTCTTTGTGGGTGCAACTTTGTAGGTCAACCAATAATGGCCAGCAGTCTATTTTCCTCTTGTTCCACACTTATAATAGCCATACATGATTGATATGATAAAAATTATTTGCTATAAGCTGATGCTTTCAAGTGGCAGCCATCACCTTCCTTATTGATATTGACACTGATTCAGTTCACAACAAATGATGGAGTTGTATAAAGTGCTGTTAACCAGTGATGTCCATTTGGAGTGAGAATCTGTACCATCACCAGACGGTTCACACAGTCAGCAAAAGCTTGAAGTGTCAACTACAAAAATATTGACAGAAGACTACAAACACAGGATGAAGACTACAACAACCCTGACTGTGGGAAACCATCAATTTTCATGGGAGAAAGGCAAAGTTCAATATTAGAGCACTGAAAAAATCCTTGAGATCTAGGGTAATAAATGAGTCTCTTTGTAAACTCAGTGAACTTGTAAACTGAAGTTTCACTCTGGAGTTCAAAGTTGTGCCTTGTTTTGCTCCTTGGTTGCTTGCACAAAACAAACAACATGAAACTGAAGCTTCACTCTGGAGTTCAAAGTTGTGCCTTGTTTGGCTCCTTTGGTTCCTCAGACTATAGCAATAACAGAGGCCAAAGAATGTCATGGACCTTGTATATCCCTTTTTTAAAAATACTCCTTCAATGATTGCTGATGCTAACAAAACAGAGGCCCTTCAGCATGAGCAATGTTGAAGATAGCAGATACATGTAAAAACTAACAGAAGCACCACTCCTGCCTTTGCCCACCTCCTATTCTATTAAACAAGTTGGTTCCAACTTGAGTTTGTGGCTTTAGAGGAGTTAGCCAAATGATGCCAAATGATGACATGTGCCAAAGATCATCTGAACCCTCAGTAGGGCTCAGATGATCCTTGGCACACATCATAGTTTGGCAACTTTGTTGAACCTTCCTTGTCAATTGTTTCTCTTTCTTGCCCATATGCCCATATGTCATCTTCATTAATCTAAACAATCCAAATGTGACAATTCATATGTAGGAAGGTTTGGTGCAGCAGCATTGCATTTGCAATGTATCACTCAACCTTCAACACATTCAAAACATTTCAACTCAGCTAAGGGTTTCTTATTTGGTGTGTATACCTGCCCTTCTGGCCACCAAATGGTTTCATTTGTTGTGCAGCATCCAATTTCTGATTTTTGGTTATTTTTATGAGCCTTTCAAACAGCCTGAGCATCATTTTTAGACCTTAAATAGTAGTAATAGATTTGTGCCAGTTATATAAAGGCTATTAACCAGTGATAACCATTTTGAGCAAGAATCTGTGCCATCACCGGACAGTTCACACAGTCAGTAGAAGCTTGTAGTGTCAACTACAATAATGATGACAAAGACTACAAAATCCCTGAGCATGGGAAACCATCAATTTTCATGGGAGAAAGGCAAATTTCTGTGTTAGTCCTACTGAAAAAATCCTTGAGATCCAGGGTAATAAATGAGTCTCTTTGTAAACTCAGAGGACTCATAACTTTTGCTAGAGAATATGAAATTTTTACTATACTAGCCAACAGCTGTATTTTTTGGAAATTCACTAAGAAACATTTAGCATCCTACCTAAAATGTATGTAATGAGGTTTTTTTTTTTCCTTGATGTGTTCCCTGGGCAAATGTGAATATTTTTCTTTTTTTTTCAATCATTCAATATACTTTCACATGGCTACACTGGGATTATTATAAATAGTACTGCCCAGAAAATACTGTATTCATTTTGAAGCAAATTAAAGCATTACATTTTAAATGTGACCAAAATATCTCTTTTATGTGCCACTGGGACAAACCCAAAGAATATTTTATATGTAATCAGAATTTACCAAGGCTCAGATAATAAAATTTCCCAGCATGTGCATCCCATCCACATTTTGCCTGCATGATTAGGCAGATTTATTCTGTGGCTTTTCAATTTGTGCCCTGATTACATGGGCATTTTTTCTGTGACTAGGAATACCATGATATTTGCATTTTGGAGCTTACTTGAATTAAATTTCAAATGTACATGGTAAGCATATGGGAAAAATATGGGAGAGCATTAATGCCTCCAATCAACATATGCCTGGTCTGCAATGCATGCTAGACAATCTGACCTTTGGATGCTTGTGCAGGCATTTGACTGGAAAGCAGTCTAGAGCAGTCTACAACATGTGCTAGACAATTATGACCTTGGGCTACTTGTGTGGGCTGTTTGGTCTAGAGTGGTCTGCAATGTGTGCTAGACATTACAACCTTGGAGCCATCACCTCAAACAAGGAACAATCGGGCACTTAAGTGAAGTGTTTGATGAATTCCATAACAAATGAATAATTTTTGCATCTTTTATGTGATTAGAACAGACCTAGGGGACTATTTTTATTTTGTCAGTGTCTTTGGCTATTGTTCAAAGGGGATATACAAATGTAAAGAAATTGTTGTTGCTATTTTTAAAATGAGTCTTAAGATACATCCATTGGACAAAATGCTCTCAAGAATTAAAATTTGCAAATGGAATGGATTTCAGGAACAATTCAGTTTGTCT
>Ga0307507_10009565_pt1 | contig 12850 bp, 5 predicted proteins | sample 7_EM_MG_FD_207223 | JGI IMG/M metagenome (GOLD analysis project Ga0307507, IMG submission 207223) | Populus trichocarpa ectomycorrhiza microbial communities from riparian zone in the Pacific Northwest, United States - 7_EM | ecosystem: Host-associated > Plants > Roots > Unclassified | place... | reverse complement strand
AGGTTTTACTAGTGTCTTAGAAGGTTTATATAGGAAGCTGGTTCTCCTCTAGAGAAGAACCAGCGATTAGTCTCTAAATGGAAGTGGTTAGAAGCATTTGTCCTTTAATACGTGAAACTTATTCTACCTTTAACTTACCTTTGACTTACCTTCTACTTACTTGTGACACTGTTGATTAGATAATTATATGTTCTGGTTAGACTGGCCTCTTATAATTCTAATTGCTCACAATCCGTTAGGAACGTACGGCTATTAATTAATGATAATGGGCCATACTCCTTTACCCCACAAAGCAACGCCCTTACCTTAAGAGGCTTAGAGAGTCTCTCCAGAGGATCGCATTCCCTCTACTTATGAAGGAGTAGACTAGGAAGCCATGGCTGGTCTATCTAACCTTCTAAGACCCTCAGGAACGATTACTGCTGGGGAGTCATTGAAGCGGTCGCTACGCGAGACCCTACAAAAGACAAAGGAGTTGGAGATACGATTAAGACAAGCATTGGAGGCCACCGGATTCCGTGCTATGGGGAATAAACTTTTTCCATAGCCAGCCAGGACCGCGATAGTCTATAGGACACGCAGGAGATGCGCTTCTGCGCCGCAGAAATTAAGGGGTATAACCTTGTTTTAGGATACCTATGGCTTCAACAGGTTAATCTAGACATTAATTGGCCTTTAGCCTCGTATTAACACCGGAAGTCTTAACCGCGTATTGTGGTTAAAGATTAAAAGACTTTCTTAAACCATGTGTAAGAGGAAGGGTGGGCGTATGCTATATATGCCACTCTTAATACTAAGAATGGGGACGCGGAGTATTTATTTTCGGATATCTAGCTATACGCAGTTGAGGAACTAGAGATTCTATAGGAATATACAGACCTGAAGGATATTGCTAATAAGGAAGCTGCGCACACCTTGCCTAACCCTATATTGGTAGAGCATAAGATAGATATAGGAGATAAGGAACCTCTTTTTAGACCACTATATAACCTATTAGAAAACGAGCTGGCAGTATTACGTTAGTATATAGTAAACAATCTTTAGAGAGGATGGATTTGGCCTTCTATAAGCCGGGTAGGGGTACTAATTATATTTATACCTAAGAAGGATAAGACCCTTCGCCTCTATGTTAACTATTAGGTGCTAAATAAGATTACTATAAAGAATCGCTACCCGCTACCCCTAATAGGGGAGCTTATTAATAGGCTATTAGGCGTAAAGATATTTATAAAATTAGATTTAAAAGATGTATACTATTAAATCCAGATTAAAGCTGGCGATAAATAGAAAACGGCGTTCTAAATACGGTACGGCCACTTCAAGTACCTAGTGATGCCATTTAGGCTTACTAACGCACTGGCGACATTTCAGGCCTATATTAATAAGGCATTATTAGGCCTATTAGATACGATATATATGGTCTACCTTAATAACATTATAGTCTACTCTAATAACTACAAAGCATATACGCACCATGTGCAAATGGTACTAGAAAGACTACGGGAATACAAGCTCTATATAAACCTAAAAAAATACTCGTTCTATATTACTAGCATTAATTTTCTGGGCTTTATCGTCAGCGTTAATAGAGTGTTAATGGAGAAAAGCCGGGTAGACGCTATTAGGGAATGGCCATACCCCATAATATTTAGGGAAGTATAGGTTTTTATAAGCACGGCAAACTTCTACTAAAGGTTTATTATTTATTACTTATAAGTAATGCTCCTAATTACTAATCTACTAAAGGGATCTAAGGATAGCAAGAAGTTAGGACCCTTTATATTTAAGGAAGCTGCTAAGCAGGCTATAAACTGGTTAAAGGATTTGTTTATATTGGCGCCTATCCTAATACACTTCTGCTGGGAGCTACGTATATACCTTAAAACGGATGCATCCGGCTTCGCCCTAGGGGCAATTATATCTTAATTAAAAGACGGAGAATGGCATCCTGTGGCGTTTTAGTTAAGGAAAATAACCCCTATAGAGCAGCGTTATATAACGCACGATTAGGAGCTGCTCGCAATAGTCACAGTAATAAAGCACTAGCGACATTATTGTATAGGAAGTAATTATCCTATTAAAGTCCTTACAGACCACAACAACCTAGAATACTTTATAACTATAAAGGTGTTAAGCAGTTAATAAGCCAGATGGGTGAAGGCACTATTATAGTACAACTTTAAAATTATGTACTGCCTAGGAAAGACAAATCCCGCTAATAGGTTGTTAAGATGTCTGGATTATAAGACTAAAAGAATCCAGGATAGTATAGGGGAAATAATTCCCATATTGCAAAATTTGCTTAGGAAGAAAGAAGAGTCTTTCCCTAAAACTATAGAATTCCGCAGTAGGGCAAAGGTCCTGGTAATATAGCTGCGAAGCACTATAATAATGGAGCTGTAGGATATAGTTACGGACCAAGTTATAGACCAAGTAGATATTATAAAGTTGGCGTACCCTAGAATTAGCAAGAATTCTATAGAATATACTAGGGGTGTTACGGCACCTTTAACTCAACGGCGTACTAGCTGTAAGTTTCCAGATCTAGAAGGGATAGGTAAGATGCCTATCCACAGCGTAGTATACTGTATAATAGTAGGAGAATCTGCTGGCACTAATAGTTTAAAATATCTTATGCCACGCCTAGAGTCCGTAATGGCGGCGGGCGAAACGGAAATAAGCGATCTATATAAAACCTTTCCGGATCTTCTTCTTTAAGTATAATAAAGGGACGCCTTTGTTTCTAGGGAGAGGTAGAAAGATATAGTGGAGACTAACTTAGCCGGAGTTACTAAGAAGCTATGGTAATAAGACTAAAAGGGTCTGTTACGCTTTAAGGGTGCTGTATATGTCCTAAAGGACTAAACGGTTTAAGACAAAATTTTAAAGGTCTTCTATAACAACCCTCTTAGGGGTTACTATAGTGCTAATAGGACCCTTAAGGCTGTTTAAAGGAAATACTTTTAGGATAGAATGTCTAAAGAAGTTAAGGACTATATATTAAGATATAATATATGCTAAAGGGTATAGATACCTAGGTATCGCCTATATAGCGAGTTATTAGTGCTTCCTATTCTGTAGGGACCTATATTAGAATTAATAATAGATTTTATAATAGGCTTACCCCCTACTAAAACAAAAACTGGAGAGGTTGCTAACGCTATCCTAGTAATTATTAATAGATATATAAAGTTTTTAGGGTACTTTGCTATTTTAATAACGATTATAGCAGCAGAACTAGTAGACCTGTTTTTAGAGCGGTGGCTCCTGTTTGGCACGCCAAGGGGAATTATGTCCAATAGAGGTACCGTATTTAATAGCGCATTTTGGTCTTCATTCTGTCTCTTATTAAAGATACGGTAAAGGATAAGCACTGCCTTTTACCTATAAATAGATGGGCAAACAGAGCGTCTAAATACGTTATTAAAACACTACCTCCGCTGCTATATTAATTATTAACAGGATGATTGGCTATTGTGGTTAGCTCTAGCGTAATATATATATAATATAAGTATCTATAGTAGCACAAAAATGACCCTTTATAAAGCACTGTTTAGGGTAAAAGCAAATAACCCCTAGAATGTTGAGGACATTATTCCTAAAAGAGAGGCACTAGCGGCGTCTAAGAGAATTAAGTAAATAAGAATTTGCAAAGAAGAACTTAAAAAGCACTTACTAAACGCCTAGGCTATATAAAAAAGGTACTATAACGAGGGACATATGCCTAAAGAATTTGAAATAGGAGACGAAGTCTTACTATTTATAAAAAATATCCAGATAAAACGTATTAAGAAGAAGCTGGACTATAGGTAGCTTAGACCCTTTAAGGTAGTTAGGAAAACTAAAGGAAATTAAGCCTATAAATTAGAATTACCAAAATTATATCTAATATATCCCACATTTTATGTTTCCTTATTAGAGTTATACTAGAGAAGAGATAGTATAGAACTACCCCTACCTAGCAAAATTAATGGGGAACTAGAATGGAATATAAAAGACATTCTTAATTAAAGATAGTATTAGAAGAAACGCGAATTTTTAGTTTATTAGGAAGGATACTCCTAGGTATATAATAGTTAGGAACCTAAGGAGTACCTTTAGCTAGAATGCAATACGGTAATTAAAACTTTCCTAAAGACTATAAATTAGGATTTAGCAACGGTTCCGGATATGCTATAGGTAAGATAATAGGGAAGACCCCGCAAATCAAAACCATAAGGTTAAGCATAGGCATTAGAAACGGGAATGTTTTGCTATTATAATAGGGATCCTAGAATCCTATAAGAGAAAGCTATAGGGATCCATATAAAAACCACTAGGGATGCTATCTAAAGAAGATGCTGTTTAAGAATAAGTAGTAGCACTAAAAGAAGGGGCCCTAGGGACTTAGAAGGATTCCCTAGGGATAAAAAAAGAGTATCTGGTCTAACACTAGAGATATATAGTAGAGTTAATAATACAAAGAGGACCAAAAAGACATAGAGTAAAGATTTAGAAATTTTAAGAAATTGTAAAGTACCTATAAGAACACCACCCGTTTATTATATATGGAGATTATAGCGGTATGCTACTTTTACACAGACTGTTACTAAAAATAAGAATAGAGGTATCCCTAAAGTATAAAGTTAATTCCCAGTACTAGGGCATCCTAGAGGCACTAGAGAGGCACCCTACAAAGCTATCCTATAAAAAGAAAGAAAGAATAAGATAACAACTTAAATACTAAAAGTAGCAATAGGAGCCTCCTCCTCTATCTTAACGTTATTGTTGGTAGTATTATTAACACTTCTATTCCTAGAAGCATTAGCATTCCTACTAATATTCTTCTTAAAGTAATAAGAACTAGATAGACCACTATGACCAGAGGACTAGTAGGGAGAACGTTTATCTTTATTACTATCCTTAGTGTTATCCCTAGGCTCCAAATTAGCATCTAGGCTAGGATTAGAAAGTTAATAACTAAAGAGTTAGTATAGTTCCTAAATATATTACTAAAGAGACTTACCTATGTTACGGACGCTTTAAGTACAATATTACAACTACTTAGGGAAGAGTCGCAAGAAGCTAGTTAGTTAATACAGGTATAGTCCAGAATAGATCTAGTGGAACCATGTGATAAGGAATAGTAAGCGAGTTATATAATATTATACGTAATGTATAAAGTGTACGCAGTGTACGTCTACGTATAATATGTATAACACGTACCTCATATATAAGAGAGGATTTCTTAGGAGTATAGTTATATATTTAAAGGACCTTAGTCCCTACTATAGATAGTTCTCTCCTTGTAGTAAATCTTAGAATATAATTGGAGTTAATCTGTTAGGTAACCACTCCACTAGTTATTATTATGTTATTAATTTATTCTTACCTATATACCCAGCCTAATAATAGAACCCACCATAGTTCCTACTACAAGGTTCCGTTACACATTTACTACCAAGGTTACGGTATTAAACAAGATTGAATAATATGCCACCAAAAGTACTAGTTACAATGGCGTCGACGGCAGCCATAACCTCAGGGCTAGGTGATACCAGTATGGACAATAGGGGTTCTTAAGTGGTTACGCAAGGTCAGTTATAGGAAATGGTTAATCACTTATAAGATAATAATAGGATACTTAAAGAACGTATTAATGGAATTAGAGCAGCAAAAATTAAGCTACCTTTAATTAAACGATTCTTAGGAGAGAAGTTAAAGCTTAAGGGATTTCTTATATAGATGCACTTTAAGGTAGTATAGGAAGGAGTGAAGTTAGTAATATTATTGGATTAAGTAGCCTACGTAGGATTGTTCCTAACGGGGAGGGCACTTAAGTGGTTTAAGCTGTATCTCACGGAAATATAGGCTAATGGTATAACAACTACTAACCAGGACGTACGGTATATATTTACTAGTTGGAACGGGTTCACAGAACAACTAATATAGATATTTAGAGACCTAGAGGCTATAACTATAGTAGAACAAAAGCTTTAAAACTTAGTACAACGCACTTTAGCAATTAAGTATACAACACAGTTTTAAATACTAGCCATATAGGTTAAGTGGAATGATAGGGCGCTTATAGCATAGTATAAATAGGGACTTAAGGCTAAAGTCTAGGACGTAATTATCCTAATAGAAGATGCGGATACTCTAAAAAAGTTAATAGATTAGTTAATAAAGATTAATAATAGAATCTATTAAAGGGAACAAGCTAAGAGAGGGCAAGACAGAGTTCCACAGTTATATAAGGCGTAGAGTGCGCAATAATAGACATAGAGTTAAAAACTATGGAATGGTGCAGAGCTAATGGACCTAAGTAGTACTAAAGAAACCTAAAGGTAGGAAAAGAAACTATAGAAACCTAGAGGTTAAGGATTAAGTAATTAAAGAACCTAGGAGTAGAGGCTAAACCAAGAATCTTAGCAGTAGAAGATGTTTAGGCGGACTCCATAGCAAGAAAAATGGTTTAAAGATAGAGCTTATATAAATTATAGAAAACAAGGTCATTTCGCCAGAGACTATAGAGGTGGTTAGAGTAACTATGCGGTAAAGGGAACTAGGCCAGCAGAAAACATATACGTACAAAAGAATAATAGTATACTGTGAGGAATAAAAGAGTGTTTAATTAACAGTTTTGCGTATTGTTATAACAACGCATGCCGAATTTATAAGGACGCTAAGTACAGCGCAAGCTATTGGCTATAGAAGCCATTATTATTTAAGTTTAGAGAAACTAACGAACTAGCTTATAGATTAGACATTAAAGACAATAAATTTAACAAAGGCGAAGTATTTACCGATAATAAGGTAATAAGGGCAGCTTACTAAAAGTATATAGACCTTAGAGAAGTTAAAATAGAAACAGAGACTAAGACCATTATAGAATAGGGTTTAGTAACGGATATTATAATACTATTAGATATAATTTCCATCGCTTTATAAAACAATAGGAGCAATGTTTAGAAGAAACTAAGTAAGTAGATAACTGCTAGTGCTAGCTTATTACTTAATAAAGGCAAAAGGCCATAGGCTTAAGATTCTTAAGATAAGATAAGAGAAGCTTAAGACTTTTAAGACAAGATAAGATACACCTAAGAACCCATAACAGACAAAAACCAATAGAAAAGGGCAGTGACTTAGTTTAGTAACAAACAAATAAGTATAGGACGCAAGTTTAAGAACTACAAGTTTAGAGAACAAATAAAAACGTTAGCAATCCTAGGTAAACGTAGTGTTTAGCCTAAAGATTAAATAGTTAATACTAAGATTAAAAAGTAAGACAACTATAAAGATCTAGCTATAAGACGCAGAAAACAAGAAACTATAAATAAGTTTAGAATAAGAATTATTACATAACAGGAGCAAAAGCTAGATAAGAGGTTAGCTATACTAGTTTATATAAGGGATAGAGTACCTATATAAAGAGTTACTAATAGGCTGAGTATAGGGACACCTAGGGTAAAGTAGTTAGATAAACTAGAATAAGAAAAGGATCTAGATATTCTAATTAGATTTAAAAAAAGACATACTAAAGGATATTATAATATAGCAATGATAAGGTACTTTCTAATAGATAGACCATACACACTAAACCAATTGTACGGAAAGTGGTATAGGCAACAATACAACGATAAATAGAAAGATTTTTATATATAGCTAGACGAAAAAGTTGTCTAAGACTAACCCATTATAGAAAAACGCATAAGTTATATTAAAGGAGCGTTAATTATAATATTAAGGAACCTAGAAGAAGGATTTAGGGACTAGAGAAGTAAGTAATAAATCTTAGTACCCGTAGCAGAGATACCAGTAGTCAGGTTAACTAGGTATAGGTTTAAACTTAAAGATAAAGATAAACCAAGAGTTAACCTAAAACATACAGCGTATTATATACTATTGTAGATAGCTTGTGTAGATAACACATATAATATATATAGAGCACTAAAAGATAAGAACCGGAAGTACCTAGTAAGGATATATTAGGCACTAAAGAAAAAGCGGTTTAGGAACGCTAAGTATATATATAGATAGCACCCAGTAGAAGTATAAGGTCAAAGAAACTTAACGCTTTAACTAGAAAGATTCCTTACGGAAGAATACCTAGATGGATAATAGTGGTGGGAGTGCCTAAAGAACACTTATCTATAGTATATAGAGGAAAAGAAATAAACTAAGTATTGGCTAAAGTTGGACTAAGTATAAGTAGGATTAAGCAGCTAATAGTTAGGAAAAGGGGAGGCATATAGGACTAAAGGGAACTAATATTAGAGCCTTAGACCCTTAAAGAAATTTAAAAACAACACCTAAATTTATAAGTTAAGTAGCAAGATCAGCAGTTTAAAGCATTAGTAGATAGTAGAGCAACTAGAAACCACATATTACCAAAGGTAGTAGAAAGGATAGGGTTACTATATAGACAAAAAAAACACCTATATCCACTTATAACAATTTTAGGAGATTAGATAGCCTATAGAGGAGGTATTATTAATCTCAAAATAGGACCTATTTAGATAACTATTAAAGGAAGGCCAGTCAGAATGTCTTTTAATATCCTACTATTAGGATAGGATAAGGCGATATTAGAAATACCTTAGTTACAAGAGTATAATCTAAAGATTAATTGGGTTATAGGTTAGGTTGATATTAAGGATACTTAATAGTATAAAATGCGACAGTAAACCAAGTTGGTATAGTACTAAGTCGGAGCAACGTATAAAGAGACTAAGTAAGGCTTAAGTTATATACCAAAGAAATACCACAAGTATGGTAAAAAGTTATGGTTACTAGAAAGTGAAAAGCTATTAGAACATATAGTATAGGACCATAAAATAGAATTAGAAGAGGGAATAAGTCTAAAGTTCTTTCCAATCTATAAGCTTACTGAAACGGAGTTAGTAGCGCTTAAGGAGTTTATCTAGGAGAACTTATATAAGGGATACATCAGACCATTATAGTTATTAGCAGAATATCCAGTACTATTCATTCTAAAGAAAAACAGAAAACTTAGAATGTGCATAGACTATAAACAGTTAAATAGTATCACTAGGAAGGATAGGTATCCTTTACCCTTAATTAGCAAAATCCAAGACAGAATAGGCAACGTAAAGATCTTTATAAAGATAGATCTAAGATAGGTGTACTATTAGATTAGGATCAAGGAAGGTAACAAATAGAAGGCAGCCTTTAGGACAAAGGAAGAACTATATAAACCATTAGTTATACAATTCGGACTTATAAATATACCAGTAACGTTCCAAAAGCGAATTAATAGTATATTTGTTATAGACGCTTTAAGTACAATATTACAACTACTTGGAGAGAAGTCGCAGGAAGCTAGTTAGTTAATATAGGCACGGTCCAGGATGGATCTAGTAGAACTATATAACGAGGAATAGTAACTGAGGTCACGTGGTGTTAAACGTATTAACTATGTTAAACGGAAGGGACGTTACGTTTAATATAGACAACACGTACCTCACGTACAAGAGAGGATTTCTTAGGTGTATAGTTGTATATTTAAAGGACCTCAGTCCCTACTATAGATAGTTCTCTCCTTATAGTAAATCTTAGAATATAATTGGAGTTAATCTATTAGGCAACCACTCCACTAGTTATTATTACGTTGTTGATTTTATTTATACTTATATACCTAGCCCAATAATAGAACCCACCGTAGTTTAAGCTACAAGGTTCCGTTACACATTTACTACTAAGGTTATAGTACTAAATAGAGAGATCGAACAACATGCCACCAAGAGCAGCACTAGTTATAACGGCGTCAACGGCAGCCACAACCTCAGGGCCAGGTGATACTAGTATAGACAATAGGGATTCTTAAGTGGTTACACAAGGTTAGTTATAGAAAATAGTTAATCACTTATAAGACAATAATAGGATACTTAAAGAACGCATTAATAAAATTAGAGCAGCAAAGATTAAGTTACCTTTAATTAAATAATTCTTAGGAGAGAAGTTAAAGCTTAAAGGATTTCTTACGCAAATATACTTTAAGGTAGTATAGGAAGGAGCGAAGTTAGCAACATTATTAGACCAAGTAGCCTATATAGGATTATTCCTGACAGGAAGGGCACTTAAGTGGTTTAAGCCATATCTTACGGAAATATAGGCCAATGGTATAACAACTACTAACTAGGACGTATGGTACATATTTACTAGTTAGAACGGGTTTATAAAGCAACTAACGCAGATGTTTAGAGACCTAGAGGCTACAACCACAGCGGAATAAAAGCTTTAGAACTTAGTATAACACACTTTAGTAATTAAGTATATAACACAGTTTTAAACACTAGCTATGTAGGTTAAGTGGAATAACAAGGCGCTTATAGTATAGTATAAACAGGGACTTAAGGCTAAAGTCTAGGACGTAATTATCCTAATAGAAGATACGGATACTTTAAGAGAGTTAATAGATTAGTTAATAAAGATTAATAATAGAATCTATTAAAGGGAACAAGCTAAGAGAGGGCAAGATAGAGTTCCACAGTTATATAAGGCGTAGAGTACGCAACGACAGACATAGAGTTAAAAACTATAGAATAGCGCAGAGCTAATAGACCTAAGTGGTACCAAAGAAACCTAAAGGTGGGAAAAGAAACTATAAAAACCTAGAGGTTAAGGATTAAGTGATTAAAGAACCTAGGAGTAGAGGCCAAACTAGAGATCTTAGCAGTAAAAGACGTTTAGGCGGACTCTATAGCAAGAAAGATGGTTTAAAGATAGAGCTTGCATAAATTGCGGAAAATAAGGTTATTTCGCTAGAGACTATAGAGGTGGTTAAAGTAACTATATAGTAAAGGGAACCAGACCAGTAGATAGCACGTATATATAAAGGGATAATAGTGCACTGCAAGGAACAAAAGAGTATTCAATTAATAGTTTTACGTATTGTTATAATAACGCATACTGAATTTATAAGGACGCTAAGTATAGCGCAAGCTATTAGCTATAGGAGCCATTATTATCTAAGTTTAAAGAAACCAGCGAACTAGCTTATAGATCGGACATTAAAGACAATAAATTTAATAAAGGCAAAGCATTTACCAATAATAAGGCAATAAAGGCAGCTTACTAAGAGCATACAGACCTCAGAGAAGTTAAAATAGAAGCAGAGACTAAGACCATCACAAAACAAGGTTTAGTAACGGGTATAGCAACACCATTAAATATGATTTCCATCGCTTTACAAGACAATAGGAGTAATATTTAGAAGAAACTAAGCAAGTAGATAACTACTAGTACTAGCTTATTACTTAATAAAGGTAAAAGGCTACAGGCTTAAGATTTTTAAGAAGAGATAAAAGAAGCTTAAGATTTTTAAGATAAGATAAGATATACCTAAGGACCCACAACAGACGAAAACCAATAGGAGAGGGTAGTAACTCAGTTTAGTAACAAATAAATAAGTATAGGACGCAAGTTTAAGAACTACAAGTTTAGAGAACAAGTAAGAACGTTAGCAATCCTAGGTAAATATAGTGTTTAGCCTAAAGATTAAATAGTTAATACCAGGATTAAAAAGTAAGACAACTATAAAGATCTAGCTGCAAGACGCAGAAAATAAGAAACTATAGATAAGTTCAGAATAAGAATCATCGCATAGCAAGAGCAAAAGCTAGATAAGAGGTCAGCTATACTAGGTTGTATAAGGGACAGAGCACCCATATAAAGAGTTACCAATAGGCCGAGTGCAGGGACACTAAGGGCAAAATAGTTAGATAAACTAGAACAAGAAGAGGATCTAGATATTCTAACCAGGTTTAAAAAAAGACATACTAAAGGATATTATAATACAGCAATAATAAGGTACTTTCTAACGGATAGACCATACACACTAAACCAGCTATATGGAAAGTGGTATAGGCAATAACATAATAATAAATAGGAAGATTTTTATATATAGCTAGATAAAAAAGTTGTCCAAAACTAACCTATTATAGAAAAACGTATAAGTTACATTAAAGGAGCATTAATTATAATATTAAGGAACCTAGAAAAGAGGTCTAGGGACTAGAGAAGTAAATAACAAATCTTAATACCTATAATAGAGATACTAGTGGTCAGGTTAACTAGGTATAGATTTAAACTTAAGAATAAAGATAAACTAAGAGTTAACCCAAAACATATAGCGCATTATATACTATTGTAGATAGCTTATATAGATAATATGTGTAATATACATAGAGCACCTAAAGATAAGAACCGGAAGTACCTAGTAAGAATATATTAGGCACCAAAGGAAAAGCGGTTTAGAAACGCTAAGTATATATATAGTTGGCACCTAGTAGAAGTATAAGGTTAAGGGGACTTAACACTTTAACTAGGAAGATTCCTTACGGAAGAATATCTAGACGGATAACAGTAGTAGGAGTGTCCAGAGAACACTTATCTATAGCACATAGAGGAAAAGAAATAAACTAAGTATTAGCTAAAGTTAGACTAAGTACAGGCAGAATCTAGCAGCCAATAGTTAGGAAAAGGGGAGGCGTATAGAACCAGAGAGAACTAGTGTTAGAGCTTTAAACCCTTAAAGAAATTTAAGAACAATACCTAAATTTAAGAGCTAAGTGGCAAGATTAGTAGTTTAAAGTGTTGGTAAATAGTAGAGCAACTAGGAACCACATATTACCAAAGGTAATGGAAAGAATAGGGTTACTATATAGATAGAAGGAACACCTATATCTACTTATAACAATTTTAGGAGATCAGATAGCCTATAGAGGAGGTATTATTAATCTTAAAACAGGACCTATTTAGATAACTATTAAAGGGAGACCAGTTAGAATGTCTTTTAATATCCTACTATTAGGATAGGACAAGGCGATACTAGGAATACCTTAGTTAT
>Ga0307507_10009564_pt1 | contig 12854 bp, 13 predicted proteins | sample 7_EM_MG_FD_207223 | JGI IMG/M metagenome (GOLD analysis project Ga0307507, IMG submission 207223) | Populus trichocarpa ectomycorrhiza microbial communities from riparian zone in the Pacific Northwest, United States - 7_EM | ecosystem: Host-associated > Plants > Roots > Unclassified | place... | reverse complement strand
CCCTACTTTTTTTCCCTGAAGAAAACCTCTAGCCGGCATATCGATATCATCACACGCCGATAAAGGCCACACCGTTTGCATCGCACGAATAGGGATCGATGTAATTGTATTCTGCACCGAAGTAGCTCGCTCAGCACAATTAAGCAATTTGCCCTTCCAACCTGCAAAACGATTCTTAGTTTCATCGAGAATATCAGCAAATGCTGCCTTATTGTGCCTTCCAGTACATAGAGGAAGGAACCCCGAGGTATTTACCCGTATCCAACTGGAAGGAAATATTCAGGATAGTCTTCAGCCGATCTTTCCTCCTCCGAGTACAAGCTGGACTGACAAAGCCTTTAGACTTTGGATGAATTAACAGCCATCCCTAAAGCATTACAAATCTCTTGAAGAGTCAAATTAATTACCCGAGCTTGATCAATAGAAGCTCGAGTAAAGAATATGACATCATCTGCAAAGAATAGTGAGATATTAAGGGACCGCTCGGAGAAATCTGAAAAGGCTTCCATTCACCTCGCCTCACTCTTTAGATACACCCGATTATAGGCTTTCGCTGAATCCACTTTTTTTAACAGCCATTCCACCACAGCGACCTTTATGTGTTTCCTAGCGGAGTGAAGAAGCTCCTGGGCAATAATGTTATCAGAAGCTACCCTTCCTGGAGGAAAACTTGCCTGCATAGGATTAATAAAATCATTTAACAAGGGACGGATTCTGCACACAAGCACCTTTGTGATTAATTACAATATTCTATGCTTGAACAATCAAAACAATCAAGGTCTCAACAATAGAATCAGGGAAAGAGCCAGTAGCAAAAACCTCACTGACAACACGGGTAAACTCCTCTAGTGTTAGCCAAGCGGCCTGGAAGTGAAAGGGCCTCTTATAAGAAGGGGGAGTGGGCGTCCACATCTTGAGCAACAAATGACTGTCGGAATTAAACCTTGGAAGATGAAGCACAGATGCTTCTGGGAATAAAACTCGGCACAACTCATTAGATAATCGTCTATCCAGGCGAACATGAATATAATAAACAACATGGCACTTGCGAGGATAAGTGAATATATTCCCTTCGTAGCCAATTTCAATCAAGGAGCACCCATCCTCTCTCTGAATTTCAATGCACGACCATGAGCCCTCCCCTATTCTCTGCGGTATTAAGATAGCCGTTGAAGGCCCCTGTCAGAGCCCAAGAAACTTGCAAACCAGACGAGAATCCATATAGAAGCTTCCGTGACTTTTTCTTTCAAAGCAGAAACCGGACTTGCGTATACAGCAGAACACAGTTACACAGCCATTTATGCCCATCAAGGTCCGCAATTTCTAGGGTCAAACATCGGGAATGAATATGATGAACAGACGCGTCAACCATTTGGGAGATCGATAAGGCCCAAATCCCTCCTGCAAATCCGTTGGCACCTGATCGAATCATACCATCAAAACCCAAAATGGTAGAACCCTCATCTGCTCGAACACCTGAGATATGAGTTTCCAAAAGGAAAATAATATGGGGCTTATTATACACACGCCTTAGCTCACCTAAAGTACACTAAATCTGTTTTCCCTGCACCTCTGCAGTTCAAGCATTGAATATTGTAATTAATCACAAAAGATAAAAGGATATCAAAGAGAAAAGAAGGGGCACCCGAAAAATGCTTAGCACTTCAAATTCTCCATGGCAGTAGACATGTCACCACGCGAAAATGGGCCGATGACTTTGATCTCTCTATTGCCCATTCTACTACACGCAAATTTCTATTTCAAACCTCACAACCAAGCAGAGTAGCAGACTGCATCATGTTGCGGGTTATTGGGTTTTCCGACAAAAATACATCCGAGCCCAGGGAGGTCAGGCGAGTGTAAACAGGGGTTACTAAGAGCACAAGAGTTCCACCCTTGAGCTTAACAATAAATATATAAATAAATAAAAAACCCGCACCAGTCAACCCATTTTACCTGTTATATTCAACAACAAAATTCCAACGATTATCTTACAAACAAGAAAAACCCTTTTAAGAAATAAAAATACAAACACTACAGGTTGATAAATAATGGCAGTAATCCAGACTGAAACTAATTTATTAAAAAACTATGTTCGACTTCTCTTCTTTTCTTTCTTTTTCTTGTTGCAAAAATAAGAAATGCGCCACGGACAAACATAAATTAAAAATTCGCCCCAGCAATCTCAGAAATGACTCGGCTAACAATACATTCACTTGCGCACACTTTTCTGTAACCCCGCCCACGAAAACCAAGCCCTCCAAGTCTTCCAATGCCACAATTTTTTTGAAAAAAAAAAACTATATGTCAAAAGCTAAAAAACTAACGGTGTCTCGTATTTGTGCTACGCAGTGTCACACCATGTAAAAATTTTGCATATCCAAGTACACTAAGCTTGCCATCTGAGCTTCTGATCCAGTCTTTGATGATTGTATAGGCAGAAGGGCCTACATTTAGTTCCTGCAGTGCGGAGAGATTTAAAATTATATTCAAATAGCAACGAGTGTAACACAAATCAAACAGCAGCAGTTGTATATACCCGCGCCAATTCTTCAACAGAGATGACTCGGTTACCCTCCTGTTCAAAATGCTCAAATGCAGTGGAGGCAATCTGCTCCCACCCCTCAAGAGCCTCTAATTGATATGTGCTGATCGCAGCAGCACAAAACTCTTCGAAGTACATCTTCCTATAAGAAAGGGATTCCATCTGAAAGAGAGGTACATTTGAAAAGGGATAACCATCAACCTTGAGGTGAAGAAAAGGGAAGAAATTAAAACAGTTCCTAATCTTCAGAGCAACTAATATGTTTTAGTGGATTGACTATCAGAATAGATTTCGGTTAACATCATCCAAACGCAAATAGAGGCAGTGTAGCTATTGAAATTCAAGTGGATAGATGCAAAAATCTCTTTTGCCCAGGTAGAATATTGCTAGGTTTAGGCCTTATTTGTTTCATAAAAACCACTATCCAAGCTTTCCTATATTTATTTACCATTAAAAAAATTGATCAATGAAACATTTTCCAGTCAAAGAAAAATTTTGTTTGATTTTTAGAAAAATATTTTTCTTTAATTTTAGACGGAAAACACTTTTTAGTTGTAAAAAATCAAAAATATCATATTATTTGTTGATTTCATTTAATTTTTTTATAAACTTTGATCATCATTCTTTTCATTGTTATTTGTTTTCTCAAATCATTTTCTTAATTGAAAATTTTTATCTATCATATTTGGTCTCTATTCTTTTAATTGTTATTTATTTTTATTTGAAATCATTTATGAAATTATAATTTTTTTTAATTTCATCATCTTTCAACTTTTTTATCTATCAGACTTGGTTTTTATTATTTTAATTGTTATTTATTTTATTTGAAATAATTTATAAAATTATTATTTTTTAATGTCATCCTCCAAATTTTTTGTCTGTAAGATTTAATCCTCCTCCTTTTAATAAATTTTAAAAAAAAAAACATTAATAAGTTATTTTCCAGCTCATTTTTCATAACTTATCCAAACAATAGAAAATATTTTCTAACTCATTTTTTGTAACATTATCAATCATCAAAAAATATCTCACTTTTCAGGAATCCACTTTCCAAAAAAATCACTTCTCAAAATGAAACTACTTTCCAACAAACAAATAGGGCGTTATTTAACTTAAAAATACAAAGATAGTAACTGCTGGTTATAATATTATTAGCAGAGCTAAATATGATTACCGCATTGAGAATTTCAGGAACCCTCGACTCTCTCATGGCATCAGTTGCATTATGTACTAAAGCCTGCAAAAAATTGCATTTCTTTTTTTTGAGAAGTCTTATATTATCATTCCTACTCCAATAATAAACCTGTAGACTACAGAGATTGATTGAAATAGAAACGGTGACTGACCATTCTGAAATTGTCCAGTGAAACACTTCCATCACCATTTGGCCCTAGCAGATTGAATTGAGCTCTAAGATAGAAAAGCTCATCCTCAGTCAAAGCTTTTGAGAGAGCCTGCAATAAGAAGAAAATCCAAAGAAATGTCAGCTGACATACAAAAGAGAATATCAACTTTAACTCTTCAACCATTTTACTTTTAATCTTCAGCAGAATTCAAATATTCAGCTACATTGATGATTATGCCTTTTGCATCAGAAACAGCAGTTGAGTCAGTAACTAGGTCAGAAATAGAGTCAGACAAATCTTCACTTATACCTAACAAATAGTAGCGACTTTCACTTGAAGCAGCCTTAATCCAAATGCAATGGACGTGATCACTGCTATTAATTTAACTTTTAGACAAAACAAACCAAATTTAATTTTAGTTTCAGGTTCTGTTTCATTAAAAAAAGATATTCTTAATAGTTTAGATAATATCAGGGGGTTTCAATAAAAAATTGGGTTAGGAACCCCAACAAATGATCAATGGATTTTTGGTAATTAACAAAAATAATAAAATCCGCACAGCTTAAACCTTATCAGCAACAGATTTTGTATGACTATACCCCCTCCACCCCCAACCCCCTTACAAAAGAAAAAGGAGTAAACGGGGAGGGGGGGGGTCCAAACGTTTGAAGATTCTCTGCAGAAAGCTTTGAATCTCCATGGTGAATAATTTTTGCATTATCAGGATTGAGATACAGTATAAAATCCTTAAGGCACGGCATGAGGGAAAAGAAAAGGTACCTTTAGTGCTGCACGTTTAAAAGGTGTAGCATGTAAGTACACCTTGACTAGCTTGTAGATCAATATGTCTACATGTATAGGACGACTATCATCCCTCAACCATGGGTGAGCTGCAATAATAGAGGATTTTGTTAGCTAAAAGAAATCAAGAAATAAGAAGTGTCAGATGTGAATTTCTCAAGATCATGTTCTGAATTGTCAATAAGCACGTAAGATGCACAATGCAAATATAAGATGATAGACTAATTTTGTGCACGTGTCAAACATCCAACTATTCCAAGTGATATATGTTTCCAAAATATTTCAGCCACTTCCACCTCCAGCTGACACCTTTAAACAACATGGACACAACCAAATAGCCTATGCAATAGTCCTTTGTTCAACTTTATTTGCATGAGGGACTTTCAAAGGGGACAGTTCATCATCCATCATCCATTAAAAATGAAAATCAAGGATCCTTCCGATCTAACATACTGCTATTCATCCACCGCCAATTCTCCATGGACGCTTTCTTATCATAGAAAAGAATGCCACAACCTTGTGATAAACTTGCAAAACCATCCTCGCTTATCCATTGTTTTGTCAATGTCATGGGAATGTTTTCTCCAAGTAATAGAGGAATTACCAACTTACTTAGAGCTTGGACAGCAGTCATTCTTTTCCTGTAGTCCTTGTTCAGAAGTCTCTTCACAAAATCCTTGGCCTCTGGAGTGACAGAAGGCCAGGGTAGATCTTCAAAGTTGGGATCAGATCTCAGCACTGCACGAAAAATCCCTGATTCAGTCCGTGCCCAGAAAGGCCTGCTTCCACATAACAAGATATAGGTAATAATGCCAATGCTCCATATATCTGCTTCAAGACTGTAAGATCTATGCAGGACTTCAGGAGCAACATAATATGCACTTCCAACAATATCATTTAATCTTTCATCTGCAAACACCACACAGAATTAAAACACTAAAAACTCTCTCAGATATCAACTAATACATACAAAAATCATAAAGATTTATACACCATGTATTTTAAACCAGAAAAGCATGTGATAGAAAATAGTTTATATAGTTTAGTTTAACTAGCATTTTTCTTTAGTTAATATTATTATCGTTGTTGTTGTTGTTACCTAAGAAAATATTGAAGTTCCCAACTTCATTTGTTGCCTATTCAAGTGCGCACCTAAACGTTATTTTTGGGCAGTACCATTTGATGAATCTAGTTTTTCTACCTGGTAGAGCTCTAGGTTTTCTTCTATTTTTCCTTGTGGATTGGAGGAAACCCTATTGGATCTCTACGATTTGTTTACTTCCTCCACTGTCCTGTATCATCATGTGCACAAATATCACAGAAATAAATAAAAATATGGCAGGCATGTTCATGCTCTTATATTATCAAGGTTACTAATTTTCATAGCCTGCATCAATTTAGCTTAATAATGTTAAACCCCAAATTAGCACAATCAAATCTAAAATGCTGTCACAGCGCGCATGGGAATCCAGTTATCAGGCATGGAACAAGTAAATATGGCAAGGAAATAACCAAATCCTGTGAAAACTTAAAATCTCAGTGCGGGTAACAGACCCAACCCATTCAGTGAAAGATAACTAAATCAATCTACAGGTAAAGCAATGGAGGCAAGGATAGTAATTTATGTAAGTTGACCAAAAACCATGGGAAGCTCTGCTTATTACCTGGCCTAAAAAAGTCAGAAAGACCAAAATCAATAAGCTTCATGTCAGCATCTTCACTCCCAGAAGTGAAAAGGAAATTCTGTAACAAAAGAGGATCCAGTTATGAGTACATAAACACTGTCAACCCCCACGTCACCAATGACTGCAATTATTTTATGTAAAACAATAACAAATCAAGTTTAAGGGGAAAACCTCTGGTTTTAGGTCACGGTGTACAACGCCTTGAAGATGACAAAATGCTACCACACACAAGATTTGCACAATTATAGCTTTTGCATCTTCCTCTGTGTATCTTCCTCCTCTGCAGCAGAGGAAAATGTGACATTAATATGAGTACATAACAGTTCAACCATGCAAGAATCATTTAACAAAACATAGAATTTGAATCAGTTCTACCCAGCATAGATGGATGAAAAGGTTCACATGCAACATCCATCATGGTTTTAATTTGAGGCCAAGGCAAGAAAATAAAAAAAAAAAGTTCATAGACCATGCAAACTTATTGCATTACCTTGCCAAAATTCTGTCTAAAAGCTCCCCTCCCTCACACAATCTGAAAAGCAAACAGCAATCCCCAAAACATTAGACATCAAAGTTTAAAATGTGTTGACAAAATCATACAACATAAACAGAAGTTAATACTTCTAGCAGAAAAAAAATCCAAAAATTGCCATTTTTAAATACTGCCAGAGAAAATAATGACAAAGATACAATGCTCAGTTATGTTCCTTGCATAAATTTAAACAAAAAATAATAAAAGACATACTCCATCACTATGTACACGTTATTGGCATCCTCAAATGCATCATAAAATTTGACCAGATGCCTATGTCCCGATAGAGCTTTCAGTATTTTTACCTCCCTACGAACATCTTCAATTGATATAGTGGAAGTCATCTGCCAAATAAGTCTTGTGAAAATATAGATGTTACACAATACATAATGCAATTAACCCTAATTAAGAAAATAATTCAGAGATTTCATAAATCTGATCACTGCACATAAAAGAAAAGAGGCAATAGCCAAAGCTATCAAGGAAAACAATTAAGGATACTTCTTAGGAATTAGAAAATAGAAGTTTAAGCAGAAAACTTCAATCATCGGCATATACAGGAAACATTTAATGAAGGAAAAGGCCGCAGAATTCCCATTATGCCATTGTCTCATACACTGGCACAAACAATGGACATTTCCCAGCTCCAGAGATTGTTACACATATTTTAGGCGTATGAAGGAGGAGGAAGGGGGGGCTTTGGTTTTGATTGCCTTGAGCGGACACATGCGCCAATGAGAACATATTCATGCATATGTGAGGGTACGTTCGTATTTGTACTGGCACAAACAATGGACATTTCCCAGCTCTAGAGATTGCTACACGTAGTTTAGGCGTGTGAAGGAGGTGGAAGGGGGGCTTTGATTTCGATTGCCTTGAGCGGACACATGCACCAATGAGCACATATTCATGCATAAGTGTGTGTACGTTCATATTTGTACTGTGTCAAGTAACTGGCAAATTGGCAATTGAACCTTTATATAATTCCTACAAAAAAAAAAGGGCTCAATATGATTTATAAAATAGGGTTTGAAAGGATTATGAATATGTAAAAGAATAGGCTCAACAAAGTGAAATTATAGTTTTAAATAAAATATGGCTAGAAAGTCATTTCAAGGTACAGCATGCATTTATAGAGGGTCAAATGATCACTTTGCATAATAAGTGATTGCCGTTTAATTACCAAATGATTTTCCATGTAGATGAATGTAAGATGTTAGAGAAGATTAGAAGAGGACCATGAAATATAACATTTATATGGCATTTTCGCATACTCAAACACATACATGCATATCTTATTACAAATGACAAATTAAAAAAAGCTACTACCAGAACGTATTTGATGGTCCAAAGAATGATGCCTAAAACCTATGAAGCACAATACTTAATGCATCTCCATGAAAGTATTGTAGGTATCTGAATTCTTTCTATGAATACGGACATTGGATAGATTACTCAAAAACTTCATATTCCAATGAGATTCAGTTACAGCTAGTGAATGGTTGATCTCATTAATAGAACCCGAGTGATGAAAATAATTCCACTCACATACTGTCTTCATTTTTCACAGAAGAATCAAGAGTTTGATATTTATTTATTCTATAATGCATAGCAATATAAACACAGTCACACCATATCAAGTCCTTTTCATCTTTCCAGGGTCATCATAACTGACACAACTAAAGCTGAGAACACTACCTGCAAGTTGAATATCCATTGTTTTATACTTGCAGTATTTGCATGCTTATATGCTGCAACGATGCCCAGTGAACTCAATATGTAACATCAAATTTGAAAACTCTGGCAGAGAAATATTATCATTAATGTTTCTCTCTTCAATGACAAAATTAGGCTAAGACATGAATTAACATAAGAGCTAAGGAAGTTCCTGTTGCCAGTTGCATAAATGCATATCAGGCACACAATAGCATCATTTCAGCTCATAGGATGCTTTCTTATCAGTTTCAGATGCTGACCACTATATCCGTGTATGTCATCCTCTTCGATGTACGATTTAACATCCTCACAAGTAAATAAATTCAGGGACAGATTACATCGAATGAGAACTGAACGATCTGTAACCCTTTTTTCTTAAGGTCTAACACATACATAATTATCTGGTGTGTTTAGTTATTGTGCACAGTTTTTTAACTTTTTTTCTTTCTATGCTGACTTCTAGACACGCAAAAGGAAATATATCAGTATAACTACAGTCAGATTCCATTTATTGAATTACAGATCTTTAGATCAATATCTTGCACATTCTCCTGATACTCGCGTCATTAAAACCCATGTAATATCCTCTCTGATCCTCTAAATAATGCTTATCAAGGAGTCCCTTCTTGTGGTGCCTTCAGCTACATTCCAGTTTTTGGACACAAGCTGACCTAACCAGATACCTCGTCTCGGACACTGACAAACACTCTCCTATGTCTCTTCCATTTTTTCCAAAATATTCACATCCATGTCACAATCGAAGTTTGACTGCCTTTCAAATTTCTTGCCACGCATGGAAGGAATAAATTGCAGATAAACATACGTCAAAATTACCATTGGATTTTCCACTTCCAGAAAATAACAAATAAAAAGAGAGTGATTCTCCCATCATTCCCATCAATGTGTTTCCTTACAAGTCAGCACCAGAACCAAACCACGCCTAAGAGTTGCCATACATAGCCGATAATATTTTAAACAACTGGCTAAAATTAGCCCCAACACAACAGAAAGAAGAAGTTAAACATAAAATCTACTACTCTAATTACAAAAAAAAAAAAACCCTCACTAATCAAATTGAAATGAGCATAAAATTAGTACCTTTGCTTTTGATATAATCTTGACAGCAACAGCTTCATCTTTAAGTTCACCTTTCTTAACTCTAGCAGAGCAAGTATGACCAAAATGCCCTCTTCCTATTTCCTTCCCTAACTCATACTTAGCTCCAAAATTCTTGCTATATCCAAAACTCTTATCAAGCGACTGCTCTTGCTGCTGCTCCGCCTCCACACTGCCGTGCTCCGGGATTGGTCCCTCCTTCGGCTTCCCTCTACCACCAAGCCTCTTCACCAACGACGCCGCTATATGCCTTGCCGGCGACGGCGGGGGAAACGGCCTCTTAAAAAATCTCCTGGGCGTAGACGACCTCGCCGGAGACGGCGACACTCCTTGAAGCGGGCTGGCGGCGACACCCTGTGGATACGGGCTCGGCCACGGGCTCGGGTGCGTGGAGGAGGAACTGGCCGAGTACTTCAACGAGCGCACGCCGTTACGCGGGGTGGAGGAAGGTAACGGCGTTTGCTGGTTTTGATCGGTGGAGGAAGCCACGATTGTGACGGTTGTTGCGTCATTTATGTTAGTTGAATTAGTTTTGCCGTAACACTGCCCCATCTGAAGAAATCTTACAGTCTCAGTCAAAGTCCACACATCGGACGGTTAATAAAATATTTCTCCTCCGGATCTGATCTGATCATCACCGGAGAGAAAATAATTTAAATAAAAAAAAAACAAAGCAAGAGAACCAAGTTAAGAAAACGATTAAAGAAGAGAATGAAAGAGAGTTCAAAGTCAGAAAGAGAAGAGGAAAGACAAAAGGGTTTGGCTTGTGAGACACAGAGAGACAGAGATTGAATACAGCACAGGTGAAGTAGCAGTAGCAGCAAAGGAAGGAAGTTATACTGAGGAGTTAAATCAGCAAAAGTTATTGGATTTAAAATCTGCCGTTGGATTTTGTAGAATAAATATTAATTATCTTATTTATGGAAGTGAAAATCACGATACGAGAGAGCTTGCACTGTTTGGCTATGAGATGCAACTCTCTCTTTTTATTAAAATTTAAAAATTTTATTTTAAATTTATTTTTTATAATTTAATATACTAATATTAAAAATAAATAAAATAAAATATTATTTAAATACATATTAAAATTAAAAACACTTTAAAAAATAACTGCTACTCTATTATAAATATTCTTTTCATAATAAGTGACGCTACGTCATTAATAATAATAAGAGGTTATTTTATAAAATATTTTTAATATTAACAAAACAATAAAGAATATTAATTTAAATTTTTTAATAAAATTTTAAAAAATACAATTGGTGATATAATCATAAAGAAATAGGAGAGTTACTTATTTTCTTATTTATTTACTACTAACTAAATATAGAGAAGATCCGAAGTTGATTGGAGCGTAATGTAATACTAATCACAAGTTGATTCATTTTTATATCTCGAATGAATTCTTTCTCTCTCTTACTGTCAATTTCTCTCTCTCTCTTTTTATTCTCCCATTTATAAACCGAATATAATCCAAATCTCTTCGGAGCTGGGAATGGGGAAACAGATTTTCCACTCGACAACAACAAGCTCATGTGGTGTTTATTATTGTTGTTTGGACATCTTGCTTTCGGTTTTTGTCTTTTCCTACTTTTGCTGCCGTTGTTTCTAATTTTTATAAATCGAAAAGGAATTATATGGATAAAAGAGATTTTTATTGTTATTCAGTGATGACGGAACTACATATCGAACCATGCTATCATTAATCACAGCAAGTTCTTTTTCCAGGCTTGGAAATATCCTACTCCTGGCTTACAAAAATGCCCCTGCAACGAAACGTGGCTCTCTGTTGAGGGTGCGGAGTGTAAGAGATGATGGGATCGATGGTACAATGACAAGAAATCGCCAATTCGGTGGTGCTCAGGAGGGGGGTTAATTCGAGGTGGCAAGATCTTAACCGTCGAAATAAGCATTCCCATAAGTAGATCTTTGAGAAGTTACTCTGTTTAATTTAAAAATAACGCTAAACTCACAATCTAATTAATTAAGAATATGTATTTTTCAATGTAAAGTTTAACCCGTCAGATTTTAAATTTGTTTTTTAAAAATTATCAGTTTGAGTCCTATAAATTTCAGAACCATTGAAGATTTACATGGTCGTTAACTTCAGGACCCGTGAAATTAGTTGAAATACGCGCAAATTAACTCAGACACCCATGATTAATAGAAAAAATATATATGTATTTTCAATTTCCATCGATTATTACTATCAACTTTACTTTGACGTATTAATACTCAATATCATTTCCCACTTTACTTTCTTTATGGGTAATTTCTTTTAAAAATTCTCAAATTATACTCAATGAATTGAATTATATATGCGTGCGTGGGAGGATACTGTTGACAATAATAACAAGTAAAGAGATGGATCATGTACGGGGAAAAACTGATCATCGTTATTCAAAAATAAAAAGAAAAGGAGGAATTACTAGGGGTGGTAAGTGGTAAGAGCTTGAAACCAAGAGGTTTGTTCTCTCTGTGGTCTTAGATTCGAGCCCTGTGGTTGCTCATATGATGGTCATTAGAGGCTTACATGGTCGTTAACTTCAGGGACCGTGAGATTAATCGAGATGCGCACAAGCTGGCCCGGACATCCACGTTAAACTAAAAAAAATAAAAAATAAAAAGGAATTATTCACATATTTGAATGTTCTCATGTTTCAAGTTTCACTGTTAATTTTGAGTACAATGATTTTTATTTGACAAGGAAAAAAAAAACTTGTGATTATCTTTATGCCTACAATCATAGTCATTAATTTTAATTTTAATAATTTAGATTTGACAGGAAGAAAAGACATAATTTTTTAGATTTCTTGAATGACAAGAGCCTTGACCAAATGAACACCTTCACATGCAGACTCATCAGGAGTATGTGTATTTGATATTGTGGTAGTTTTTATTATTATAATTTGAAAAAAATTATTTTATAAAATATATTTTTAGTTAAGGTTGGTTTGGTATTTATATATGTTTGGTTAAAATTGTGGTTGAAATTGAGGTTGAATAAAAAGTAGTTTAATGTGTTTGGTTAAACATGTTTTTTAAATTGAGATTGTAAAATAATTAAAAAAGATATATATTAATATTGATGGTTTTTAATTTAAATATTGTAG
>Ga0307507_10009563_pt1 | contig 12855 bp, 13 predicted proteins | sample 7_EM_MG_FD_207223 | JGI IMG/M metagenome (GOLD analysis project Ga0307507, IMG submission 207223) | Populus trichocarpa ectomycorrhiza microbial communities from riparian zone in the Pacific Northwest, United States - 7_EM | ecosystem: Host-associated > Plants > Roots > Unclassified | place... | reverse complement strand
TTCACTGCTTGTAGTGTAAACCAGGTACACAGAGTTGATTAGAACCATATATATATACGAACTGAAATCCGAAGTAGTAAACACCACTAGATTAATAAAAATCATGAATAGAAGTTTTCAGACAGGGAAACTTTCAAGATTATGAGTAGGAATGCCCGCAACAGAATGCATGTAGCAGTTGCCTTAAGTCCTCCGGCAAGAGTGTAACAATTATTGGTATCAGAAAGCTAGCAGCGTAAATGTTCACTCCGGTAAGTGCATTTACGGCGGCTAAACTATCAAGAAATAGCATAGCCATGACTAATGTTTGTCAAAAAAAAAAAAAAAAAAAAAAAAACACAGCAGAGGCATTGCTCGTGGCAGGCAGGAAATATCCGAAAAGAAGGGTCCTGAATTCGTATGGGTGCTCGGATACGCACTGATTTTTTACGTGAATTCCTGTTATGGGGCACTTATTACCCGCGAAGGGTGTGAGCATTCACCCCCGGGAAAAGCGTTGTTCGAGTGCCAAGTTTCGAGTTGTATCGGCCAGATTTGTCCGTTACACACACCAGCCTTCTTCTATTTGGAAGACTTGTGCACAGCGCAAACATTTTTCAACTTTGACCTTAGGGCTGAATACTTTTATCGAGAGTCATCTTTTGGTGTCTCTCGGATGCGACGAAGACTAAAAAGCAAGATTGAACCTTCTGTGTTCTCTCCTTCATTTACTTTCCTTCCTGAATAGCAGCGATTGCTCACACTCGAGCGAGGCTACGTACCGGTAAATGCTCTAGTTAATTGTCATAATTGATCAACCAGATATTATACTATCATACAGAAATCCTACCCGTCGAAGCAAAGTATCATAATCGGGAGAAATGCCGGAAAACTGTCAACATGGGTATCTAACAAACCATGGCACTGGGACGCCCGCATCCGTCCTCCGCCGCCCGAACAGAGCGACAGCGAAAGTGATAAATTTAGTTCGGGTCAGACTAGGTGGGGGGGCGAGGGAGGCTATGATATCGTGTCGCGCTGCGGAGACCCCTCGATGCATCTCTCTCGAGATCTCGAGATCTTGACATCTGGAGAAAAATACCTTAGGCCGACGGAGGAAAAACGCGACTGCACCATAAATAGATTTGAAGGTGCCACAAGCGAGATCATTTGTGGCAACCAGAAACGGTGCGGTATTACTCATCCACTACTCGAATCCTATCAACTAATGAACTCAGCCATGACACGACCCGGTTTGGCTTTTCTTTGCGTTGCTTCACTCCACTCCTCTGGCGTACCCGGCAATTCTTACGTGTTGCTAACACTACGAGTGCTTTTCCCACAGTACCGTACTTGCATAATCTAGCCCGCTTTCTAGCAATCGATCACTATAGACCTCGAGTGGGATTTCCAACGGTTTAGAACGAGGCAGCTCAATCCGGATGATAAACAAAACTCTCTCGTTGGGGACATTCAATCCTAAGGTTGAAAAGTGCTTACGCAGGCTTTCCCAGTCCAAAGGACTTTGGTGTGTGTAACGTCTTTTTAGCCTACAAACTCAGCAGATTTACCGTACGTGTACTGTACTCGCACGCAACTTGGCACTAGAAAAAAGCTTTTGAGGCGCCCCGGCTGAATGCTTCTATCCGCTCTTCTGCACTCTATCATAGCGTAAGAATCGCAATGATTGGGGATCCCGCGAGGACGTTGGAGTTGCCTCTCCCGATAAAGTCTGTCTTATTTTCTTTGTTTTCATCCAACCCGAGGCCTAAAACGGAATCTTTTTCCCTGCATCTTTTCCCCCAAATCCAAATGGGGGAAATTCTAGACGTCGCTCTCAATTATTACAGTTTTTACGATACAAGCGCAATATATATTTAGGCCTCGCCCTATTCGGAAGGACTGACTTTGCGAAAGAAGAAAAAAAAGTTCATCACTGTACCTCTAGCCCGAACTTCCTGCGGGCAAACAATCATGTGGCAGGTGTCCGAGTTATCCGGGAATGCGAAGTTGGCGATCAGCTGGATCCTTTCCAGGTTTATGGCTGACTCGGAGGGCGGAGGAGGACGTGGAGTACCTGCTGGGTGTAAAAATAAAAGTCAACCCACGGATATGGCTTGGATAAGAGGTTGGAGACTTCTAACACGATCTGGGGAGTTGTTATCGGGGATATAAATTTACTCACCTGGCCTATTTCAGTATTGATATTTGGCCCTGCTGCTGGCACTCTTGGTGAGGATGTACGTGTACTCGGGTACATTGGGGGCATTTATTTGTTAGGTACGGAGTTTAATAAGCTGGAGATCTGGGTTCTAGATTGTGCTTGCCTATTCGGAGGTCTTCGTGTTTCTACGACTAAATAGTGCCTATATTTCCAGACACGTTTAGAACAGGCAAATAGCTCGCTGCAGAGGCCTTGATTTCAATATTTTGGAATATATTGCCCTGTAACTTACAGTACTACTATTGGGGCGGACCCAGACATCCATTGAGCGCCATATCCGTGTGATACGAAAGTGGAGTGGATAGGTGGGTGTTTAAGAGCTCGAATTAGATCAGTCACTCTCTTAAATTCCAAAGCACTCTGTCTAATAACAATTCGATTCGGGTAAGCCCGACTTACTCTACATGTTAATAGACTCCTCGCACATAGTTTCCTAAAAGACACTCAAGAACTCGTGTACGCACCAGCCTTGCACAGAGGATTCGGAATAGTCTACAGATGTTTATGGATACTATACTGAGGCCTGCGGTACGGTATTACTCGGGGAAACTCTCTGGAGCCTAGTTAGTTTGGAATTAGAGTTAGCTAATACGAAAGCTAAAAAAAAAACTGTGAAGAAAATCTAACATGGGAAGGCTGTTCCAACTATCAGTAGTTAGCATTCACCAGCTCTTTCGATCCCCGAGTGACCCTTCGTGCCCCGGCTAACCCACAGCCAAACCTTTCCCACTACCACTCACTCACTCAACTCGGCTCAGCACTATTGTGCTGGCGCAGCATCACTCATTGACAAAGGGGAACCAAACAAATATACTTAGTACCGCCACATGCCGCAGACGAATTTCCTCCTCGGCTGGATTCTACCCCCGCGTGGCTGTGACCCCTCCAAGGCTACCGTACGAGTAATTACCAGTACCCCCCACTTCTCACTGCTTGTAGCGTGCAACAAGTTAAATTTTCCTCATCTCGCAAGTCCCCGCTCATGTCTTAGTTATGCCTCATCTCATCCTCGCTCTACAGATCCGACCACCCGCCAAGTTTACAAGTAAATAGGATTAGGGTTATGGGATTAGGGTTATGTTACAGGTAATACAGTTACAGCACACGCTTCTTCAACCGTAATTGCCTCGGAATTTTCGAAGGAAATTTCGGGCATTCCATAGGTTCTGCGCCATGGGCTTGGTAACGGTAGATGTGCAAAGCTCGTCCCTGCGTTGAAGTGCATTTGGAAAATGAGGGGTGATTAAGGGAAGAACTGCCGTAGGTGCAGAATTAGAGACGATACCGTGTTACCCACGGCAGCGATTGGGTTACTGGTACAGTACCGGCCACCGGGGTGATCATCATGGACTTTTGCCTTGCCGTGCGTGATAGGCGGTGTTATGATGATAAGGAGGGTGGATTACCGTATCCTGGGGTTGTATGAAACAGTAAATTTGTTTGCTAAAGAGGCCAAGGCGAGGACTCGGCAGTGGTTAACCGTACCTTAGTCAGGGAATACAGGTAGGGTTTTTCAGTACTCAAATTACTAGCACTTGGGGGTCAGCTTAAATACACTTTGCGCTCAAATGGTTCTAAAACTGGCTTTAGCGAGCTTAGCAACGAATTCTGCTCTTTCAGACCACCCGAGGGATGGATACTAGTCGTACCAACCATCACAAGCGGCCAAAATCAAATAATCAGTCCGGCACAGCGGACGATCTGGGACAACACTCAGGGGTTCATGCGGGAGAGCGGAGTATCTGGGTTATCGAGGTTCAGAATGGGGGTATGTGTGGAATAGGATATCCCGTGTGCTTTGATGGATGCTCTTAGACCCCGCACTAGTGTTCCGTCTCTCGGATGCCCGGGGAATACTCTTTGACGCCTTCCCCAAATGATAAAAGTAGAGACAACAAATTGCCCTGAAAAGACTTGATGTTTGCACTCAGATCTTTAGTCTATTGTTCATCACACTCTCGGGTCCCCTGTTCGTTGATCCCTGTATCGTTCTAGTCGGCTCCGGCCGGGATGTCCGACTCTCAATTATCTCTCGGACTAGTGCTAAATGCAGCTTCCGGAAAGAATCCAGCACTCGAAATTATAGAAAAATGACTCGCAAATTAGACCAGCCAGAGGATATGATATTTTGAGAAGAGATTCCCAAGGTGAATTAACAAACCTACAAATACAAACGGCTGGCCAGGCCTTGCAATAAAGCGGGGTGATCTTTGATTAACTGGGGCTAGGTTTGAGGCTAGTTAGAAGTCTAGGATTCGGAGGTCAACGGGGATACTTGGCAATTTAAAAAGTCTCCGGACGCTTTTGTGCCAAGATACATACAAATAGATGCAAAGCGTCCGGAGACTTTTTTTTATTTTATTTTTTTTATTTTTATCATAACTTTCGGTATTTATTAGCTAACTACCAGCTATCTAATACACTATAGGGCTTTTCTTAGCATTTAGTCTGTTTGCCCTTATTCGAATTCCTACCTCCCTTCTCACTCTTCGTCCATCCATTCATCCCCTTCCTTCATTTCAACCATCCCCAACTCCTTTAACGCCTCTTCCTTTGTCGCCCAAGTCCCTCGCGTCTTCCCCCCAGGTGTAACAGTTGCAATGGCTGCTACCCCCGGGGGAAATAGTGGACCCACAGGCTCTTTAGGAAACCACGAACTACCATCATTATCCTCTTTCACCTTCGTCGTGAACGTCACTCCGTCCACACCTCCAACCCCACTCTTATTAATACCACCCACGTAAAGCATTTGTGCCGCCAACTCATCTTCCTCCCTTTTCTTCTGCAAAAACTCCGACCAGTGCGCTTTCACCTCCTTCCTCGTCCCATACCCATTCAAGATCCTCATCACCTTAACCTCCTTCCCAATCTCCGCAACAGCCTTGAAGATGCCATCCACGCTCCCATTGACCTTCCTCAAAGCCGTCCCCTCACTCCCTGTGACTATGTCCAACCTCTCCGCCACCCAAGCCCGACCCTTCTTAACCCTCACTGGCTGCACTGCCTCATACCTTTTAACCGAGTGCCACCTACCCCCCAGCCACAAGCCTTTCTTCAATAGCACGTCAGCCTCCGCCACACCTCTGACAAACGCCACTACTGTAGAACTCATGCGCCCCAACTTTTCCCTCCTCTTCCTCACCTTTTCCTCCACCAACCATCTCGCGCCCTCGGCTAAAATAAACCCCGCCTCTTCCAATGCAGCCAACACTCCACCAACCCCAACCTCCCACAACACACCCCCCAATTTTAATCCCACCACCACCCCTTTGCCCCTCACTCCCTCAGGGTCAAACGGGATCCCCCCATATCCCAACTTCCTCTTTTTTCCCTCAACTACCTTCTCAACCATATCCTTTATCCCCCTCTTGCCCCTAGTCGGTGTCAACGGTCTAATCTCTGCCATCTTCGTTGGTTTCCTCAGCGTAAACGGAGTTGCAATTCCTACTCTTTCTTTCAACTTGGCCCTCTGGGCCTCTGCTAGCTTTAATTCCGCCATAGTTAGCTTATCTCTAAGAAGGGAAACTTCCCTCTTAAGACTTTCGAGTGTATTATCCAAATCCATGAAGTCTGTTCTCCAATGACGGAAGTTGCTGTGATTGGCGTAAAACCCTATCTAGGGCTTGTGCGACAAGTAATAAAAACTTTTGGTGTGGTTGTAACGGTCACGGTGCTTGTCCGGAGACTTTTTAAATTGCCAAGTACATTGAAGTGTTCTACCGAACCTGAAATAGTGGGTAGAGGGGTAATGAGTGCATCAGTACGGAGAAGATGTTGAACCAAAAACGAGATATACGGAGTAAGGGATAACCGTTTCTTAGGCCTCTCTGGATTTCATCATTCTAGCTCCATCGAGAAGACAATAAAACCGGATCCCTCAATTTAGTAAGAGAGGGCCATAGTTCAACCCCCCCTTGCTCCACCTCTTCCATACTTTGCTCCTTCATAATCGAACACAAAGAAGCTACAAAAATGTAGCATATCTTAAACTTGCGCTCCGGGTATCTAATACGACATCGGAAGTGTGAGAGACTAGAGGGCAGTACGCAACTATCACATGTGATCACTCGCTCACCTATGGCAGAATGTGGAGTATGATATGACAGCCACTCAAGAGATGGAGGATCAGTATAGTCACGAGAAGTCACAAGAAGGATAGCATCATACTGCGCTTGGGGGGGTCAGTAAAAATCGGAAAACTATTTCTGTCGGTCCTTTACAAATCTCTATGCAGATAAGGGTTATGTCTTCCGATTTTCAATGACCCCCCCCCCCCGGGTGTATAAGAAGTCTAAAAATTCCAAGAGTGTTCATGGAGAAATAGGTTCCACACTTCACACCTTCTAGGATCTGTAGAAAGAAAAAAACTTTCCTGACATGGGGTTCATCTGGCAGCCCTGGTTTCTTCCGGGCCGAGCTGGGCTGCCTCGCTACGCTTCCTCAAACCTACCGTAGTCCACCAATTTCAACATGGCTAGGCCCATTACAGGGCGCGCTGTTAATTAGAGAAACTTAAACTGGAATCCTGCAGCCGGGGGAGGAGGGATGCTCGCCGAAGGCAGAAGCAGAGATATGGCACCTCCTAAAGCCTGAAGGAATAACAGGAAACCACAAAAAAAAGCCCCCATAACTTCCCCACTTCTGCCAACAATCAAAGACTATACCGATACTCGAGCACTGGTAGTCTCCACCGTACCTACGACGAAACTGCACAGGTGACGGATAGGGATCGATTACAACAAACTTTTGGTAACCCTCACGATGACGATTTCCTTTTTTGCTCGGTAAACATTATACCCCACTCGTCACCCTCCCAGTTTCATCGTGGGTACGGTTAAGACTTCACTCGAGTATTTGGAGCCTGTGAATTACTTATAAATTTGTTTCTTGCGAACACTTCCTAAAACTACCCTGGCAAAGCACCGTGCTTGTACCCGAAATAAGAATAGCCTGAGATAGGAACTGTGACCTTAAGACAAACAATCAGAGCAAACATCGGTATGGTATCAGGAGGTTCGGGACTTTCGTAGAAACTCGAGTAATTGGGCTGTGTGCTATGTCTTTAGACTTTCCTCTCGGAGTGATGTCAAGAACTTTTTTTTTTTCTGTCTCGGAATGGGAAAAAGGGCTGTGTTTTGCCTCCTTTCCGAGGGGGGGGGGGAATTTTGGACTTCGTGGCACACGGTTCAATTATTCGAGTGTTTACGGCACGGTGATGGTCAGATCAATAATTAAAGTTCTAAGTAAGGCCATCAAGACGGGAAAAACACTGCCAAGAATGCGCGTGGATAGTGCCCCACTCTCACCGCTGGAGAATCTTGCGGCTCTGCGGGGACTGTACTGTACGAGGGCTGGCGACAAAAATCACTGGTAGCAACCAGAAATCACAATCCCTGAACTATCTGCCCTTCTTAACCATTTCGGTCTCTGAACAACAGAAGTACTCGAGTACAGTTCCGGTGGGAGAAGAACTCAAAAAATGGAAAGTACTGTAGCGCATTAACCATCCACTTGCTGAAGTCTGCCCAACATCGTGAATCTTACTTATATCCGGAAGCGGTAGTCTCAGGCCGTCAACCTGCGCTTATGATCGCTTAAAAACTTTAGTTGGTTCTTCCCTTCCGGGACCACTTCCCATCCTCCTACGGCTTGCTTAAAGACTACACCGGATGGTTGTGTGGGCCGTTATTCCTTCTCCCTGTGAACGTTACAATATATGCAGGGGACGGGGATATCCTCCTCCATAAAATAAGCGGCAACTTGGAACGTACTTGTATCAGCAAACCGAGATTCTTATTATGTTTAGCCTTGCACGATTTCCAGGACAAGATTCCTTCTTACCCGGACAGGCTTCCCCCACTCTCCGGTTGCCGGAATCGAAAAATAATATTCACTTCTAATTAATGGTGGCTTAGTAGTGTGGTGTGGTAGAGCTTATTTCTATCATTATCTAACCTTCCTCCTCCTATCTACTTAATTTTTCCTGCCTCTTCCCTTTGGCTAGACACAGCTACCCTGCAAGTTAGCTCAAGTTGAGCTCTTCTCCAACAGGTTCGTCAATTGAAATGCCGGAATTAAAAAAAAAACCAAGTGGTAGTGGGGGGCAACACACTTGCCATCCATGGCTTCTGGCATCATGAACTGTGAGACAATATGGTACTCTACAGCACCGTGCCATCGGTTATCGTCAACAGTAGCGGGACCCATTAGCCGAGCTAATAGTGACAAAAAGGTTAGTATGGTCGTTTAGAAGTGATTCGACCATGGCGAAAATTAGCGGAGAGGTTCAGCATCCTCCGGTACCAACACGAGACACCGCGGTATAGCAAACTTATAGTTTACAAAATGAAAGAGTACCGATTGTGGATTACTTGTGGATTTATTTCTTGCGAACATTCCCTGGAACTGCTGTAGCAAAAGCACCGTATCATAGATTATCGCAGTACTGTACTGATATGGGTAACAGCCGCTTTCCATTAGACCTAAGTTCCTAGCAGGTCTGCGGTGGTGGGTTCGGATGGCTGCTGTACAGTTGCACATCTTGGGGGTTTCTGTCTTCCCGTTAAGATAATGGCTCCGCTCGAGCGCCGATTGGATGGGAGATGGCCATGTAGTGGGAGATTTAGGGAAAGCAGGATTTTTGGAGGGGATTCGATAGAATGGTTAGTATTTCTCGGGTGCGGATGAGTAAATCAAGTGCTAATGGATGTTGGAAATAATGTTATCTGAGGATCGTAATGGTTAGTATGGGTTTTTCTTTTCCCGGTAGCTTCGGGAATGCGGATGCTAGGTCCGCTACTATTAGAGATAATAATATATATGCAGTTTGTTTATCTGTCCATCTGCCCGCCCACGGCTAGTACGAGGAAACAAAGAAGAGATGAGTACAAGGGGGGAACAGGACAAAAAGACAAAGAGAGACTTTCGAACAAGGGGTTTATTCAATTGGAGAATGGTGATCACGATAAATAACATGTAACAGGTTTTCTCCTGAAGTCTGTAGTTTTCTGCTAGCTAGAAACTCTTCCAAACAGTAGTAATCCGAAAACCGGTAATCATGATCATTACTGGTAGGTGAGCACCTTACTAGAACCCTGTCATCTACCGGAATTCCGAAACCTTAGACTGTCCTCTAACCAAGTTTTCATCCTACCGCCGGTATACTAGCACATGACCATTCCTTCACCTGAGATCCCAAAAGGCATAACCGTGCCGATCCACAATTATCAAAATAATATTATAACATAAAACAAACTGCCAGAATCTTAAGCAATTCCGGAGGTGAAATTAAATCAAACCAAAAAACAAACTAGGCAAAATCACCGCAGAAAACAGTATCATGTTGCCGGAATATGGATACATGTTACATGATGCAAGCTACCAGGTGAGATACCCACCAGGCTGCTATACGCTAAAGACAATAAATAGAAACCCGCGAGGCTTCATTTAGAAAATGTTAGAAAATATCCAGAGGTTTTAGAGGGGTGTACGTCTACATACAAGTCCAGTTTCCGCCAATGGTAATAGAGGAAAATTACAAGTCTATGTTATAGGGCTAGAGAAGTCGCGCGATTGGAGGTAGGGGTGACGGCAGTGGGCGCGAGATCGTATACTAGGCTGCCTGAGGTTGAGCAAGGCTAGCGCCAGAAAGAGGAGAATCGCACGCGATTTGAGCGTAATCAATTGGGCACCCCGCGCTTCTGCTTTATCTTGGCTCTTTCACCACTGGCACGGCCACTGCGCATCTGCTCTTCCCGTGGGTTCCTAGGCTCATAGTAGTTTGACGATTCCTCTATGCCCAATAATAGCAGCATAAGAGAGTGGTATACCGCTGTGTTTATCTGACATGCCGGGGTTGACACCTCCGCGCTCCTACACTAGCTTGATCGCTCAATCTTGTCGCTTGGCAGCAGCCTGCTCGAGTGGTGGTTCATTCTTGTCTGGGCAATTGGGTCGACACTTTGCCGTTCTAGCAGTAGTTTGACAACTCCTTCATGTCCCTTGATAGTAGCATACGCGAGCGGTGTTTGATCGTTCTTGTCTGGACGATTGGGGTCGACATCTTCCACTCCTAACAGTAGTTTGACAACTCCTTCATGTCCCATGAAAGCAGCAAGCGCGAGCGGCGTTAGGTCACCCCCATCTACACGATTGGGATCGATATTTTTCCGTTCTAACAGTAGTTTGACCACTCCTTCATGTCCCTTGATAGTAGCATGCGCGAGCGGTGTTTGATCGTACTTGTCTGGACGATTAGGGTCGACATTTTTCTGTTCCAACAGTAGTTTGACAATTGCTTCATGTCCCTTAGTAGCAGCACACGCGAGTGGTGTTAGATTATCCATATTTTGGCAATTGGGGTCAACATTTTCCTGTTCTAAAAGTAGTTTGACAACTGCTTCATGGCCCTGGACAACAGCCCACGCGAGTGGTGTTATATCGTTCTTATCTAGGCGATTGGGGTCGACGTTTTCCTATTCCAACAGTAATTTGACCACTCCTTCATTTCCCGTAAGAGCAGCCCACCCGAGTGGCGTTATATCCATCAGACCCGGACAGTTGGGATCGATATCCTCCTGCTCTAGCAGTAGCTTGAGCACTCCTTCATGCGTACCCATCGTAGCGCATGTGAGTGGTGTGCCACCTACGCGATCTTGCTGGTTAACCGCGAAACCTCCGGCGTTTATCAATGTTGCCACAAGTTCAACAATCCCGAAGAACGACGCGCAGTGCAGTCCAGAGAAGAGCGAAGAAGGACCGATGTCTCCGGTGTGTATGGGATATGCTATTTGCTTCAAAAGTGATACAGCGGATACGTGGTCTTCGTACCGGTTCAAGAGCCCAGCGCGAGGATCCTTGCACGGTCTGAGAGTTTTCTCTTTGCATGTGTTCCCCAATATCTCGAAGAATATTCGAGAAATGGGATACTTTGGTGATCTGGGTGAGAATGGGGCGAGAGGTTCTTGATCTGTTGTGAGTCCAGATACGTCAAGCAGGTTTCCGCAAGTATCGAGTGGGGTTGACTGAAGAGGTCTGGATGGGTACAAAGATACTCCTGGACGGTATGGTGGATTAACCGCACAATTGAAGCTTCCTTATCGACCGTGATTAGGCCCTGGCAGCAGTCCAGCAATGTGCCTATCAAAGGAACATTTTCGGGATCGAGATCCGTTACTCCTATCTCCACCGCTAGCGCATAGCACAACTCATCCACCTTTAACGGCCGTTCCGAATGACAGACCCATGTGAGAGTGGCTATCGCTAGTTTTGCCTTTTCCTCGCCCTGAGCCTTTATCCGCTCCAGCGTCACGCCATATGCATCCCCTAACCCTACACCATCTTTCATTGACTGGAGCCTTTTCCTTCGGCGAGCAATAGTGGTTTCTCGCAGGATTGCCTCGATATGGAGGGAAGCCAGTAGGAACCTACATTCAAATATGTCAGCCATTAGCTTGAGACAGCCTCGTTCTTTCCCTCGTTTATACATACGTTTCCGAACTGATTTCGGGAATGCTCTTCATAATATTTGCCTCCAATGTGCTGCTCATTATATTTGGGGCAGTGTCTTTCCTGAGCTTCTCACGCAGAAATCTAATGAGACCATCATCTGTAGGCTGTATAAATACAAAATTCGCCGCCCCACCCAACTTCTCTTCGACTTCACTCCGAACATGTGGCCTCCCTGTCATAAATATGCGAGTATTGGGCAACCACCGCAGAATCTCTTCTATTGACTCAAGAACTACCATTCGATGTTCTGGTACGCATTCGTCAAGGGCGTCGATACATATAAATGTGCGTTTTGTAGCTGTGATAGTCTGCTGGAACATCTTCAAAATTCTTGGGACTTGTGGTCCTCTACCCCCAATGACCTTTTTCTGATTTCGGAAACCCCGAACTACCGCTTCAGGAATTTCCTCCAATCCGCCAACAAGCTGTCTTAGCAGGGAGCCGAGCATATTTATCGGTGACTGTTCATTCCGGGCAGCATAGTCGAAGTAAAAACAGGTAACGGCAATATCGTCTTCCTCGGCTTCGTCGCATAGCTTGTCTATAACTAGGGAACTGTCATCACAACCGGTCAGCAATACTATTCCCTAATCTCTCGATTGATACATCCTCTCTCTTACGTGATGAAGCTCTTTCCGACTCCCGGATTGCCGTCACAGAATAAGGTAGCATGATTAAATCCATCCTCCCTACTGCCATTATGCCAGCGTCTGAATTCCTCGGTTTCCAGCAGCCAGGCCCCTATACTGTCTATCCGCTGGGCCCCAATGTCTCGATGCCGTACCCATGGCTCTAGCGGAGACAACCATGCCAGTATTTTCGACTCCGGTATTTTGGACTCAACATCGGCGACAGTGTAGTTAAAGCTATTTGCGATAACGACAGAATTTTCATTGCGGCTAAAAGCTCCTGACATTTTTCGTTTTTTCGCCGTTCTGAATGGTGAGAGAAAGGGGTTGTCTAGCTTGGGATCTGTTGATTTGGTTGTGATACTTGGAATCAGGGAAAGCGGGGTTTACGGCTGGTCAAATGTAGGAGAGATGCAAAAAAAATTTGCAAGTGGCAACGAGTGCCTCACCCAAGTGCTAAGGCCGGGTAACTTGAATATCTGTAAACATTTTACTATATCTAGACTAGCAAGC
>Ga0307507_10009562_pt1 | contig 12858 bp, 12 predicted proteins | sample 7_EM_MG_FD_207223 | JGI IMG/M metagenome (GOLD analysis project Ga0307507, IMG submission 207223) | Populus trichocarpa ectomycorrhiza microbial communities from riparian zone in the Pacific Northwest, United States - 7_EM | ecosystem: Host-associated > Plants > Roots > Unclassified | place... | reverse complement strand
CGCTCCTCAAACCCGCGCACCACACCCCCGCGTCGCCGTCGAGTAATTTCCACCAGTGCTACTCGGCGCCGAACAATCATTCCCAGACAAGAAGCTCTAGTGCCACCCGGACCACCCGTGCCACCCGCCGCCCCCATCCCCACTCCCGCTCCCGCTCCCGCTCCCGCTCCCGAGCCGCCTACCATTAACCCCCCAGCGCCGCTTCCCTTTGAACTCGGTGACTTCAAGGACGCACCTCAGAATATCTTCCGCACTGCTGGGTCATTGTTGGGATTCCTTTCCGAGGTGGTATTTACGGGATTGGGATTGTTGAAGAGGCCACTCATATATCTCTTTTATATATACCTCTTCGTAGTGGTGCTATGCTACGCTTTTCAACTTGCGGCGCAGAGTTTGTACCGGTTACTGTCACCTATATGCGCGATGCCGGGGGTGTCGCTCCTGAACGTGCCCATCTGCGACTATGCCAGCACCGGCACCGGCAGTGGCAACGACGGGAACCCTACCTCGCAAACCGACTTTCCAAGACTGATAAACCTGCAAGCCAGCTTCGAAGACATTCTCGAGAATAGTGCGGGGGGCAATAGTATGGCTCTAGACCTCAAGAATTCTGAAGCTGCTGTGCGGGACCTGAGCATGCTCGTGCGTGTCAGCAAGCTAGTAAATAGAGACGAGCTATCAGAAAGACTAGACGACTTCGTTCAGACGGCTAAGCAGGCATCCCGTGGCCTTACCCGCTTCGGCTCCAAGGTGAACGGAGTCGTGGACAGCCTCCTAGCAATGGATGAATTCGCCATTCGGTCATTGGAAGGCGTCCAGCTACCCGACCCCCACCCCATCACTAGCGCAGTATCAAGGATCGTCCTAGCACCACTCCACCTCATAATCTCGCGCGACCCACAAAAAACGGAATCCTCAATCCTAAAAACCTTTCTTCAAGCATCTGCCACAATGGACACCTCAATCCAACGCCTAATCCTCGAGGCAGAGCTGGTCCTGCGCGACCTAGACGACCTGGAAAACCGCCTCTCAACAATCCAAGAGATGGCCTCGCGTGAGGACTCAGTCATCCAGGAGAAGCACCAGGAAGTCCTCGCAGAGCTATGGTCGTTCCTCGGCGGCAATCGCCGTAAACTCGCCAACTTTTCCTCCCACCGGAGTCTACTTGCCAACATCGCCACCTACAGGAGTAGGGCGCTGGCGCACGTGTCTGCATCGCTGATACGGCTGCAACAAATGCAGTCAGATTTAGAGGACCTTAGGGATAGAGTCGCGCAGCCGGTTATGCTCCGCGACGCGCAGGGCGAGGGGGATGTTGCTGGGGGGATTCTGCTGGAGATTCCGCTGGAGGTTCATGTTGAGAGCATTCGGAAGGGTATTGAGAGGCTAAGCCGTGGGCGGGAGAGGATTAGGGGGGGGGAGAATGAGTATGTTAGCTTTACCCTTTTTTTGATGCAGTGGCTAACATCTGAGCTGTAGTTATGCTAGGAAATTGCTTAGCCAGCACGACGATGCGATTAAAGTGCTAGACGCTCGGCAATGAGCGTGGGGCTGAAGTGGGGTGTAATGATATACCTAGGTTTTGGGATGGATGGCGCATGGTTGGCATGATAGATATCAGGCTTTCGGAGTTGTGGCGACTCATTTCACGGTTTATAAAAGTTACTTGTGCAAAGGGTTCTAGGGAATACACGGATGATTCATGAATGAACGAACGAGTGAACAGATGGAACATGCCGGCAGCGGCTTTTGTACTCATACGCTGAGGGTTTTTTTTTCCTCTTTCTTTCTCTTTCTCTCTTTCTTCCCCAAATGCACTCTCCCACTCATGGATGGTACTTATGTTATGTAAAATATAATGTGCCCGACAGGGAAGTTGGCCACGACTAGGAAGCTAGCCGCCTCAAAAGACCCGGTGAATACACTTGAAATTCTGAATAGAGACCCAACAGCGCGGTACCGGTACCGTAGTATCCCTTAACCCGTCAGGTGCTAGCCGCCCCCAAGAAATCTGAGGCAAACTAGTAAATGATCTGCGAGCCTGGCCGCCAAGACCACCTGCGCTACTACATGTACAGTATCATATCAGGATACGGTACCAGTACGGTACAAACAAGAGGGACGTGGAAAAGGATATAACTTTTTTAAAAATATCGTCAACTATAATGTATGTTTTGCGCCTATCCTCCATTTGGAGTACCGATACTCCTTTCGTGTTCTGCTTTTCTGGGCTCTCTTATGATACCACCTCTAGTTATCTGCCTGCTTGTGCTAACGGAATCTGCCACCTTCGGCTTCCGCTGCTTGCCTGATGCCTGCGCCCGAGTACCGTACTGCACTGTACTCGGTCCTCGACCGAAACCCCGTTGGGTGGTGTGTGTTGCGAGTGTTGTTTGCTACCGTCTGTGCTTTCGTCGCGGTGAATACTTCTTTTTCGGCTGGAGATGTTAGATGAGGAGGAGGATTGGAATGGGTCGGGTGGAGAGGTTTGGATGGGGGGTCAGGAGGAAGTAACAGGAGATGATGCGGATATGGGATACATATCGAGTTGCAGCGACATCGGAGAATGGACAAGCAAAGTGATGGGAACTGGGTGATTAGGGACGGCACTAACTTAGAGATATCACTGATATATGATACTCTAACAATCCAGCGGCTATTAACCTAGTTAGATAAATAGAGCTCTACATTTGGTATGATACTTGAATATATCGAGTCTACAATACCAGGCTCAGGCATGTGTACCTCTAAACCTCGATATATCTCTCCCATCAGCCTACCTTAAACCATTCATTGGTGATAATACCATAACCAAACCCTCTCAGAATAAAAACTACTGCGCAGAGTTAAAAGTGCAGGGGAGGGAGGGAGGGAGGGAGGGAGCATCACTAGCATCCTACAAGTATTGCTAGTTGAAAATTTAGTTCACGATCATTACATATAATGATACATGGGATTCCATGAAAATAGTCCCAAAACACCAGGGCAGAAATCCGTGCTAGAACTCTCAGGATGACTGTAAAGCATCAATCATGCGCTTTCTGAGCTTAACCCGCTTTGAAAGAATTAACCGTTGTTTTCAGATGGCCAAAGTAGAGCACACGAACTGGAGAAGTTGGGAGTACTGTACATGCGACTTCACGAAATAGTACAGTAAACTCTAAACAGATATACCAGCATAGTATCATATCCAAAGGTCGAAGCTGTGACAATTCAACTCAACTTGGATCATTATTATTATTATAGTTTTTCACGGCATCACGCCTCTAGAGTCGGATTTTTTTACTACTTTTTAGCAGAATTGGTGTTTGTTGCTTTGCTTTTTGTTACCTCGTGGGGGATGGATAGGTTGTTTTGTGATCTCGGCATGATGAGATATAATAAGATGTATTCCGTATACACGGGATGGTTCTTGACTGCTGGCTGTCACATTTCTTGGAAATGCGGGCATCACACTATGGCGGAGAGTCTACACTATGTGATGTTCAAGACTCACGGCTACTATTCCGGGTCAATGGCAGCTATTCCTTTTTAGCTCACATTAAATTTTTATTTTTGACATCTTTTCCCTCTGCTACCCTAGAATCACAATTAGCTCGCCCTATATAGCCTTATTTTGGAAGGCTATAATATGTCTTCAACCTCTTAGTTCCCGTAAGGAAAGATTTTCTTAACACTCCTGTTCACAGTCTATCACTCGCTAAACCCCACCTCGATTTTTCCCCACTAGCACCAAAAGTATGAAGAAAAGACCAAGCAAATAGAAAAAAAAGAAAAAAAATATAGGAAAAACCCCTGGGGGATGTGTTATCTATGTGAATAATACGCCATGTATGCAAATAAGTAAGCAAGTTACACAAATCAACCAGTCAGCAACCTGCTCCTGCAAAAACGACGAGAAGTGGGGGGAAAGGAGAGGAAAAGAGGGAAAGTAAGGTGAAGATGAAAGTGAAGAAGTCTAGATGCGAGTTAAGTAGATAAGAAACTTATTGAAACGGAGAGAGGTAGGGAGATTCAACATGAATTACAAAGAATGAAATGGGGGGTGGGGGTATATTTTTGGACGCCATGAAAAAAACATACCAAAGCTTCAAGCGTTGAGCTATCTATCCCAGGGTAGAAAGAAAGGGAAAAGAAGAAAAGAAATAGCTACCCCCACCGAGTAACCAATTAACTAGGGCCTTTGCGGAAGAAAAAAAAGCGTCAGGTAATGGTGAGGATGGAAGGTTGGGAGACAAAAAGCAATTGAGGAATTGAGCAAGCAAACAAACAAAATTCCCAGAAGACAATTGAGTGAAAGCGCCGAAGAGAAATCGAACAAACGGGGAACCTCCAAACGAAAGAGTAGAGTAAACATTGCTGAATGAGGCGAACTGTAGCTTCTTGCCTCCGTTTTCATATACCCTGGGGATGCTTTCTTCCCTCCCCAACTTTCCCCCTCTCCTTTTCCTTGTTTTTTACTTTTTGTTAGGTATTTTTGACTCTCCCAGATTTCTAATTATTAGACATTTAGGCCTTATTGACCTTTTGAAGTCTAGCTAGCACCGTTGAGCATCATGAATATCCTATTCCCACGGCTGACCTATGGAGGGCCCGAGGTGGAACGGTGGCTGGCATTGGTGACGCCGTCCTGAGTAGCTCCCTCCCTTCTTTCTGCAGCTGCTCCCACCCCCCCGTCATCATCCTCATCCTCATCCTCATCCTCATCCTCTTCATCGTCATAATCGTATTCTGCTTCATCTAAAAGAGAGGCTTCATCGTAAATAGAAGGGTCTCTCTCCCTAGTTGAACCGGTTTCAGCCTCCCAGTCCTCCAACTCCCACCTAGTCCCATGCCAAGTAACGACGCTATTTATCTCGTGTGCACTCAGGCCTAACTTGTCGAATGCCTTGAAGAGTCTATTATGACCCTTGTATCTGCTGAGCCTCATACGAACATTACTGTCGGCGTAATCCCAACCGGGATAGACTTCCTCGAGCTCTTCGGAGGTGTGGCAGTTATACCACTCTGCGATTTCAAGGCGGATCTCGGATTCGAGGACTTCGTTGACAAATTGATCGAATGTAGCAGGGTCCTTAGGCCCTGGTGTTGGGAAGAGGAATTTATAAAGAATTTGAGGGATCGGTTGCTTCTTCATTGCGATGTATTATACTATCGGGTTGTTTGTTAATGGTTTGCTTTCTTGTGTGTCGGGTTATCGGAGGAAATCAGGAGAATGATGATTTCGTTCAGAAAGAGAAGCAGCTTTAGCTTGTTTTATCTCCTTTATTATGTTATTCTTCTCCGTGGGAGCTGATAGAGTGATGTGTCAATGCTATCCAATTTCCAGAGTGGGGAAACAACATAGTATCCATGATTGCTGGGAAAATTTACCAGGACCGCAAACCAGTGTGACTCGAGCCCTAAACCCACAGAGTGTAGAATACACTACGACTGGAGAGAACTCCTGGGTGGTGAAGTTGGGTTGGAGTGAAGCGTTGTGCTGTGTTTTAGAGGACGAATCTACTCGAGCGGGGGGATGGATAAGGGAAGGTAAGAGGTAAAATGATAGGAGGCTCTGTTTCTAATGAAGAGTGAAGTGAAGGAAGGTGGACCACGGAAGAAGGAAACAAAGGTTTATAAAGAAAAAAGGGCTATTTTTAATGGTGATTGAATTGACCTGGAAGGGAAAAGGTGGGGTGGGGATGTTGAGGAGGGGGGGTGGTGAAGGAGGAGAGGAAGAAGAAAAAACAGATCTTTTTGGATCGGTTTGCCCCTGCGCAAAGGGTTCGGCAAGTTCCACCTCCTGCTCCCCTCGATGCCAAGCCGGGAGCTCTCCCCAATGCTCAATTAGAGACAATGACCAGGCATCATGTCATTAGCGATGCCCTCTTTTAGGGAAGGATAGTCATAAATGTTCAACTCGGTAGGAATTTTTAGTAGTGATCGACAGGTTCCTCTTGGTTACTATTCTTATTTGTAAAACAAAATCTAGCAAGATCTAAAATCTCCCAAAACAGTTGGCCTTGGAGCAACTTCTCCAGAGTGTGTTGGGGCAATAGCTGACTAAACAGATCGCATATACTACCCTATGTAGTGGATTGATCTCGTTCCCCCGAGAAAATACTTGAGGATTCCTGTAAACTCGTACCCCACGTGTCACCAAAGCACACTCAAACAAGAGAGATGGCTAATGTTGATGGGACACTACAAAGCTCCTCTCGACAGATGCCTGATCGCCCCCAAAAGGCCTGAGAAAATGCCCTAATCTGCCACTATATTAAAATGAGCAACACCTGCTGTGTGCTGATAACTTGTTGCATTAGTTTTCTAGAAAGCTCATAGTGGTATTACCGGTATACCGGCCATATACCGACCGGTATTATACAAGTACTCGACTACCGGTATGGCAGCAGGGGACATGTTGATCCAGACCACTCGCTGGTTGCTCTGACCTGCAAGCCGACCTTTTGCCTCACACCGACCTCTGTTCCATGTGGCTTAGTTTATCTCATGATAGTCTTGGCCCCAGGCTTGGCGAGAATCTAAGGTCCAAAGTCGATCTGAAGCTCTACTTTACCTTCATCTCAATACCCAGCTCAAAAAGCCTCCTTCCGTTGTTTTAATATTCGATAAGAAGTCCATAATGGTGAGTAGTCCCGACAAGTGTACTTTTGGTGGGGATATACTTACAAAAGATGTTGTAGTCTACTTTCAAAGGAATCGTCACGGGTTCATCCCCCTATTTACCCTTCAATGATCGAGCTAATAGTCTTGCTTACAGAGTTTCCGGATATAAGAAGTATTATATGTCCATTGCCGCCGTCTCCCTCACGGAACTGATCCCAATACCCTTAGTTGATTATTTTCGTCGGAGTAATGACCCGGGTGCGCGTCCACCCCTAGCTTGCTTTCTGACACATATCCATAGGTTTGTAAATTAAAGCGAGATAGAATTATGGAAGTACCCCAATCTAACAGTTATTCTATCCGTTAGCGATCATCTGCAAGGTTTGGAAGGATTCTATGGAGGCCCTTTCATCCATTGCTCAGCGGCTACGAAGGAGGTGGGGCAGTAAATGCAGTTAACCATCAAATGCTCAGGTGCTTATACGCCAGCCTTAGCTGTTAATAAAACTAGAAAGACGATTACACCGTTTTAACCTTGCAAAAGGTGTTCTTGAAGCGCGACAGTGCCTTTATGCGGAGAAAGAGAAGAAGCTTGTGAGTATGAGTCATAATATTTAGCAAATTGCTTACTAATGCAAGTGTCAGAAGGTTATCCCGCTGGAGACCCCGACCATGGTTGAGATAGGGAGTGGAAAGAGTTTACGTGTGACCTTGTTCGATGTGAGGTGCTCTCTAATATTATATCAGAGGAAGCTAAAAAAGTCTAGGCGAACCATTGCCCTGGCGCCGTCATGTTTTTAATAGAAGGAGATGGCAAAGCGATTCTATACACTGGCGACATAAGAGGTGAGCCGTAAACAACTTGGGGAGATAGTGAGTTTCTAACTACTCAGGGAACAGCCGAGAAATGGTGGGTTGACAATCTTAGGAGACACCCAATATTGGTCCCATACGTGATGGGCTTGAAAACTCTAGACAAAATATACCTAGATACATCGTTCGCTGGTAGAAGCAAGATCCATGAAGTATTTAGTTCTAAGCAAGATGGAATTCATGAGCTTCTCAGCCAAGTCCGAAAGTACCCTCAGGATACGATATTCCATCTGAACACATGGACATTTGGCTATGAGGAAGTCTGGGTGGCCTTGGCCTCAGCGTTTGATGCTAAAGTATGATCAACTCTCAAGCTTAGAGTAGGGCTAATTGATCAGATACATCTTAGTAACTATCACCGCCGGCTCTTTCACTTTATAAGGAGTCCTGATAAATACGTTCATGGTCCATTCCTCAGCGGTTTCGAATTTGGAAACTCGAAAGTGCTTGGATGCACCACCTCGAATATAGAGGCCCGATTTCATTCGTGTGAAAAGAGGGTTGGATGTGAGGGGCTTGAGGGAAAGAGGAACGTTGTTTGGATAAAACCAGTCATTACAAGGGTGGGATCATTTGATGTTCACGAAGCCGGCCTCGGGAACGGTGATTGTAGGGCTACCTCGGAACCCACTTTGTAGGTCTAAGTAACTGACACTGTTTCAGTGGAAAGCCAGGATGATCTAGAACTGCGGGACGAGCACCTAAAGCAAATCCTTGAGGTGATGGGGCCGGAAGTTCCCGAAAGCGTCAGGGATCTTTTGAAGGAAGCAAGGACATCCATGAAACAGGTGCTCCCGCTGTCTCTCCAGAAAGGTGCCGAGAGGGATGACCTGACAGCACCCAAACTCCTGGGGCTGTTATCCGAAGCAGCGAGTATATCCAGTCAACGGAAGAGCCAGGAAACCGATTCTCAGATCCTCATTCCTGCCCCCGCGAGCAGCGACGGAGAAGGAATAGTTGCGGGAAACGGTGAAATCCTCCCGAATGCGATCACCTTCCCCTTTTCACGTCACTCTTCGCACTCGGAGTTACGCAGTTTGGTATCTGCTTTCAGGCCAAGGGATATATACCCTTGCGTTGTCAACGAAGCAACCTGGGACGAAGAGAAGAGTGTAAAAACATTATTCGGCGATATATGCACTGGTGACGAATTCGTTCACGATAATGACATGCGGCAGCGTTTGAGGGAAGAACACATGGCGCAAGAACAGCTAGAGGAAGAACGGCTCGAGCGAGAGCCAGAGTCCCAAAGAAACCTAGCTAGAAGCCAACTCGAGCAAATCGAGATAAACTTTCGGCAGCACCAACCGGAAGAAATGGCAACAGAAGGCTCTAAAGACACAGAAGACCAGCGGTGGACACAAGCAAGAGCAATGGCCTCATCGGCAGCAAGCAATACACCCGCCACATCACCAGTAACCGCACCGAAAACCCCACAGAGACTGCCAGACGTTGCACTCGTAACTCCAGTTATGTCCTCACCACCAGGCAGTCCAACTCCCAAACAAATTAAGCGCGAACCACATGCATCACCACCATCACCGCCTACCTGGCCAGCAAAGAGAATTAAAACTGAAAACCCACTACACGAGACACCCCTGAACCCCCGGTCTCCCGGTAAGAGGGCGCGCATGAGCAGTGTTGAACGCGAATTCGCTGATGACGAGAGGTTCTGGGAAGGTGTTGAGGCTGCACTTGAGGTTGAGGGGACGTGGTGGGACGTGGGGCTTTCCTGTACTATGCAGAAGTGGAGATATGAGGAGGAGGTGGAGCTGTAATTCTTTTCTTTTGTGTGAGCTTGAGTATCATAGAGGTGTACTTTTGCGAATTGGAATACCCTATATCCTGTAGGTGAGTATTCGGGGGTTTGAGATTGTAGTTTCGATTGCTTTGGCTATCTAGTCACCTATCCGCCTAGAGAAAATAGACGCTTTGAATGTTCGAATATTTTCCGCTAACTTGATTCGTTGTGAACAAAATATATCATTGAAATACTGTACAAACACGGCACTAGTGCAAATTATTATACCCCTATGCCTTGAGAAATAGCAGGAACCCTTCCCACTGATCTCCACAAAACATAACTTGTCGGCAAGGAGTATTATCATACCAATTAATTCTTAGGTACATCTCGAGGTAACCTTCGAATTATAGTATTATCAGGAAATCTGTCGAAGACTCAGCCCAGTACTGATCAGGAGCAAGGCACAACTACCCAACCAGGGGAATTCCCAAGGGCCAAAGAAAGATAGGAGAAACCTCTTGATTGTATTATAGTGTTGTCTTCTGCGGTAGCTTTAAAGCAATTACCCATAGTATCACTCGTAACCACACTACCACACACAGCGCCTTAACACTCCAGGACCATTGACCTCTCCGGTTTCCTTAAGTGGAGGGAGCGGCCGGTCTAAGAGATACTATCGAGGGTATACCGTAAGGACTCCGAACCACACGCTAGGGCGTTGGAGTTGCCTTTGTTAGTAAGGTCTGGCTCTTTTTTCCTTTTTTTCTATATTAAGCTTGGTCTGGGGGGGTTAAGTTTCTTGATATTGGTAGGATAAGAATGGCACAGTGGTTCACGATAGAAATACAATTCACACGGAACTTAGATACTTCGCTCACGCTCTGAAATTCGCTCTGTCGCTCATCTAATTAAAACAAAACTAAAAGGTAGAGACAAGTGTATAAGTAAAACATAAACATCCCATTGTGATCCTTCCATTGATCCCTACATCAATCTCTCTCTTTCCCTCCATGTCGTTGTTCCTCTGCACACTTCCATGATAGACAAAGGAAAGACATGTCGGTCAAATCTCAAACCTTGAAACATTCTAGCTCCATCTCCAAAATCATCCACCATTATCTAGACAATCTCTCAAACACTCCCGCATGTTCTAAAGTCAACTACATGCTTCCAACATATTTCTCTTTTGTAGGTATTCGCGTTCTTTACTGTAAAAACCCGAATAAACGGACGATGTGCTATGCAGTCCGGAATTTCTTCCCCTAGACAAGGAGCGAAAAACAAGCCAGAAATCTACCCCCCGAAACAAATAAAAAAGAAAAAAAAACGCCTGACCTAACTAAAAGAGGCAACTTAAACATCGTAGCACAAGCTCTCCTCACCGTAGAAGCTCCAACAATCGGCACATGTGTTAGAAGCCTTATTTTATTCTACTAGCTATCTAGCTAGCCAGCTACTTATGTCGAAAAAAATTCCCTACTCCGAGAGAGGTGCGAGAAACACTGCAAAAGGTGGACTGCTCAGCCCCTCTGAGAGATAAAAGAAGAAAAAACACTAGGCCTTGCCAGAGGAGGCAACTCCAACGATGTGCAGGTAGCAATTGGTATTGGAATTCGCTAGATGCGAGATGCTCAGGTTGTTGTTTCATTGTTCAGGCGGGTTTCGGATAAAGGTTAGGGGATAGGCTTGAGGCTGATACATCCGCCGGAAGGAAAACGAAAGAGCCCGATGTATGAAGGCTATGATCAGTGTGAGTCTTTTATGATATTTGTCTTTCCTTTGTTAGCATGGAGGTACAGAGTACGCAAAGGAAAGGAGACATGCCTGGAGGAGAATGCATGTGTGTGGTGATCGATGGAAGGAGAGGAGTATGATTTCGTTTATAATTTATATCTACTCTAGTCTTTGTCGTTTAGATAGAGACGAACAAGCGAACTTCCCCACAATTGCGAAGCCGGGTGCCGCACTGATCGGAGTCGTCTCTCTGTTACTTTAATTCTCGCCGTCTAAGCATGAGGGATTATTGGAGTTTCTACGGTATTTACCGTGAGGTGTCTATTACGGAGGTTTTTACTATCACAGTTGGGCTGAGTGACCCGTACTGTCCTTATCACTAGTAACAGTTCTCACCTTTCTGAATGTGCAATAACGCTCAGTGGCTCCACTCTGCCTAGTCTTAGGAAGAATTCTTAAGACATTTGTGAAGGGGTTATGTTTACACTTTTATTCTCCAAAAATTGGTGCAGTTTGCCCCAATACTAAGGGCAGGTTTACCTAACTGTCTGGTTCTAAAATTTGGGTGATAAAACCAGACTCTGGCGTGTCAACCCGCACCATTTTCCGATAGACGGTGCAAAGGTGTTTACCTAATTTTCGACCGTCCTGAATTCTTGTTGCTAGGCGGTCAAAACTTGACACTGCTCGGAGGTGTTTGGAAATCTCACCGGAAACTAGGCTGTACGCTACGGTAGGTAAACACCATTTAATAGTGGCATGGCACGACACATAGGGGGTGCAGTACAGTACAGTATAGTACGCCCGAGACTCACATAGGGCTGTCGATGTTGGCACATTCATGTCGCACAATAGTAGACGGTAGAGTGAGAGAATTCACGCGGAGCTTAGGCACTTTGTAGGAAATGTAACTTCCACCGATTGAACTTCGTTCAAGCTCTTATTCTTGCTTTTTTTTTTTTTTCAGACTGAAAGCCAAACTAACGGTAAAGACAGGTGTATAGGTAAAATATAAGTATTGTAGCACGCAGCGATCCTTCCATGGATAACCACGCCTATCTCTGAATTCTCCTACATGCCATCGTTCCTCCGTACACTCCCGTGATAACCAAGGACATGTCGGTATAATCTATTCTGTAAACGTGAAACTGTTAAACAATATATTCCGCTCTCCCGAAACATCTGCAAAGCGATCTGTCACACTCCCACAACTTCCAAAGTCAACCACATCCTTCCAACAACGACGGCTTTTCCGACAATGCAAAGAAGAAAATAAAGGAAAACAAACAGCATAAATTCATATCCCGCCACTAAATCGCCTCAACACGGATGTCTGAAAAGCCAACTCGCGGCACTCTCTAGCCTAGGTAACCCCCCCCCCCCTTTCCTACCACAACTCCATTCAGACCCTCAACAACTCCTCCCTCCAGGCACATGCAGCGATAATGGTCGCTGTAGGCCCAAACATCACCGAAGCCACGATTATATACCCTAGCAGCTCCAACCATCCAGCAGTAGTCTTCTGGAACCTCTTCACGTCATTGAGCAGTACCAAAACCCAAGCTAGCCCTGCAGCAAATGCAACGAGGTATTCTGAACGGACAATATCTACTCCCGCTTCGACGAATGAGTTGTGAGTCGGAGGGGCTCCGGGGGCCAGACGCGCCGCGATGGAGAGGAAGGATTCGCCAGTCGTGATGGTAGTGTAGGGTGCATAGAGGTGGGCTGATGCGGAGACTCCAAAGCTTAAGAGGTATGCACCTCTAATGTAGGGTAGGTCCGCATTCTTTGTAGGTAAGGCGGGGGTAGTGAAGAATGATTTTAATATTTGGTGCACTATTGCTGTGTATATAGGGAATGGTAACCAGAGCGCTATGGATGCCCTCAAGCTTTGCTCC
>Ga0307507_10009561_pt1 | contig 12858 bp, 2 predicted proteins | sample 7_EM_MG_FD_207223 | JGI IMG/M metagenome (GOLD analysis project Ga0307507, IMG submission 207223) | Populus trichocarpa ectomycorrhiza microbial communities from riparian zone in the Pacific Northwest, United States - 7_EM | ecosystem: Host-associated > Plants > Roots > Unclassified | place... | reverse complement strand
ATATTGGTAAATAGCTTCATTTGTTAGGATAAGGGAGGGCGAGGAGCTTAAGGCTCCTCGCCACGCTAGTGCCGCGGGACACGTGACCACGTAACCACGCGACCACGCGACCACACGTGATATTATCCCAACAGTTATACTTATTCCTTAAATTATACCCACTCTATAAATTATACTTAGACGCCATAAAGTATTTTGCCTTTAGTTAACTTAGAAAACAAATTATCCTAAGGCTAAGTCGCGCCTTAAGATAAAAAGTGGAAGAGTATAAGTATCTAAGCTCTTCTAGCGCTAATATATAGCATAACTCCCTTAATATACTTAGTAAAATTTAAATACTTAGAAAATAGAAAAAGGTATAAATCCTAATAGATAGTGGAGTTACTAATATAGGCTTTATTAATATAAACTATATAAAAATTTAATACTTAAATTTAAAGAAACTTAATAAACCCTAAGGCCTATAAGGCTTTAATGGTAAACCCTTAATATATAGCGAAATAACGTACTACGCCCTAATAAAAATGTAAATAGGTAAATACCTTAAACACATCTCCCTGTTTATAACACCCTTAAAGTAATATAAAGTTATACTTTAATATAGATAGCTAAAACAACATAACCCTTTAATTAGCTGGGTTAAAGAAATACTAAAGTTCCATATAACTTACTGCTAAAGTTATTACTTAAAAAACTATTTACCCTATAAATATGCACATAACTATTTAAATATAATATAATATAAATTACCCTTGCTATAAACCTTAAGCTAATATAATAAATCTATAACTACTAATTATAGTAAAGAATGCGAAGATGTTATATTAAAACCTCTTAAAATTTATATAATATAGGCTGCGCCTTTTATCTTATTAGTAAAAAGATAAGATTATAAAATCTTTACTATAACTATAGAAGATATTAAGAAAGCACTAGAATTAAAATAATATCCTAATTCTTAACCTTTTATGCCTAAAAAGTACTATAACCTAATTAACGAGTTTAAAAAACGATTTATAGATTAACTAGCCCTATACTAAGAGAAACATGATTTTAAGATAGAACTTAAGCCTAGTATAATACTAAAATTCGGTCTGCTATATGGTATATTATAAAAAGAACTGCTTATAATATAATAATATCTTAATAAGTATCCAGAAAAAGAATTTATTTACCTTAGTTGATTTTTATTTGCCTTACTAGTACTATTTATTAAAAAGCTAGAAGGAGGCTTAAGATTTTATATTAATTATTAAGCTCTAAATATAATTATAATTTAAAATTAATATCCGATTTCTTTAATTTAAGAAATACTTAACTATTTAGCGAAGGTATAGTACTTTATAAAGCTTAATATAGTTGCTGTGACGGGCTTGTATAAATGCTTCTAAACTGAAGCTTGTAGATTGCTACCATACAAGAATATTAAGCTAAGGAGAAGAAGAAGAAGAATCGTTTAGGGGCAGTAGGTAGGCATATCGCGAGGGCCGCCAAAGCGCTAGTGGTAAGCGGGCCAATAGCGATTTTGTATGCCGGGCATGGAAAATCCTAATTGGTTAAATATGGCCGGTGACGCGCTCTAGCACCATTATATTACCCCCCCCTCCCAAAAAAGCCTGCCCTTAGGCTTTGTCTAAGTTCTTTATTATTGTTTAAATTATTATAGTTATCTAACCCCTCTTCCCAGCATTTAACCCAGCTATCTAACTTGCGTGGTGGTCCAGGGAGGTCTGGGTAGGCTAGGTGGAAATCTCGTAGCTTATAGGGAGCGTACTTAAAATTAGATGCAGGGTACCATTCTAGATCTTTATTATGACCTACCTAGCTCGCACGGTATTTTAAGGTACTATAGTCCTTCTTTACTGCTAAGATCTCTTTAACTTCCTATTCTTCATCCTCTGCAATCTAAATTGGTAGTAGGGGGTTGTTATACTGTCCAGGCAATAGGTCGTCCGCGGCCTTCCGCAGTTAGTCTAGAGAGAAGATAGGGTGGATCTTTATTAACTCTAGTAGCTTAACCTTAAAAGAGTGCCCTACCTTCTTAGGGATTTTATAGGGGCTAGCTATTTGGTGGTCTAGCTTGCGGCTTAGCCTCTAGGTTTTCCAGTTCTTTATTAACACCCATACCTTATCTCCTACGTGGAAGTCTACCTCGCGGCAATATTAGTTTATATTAGACTCTTTCTTCTCTTGTGCCCTTTTTATAATTGCTTAGGCAGTCTTCTAGGCCCTATGTATTCTTTTGGCGAATATCTAGGCCTCTTTATAGCTAAGGTGTTTGCGGGCCGTTATATGTCCTATAGGTCTATCCCAATTAAAGGATGTTTGTGGCCTGTATCCATAGAGTAACTTAAATGGCGACATTCCTATACTATTATAAGGGAGCGTGAGCTGTGCGTAGTCTATTATAGATAGTAGTTCCGACTAGTTGTCCTAGTAGTAGTTAATAAAGGGGCAAAGTCGCTGGTTGAGGTACTGGTTTATAATCTTGGTTTAGCCGTTGGTCTAAGGGTAGAATGCGGTAGAGAGCTTAATCTTAATCCTAAGGATACGGCAGAATTTGTTCTAGAAGTCCGATATAAACTAAGGTCTATAGTTAGAGACAATTAACTTAGGAGCGCCATAGATCCAGTAGATATTATCTACATACATACAGGCCATGTCCTTTGTGGTCGTAGTCTTAAAGTAAGGGAGGGAAACGGCTTGCTTACTTAGTCGGTTAACTACTATAAAGGCCATGTCATAGCCGTATTTGTTCTTTGGGAATGATTTAAAGTCCATTATAATATATTGCTAAGGGCGTTCGGGGACTGGCAGTGGTTGCAGCCATCCAGAAGTTTAGTTCCTGGGGGTATTTATATGTTTACAAGTATAACAATTTCTAATAAATTGTTTTATATTGGATAGGAGTCCTCGCCAATAGTAACAAGGTGATAGTAGTTGGTAGGTCTTGTCTTAACTAGGGTATACTATAGAGACTTAACAGTAGGCTTTACGGATTAGCTCTATTTATAGGTTATTAATGTCTAGAACTATAAGCCGTTCTTAGTATAGGAGTAGTCCGTCTTCTATTTCTAAACTAGGGTTACCCCCCATAGCTTAATCGCGGAGGGCTTTTAGGGATTTAGCTGTGCGGTTTACGGTTAGGATGTAATTAATTAGTCCTATTAGTTTATCTAGGGTCTCTCCTTCTATAGGTGCTACCTTATTTTGTTTAGAGCTCAGTTCCTTAAGGATACGCGGGTCGAGTTATTCGGTATGGAGGAGGGCGCGTGTCTGGTACTGAGCCTTTAGCTTGTCTTGTGGCCCCACGTCCTATTCTCTCTGGGTTAGGGCGTCAGCCTTAGCATTTTGCCTGCTAGGGTAGTATATGATTGTAAAGAAGAATTAGGAGAGTATTTTGGCCTACCAGGCCTGTTAACTGGTAAGTTGTTTTATTATTATAAAATACTTAAGGGCTTTGTAATTGGTATAAACCTTAATCTAAGAGTCTGTGCTTCTAAGCTCTGCGCGCCACTGGGACAATGATTGTATAATAGCCAATATTTCCTTATCGTGTACTTCGTAGTTGCACTTAGCTAGGGCCATTGTTTTTAAGAAGAACGCAATAGGGTACTATTTGCCGTCTAGGTATAGCTATAAAAGGACTCCTACTACTACCCTATTGGAGGCGTCCGTTTCCAGCATTAATTTAAGGTCTGGGTTGTAGTAATAAAGGATTAGGGAGGAGACAAGTCAGTCCTTTAACTCCTTAAAGGCTTTTATACAGTTATTGTTAAAGATAAAAGACGTGTCGTTCTTAGTTAGTTGTATAAGAGGCTTAGCTATAACTCCATAGTTACGGATAAACTAATGGTAGAAATTATAAAAGCTAAGGAAGGACTGGATTTCTTTTATAGTATAAAGGGGTTTCTAGTTGTGGATTGCCTTAACCTTCTCTAGGTTAACTTTAATTCCTTCTATACTAATAATAAACCTAAGGTACTTTGTGCGTTTTACTCCAAATTTATATTTTTTAATATTAACTTGTAGGCCTGTATTCCGTAGTCTCTTTAGGACCTTCTTAACATGAACTTGGTGCTTAAGTTCATTGTCCAAGTATATAAGAATATTGTCTAGGTATGCCGTATAGAATTCGTTAAGGTAGTTAAAAAGAACATTATTTATATACCGTTAATAAGTGGCTAGCCCATTCGTTAGTCTAAAAGGAAGGACTTTATATTTATAAGACCCGTAACGGGTGCGGAATGTTGTTAGGTCTTCCAATATAGGGTCTATCCTAATTTAGTAAAAAGCTTGGCGGACATTAAGCTTGGTAAAGATTTTAGCCCGGCTTAGACGTGCAAGGGTTTCATTAATTAAAGGGAGAGGGTACTAATTCTTTTAAGTAATAGCGTTTAGCTTCTAATAGTCAATACAGAAACAAAGGCTTTTATTAGGTTTCTTTATAAATAAAATAGGGGAAGCAAAGGGAGCCTGGCTTAGCTTAATAAACCCTTTATAGAGGTTGTTAATTAGGTACTACTTTGTTGCCTTTAGTTCCTCCGTAGTTTGTTAGTAAAGGGGGCTGTAGCCTAGGGAGTTATTAGTCTCCAACTAAATCTTATAATTATAGGTTTGGTAGGGGGGTAGCATATCTAAAGCTGCTTTTAAGAACGCGTCTCTATAGTTTAAGAGGTAATTAGGGAGGAGGCGCTTAACTAGTTCCTTATTAGTTTCCTCTACTAGCACTTCTTCCCTCTTGGCGATAATCCGGTTGATTTTATATAAACTGGTAGTAAAGACTTTATTGTCCTTCCGATATATATTAAAGTAGAAACCTATGGCACTAATTGCCGCGATGTCTACTATAGGGGTGTTATATAATAGTAGGGTTATCCGTGGCCTTGGGGGCTTCTAGGGTATTAGCGTTGTCCTTACTCCTCTTAGCTCTTATTGCATCTTTTAAAGGTTGTCCTTTATGTTCTATTAGTACGTCCTCTTCCCTATTGGCCGGATCTCCGCAATTTGGAAGTTGTCTACGTTAGTGTCCGTTCTACTTCTGTAAGTAGAGTCCTCCTTGACTGTAGTCCTTTGGGGGAGTATCCTTGTCGGTACGGAGTTCCTGCTGGCCTCGTGGCGGGCATCTTCTTGGGTAAAGGCTAGGTTGCGGTTCCTAACATCTTGCTAGTAGGTGGGATCAGCCTTCGCGGCTAACGTCTTGTGGTTAGTGCAGATTTCCCTAATAAAGGAGGGTAACTTTAGTCTATTCTCTGGCTAGACAAACTGTCTTTGTTAAACGTTTAGCCAAATATTAAAGTAGAACATCTATTTTCGGCTAAGAATTATGTTGTGTGACCCTAGGTCTAGGATGTAGAAGGGGATGCCAAACTAGCGTTGTCTATTAATAGCGATATGTAGCTTTAAAACGTGGGTAACTGGTATACCGGCTTAACCGTTGTAGCCTTTTATTTAAACAGGCTTCTCTAGTCGGGTAGCATTTATATTTAAGAACTTAGTAACATCATTTATATAAGCAGTGTTTATAAAGGCAAAGCCATTTACTCCAGTGTTAATAAGGGCAGTTATATTAACTCTATATCTATTTTAAGATACTATATATGGAACTATAAAGTGTTTTCCACCTATTAGCTAACTTAGATTAATCTCTTTAAGATTAATAGGATACCCTAGGGGGGAGTTTTTCCCTAGGGTTCTTCTTTTCCCAACTTATTGGACGTTTCTTCTTCCTCTATCTCCTTGATATTACCTATATCCTTTAGCTCTAGGCAGGACATGGTAAAGTAACTATCTTTTCCGCAATTAAAGCACGTGACCATGGCAGGGTTAATTAGGGTGTTGTGATGAGCATTGGTTAAAGGTATAGTATATAGCGGGTTAGGTAAGGTTCGCGGGTAGGCAGTTATAACCGCTTTTAGTATAAGGGCGGTTGTGGTTTGTCTTCCAACGCTAGCTCCGATTGGTGTAGCGGATAGGTTACGGTTACTATAGGGCTGCTTTAGTTAATCAGAACGAGTATCGATTTGTTTTAGTTTTAAATCTAGCAATAAATATTAGGCTACAAGTCTTTAGTAGGTTAGTAGGTCATCTAAGGCTACCGCGATCTTCTTTTATAGTTGGACCGTTAGCTTGTTATATAGGTCTAAATAATAGTTCTTAGGGGGAACCTAGCCTTTGCCTGCTAGGTATAAGAATTAAGTCTAGAACTTAGTAAAGGATTAGTTCGATTTCATTATTAGGCGATTATAGTTATAATAAGCATCCCATACTTTATTCGGATTAACATAGATAGTAGCTAGATGCTATATTATCTTGTTAATAGATGTAAACCAAACAGGTAACTTGTCCTTAAACTTAGCCTAAAGGTGTCGCTAGGCGTCCCCAATAGTTCGACCAAAAAGGTAGAGCATTTTAGCTTCTTTAGAGGGGAAATAGTTATGGTTAATACAAAGCTTTCCTCGCACCTAAATTCTCCAGTTCTTAAAGGTTGGGTCTATGCCGTCCAATAATAGTGGGGGGTTAGGGAGCTTGACGGACTTTAATTACTTTGTTATTATATCCATACTCTCTGGTGTATTGCATTTAGTTAAGCAAATGGGTTAACTAAGGCTTTATAAAGGGGAGGCTGGGCTGTTTTATAAGACAGTAAGGCTTTCTAGGATCTCCTTTAGAGTCTCTTATATACTTTGGGCTTAAAGACGATTGACCTTCTAATTGGCAGCAAGGGCACGAATCTGCTTGTATATACCTGTAACGTTGTTATTGTCTTTAATTTCTAATCCTAACTAGATCTTATGTTCCTCTTGGGTAGAGGCAGGTCTTTTAAATAAGCTTGCTTTAGGTGCCATCGTCAGCTTCCTAAAGTTTATTGGAATTATACGATTCGGTTTCAATTCTGGGGTTCTTTTGGGGGTATAGGTCAAGTACAGTCTGGCCTATAAAGTGGGATATTATTAGGGCCTTCTTAGGCGTGGTAGTGTGAGTTTTTTAATGTCTGAGTATAACGCGTTAACGCGTCGTTGCAGATAAAGGTCTTCTTTTAGGGTGGGATATTATTAAGGCCTTCCTAGGCAGTGTATAGAGAGCTTAGTATAATATAACGGGCTTGTATAAATGCTTCTAAACCGAAGCTTGTAGATTGCTACTATACAAGAATACTAAGCTAAGGAGAAGAAGAAGAAGAATCGTTTAGGGGCAGTAGGTAGGCATATCACGAGGGCCGCCAAGGCGCTAGTGGTAAGCGGGCCAATAGCGATTTTATATACCGGGCATGGAAAATCCTGATTGGTTAAATATAGCCGGTGACGCGCTCCAGCACCGTCACAGTTGCTGCCTTTAATAAAATCCGTATACGTAAAGGAGATAAAAAGTATATAGCTTTTTGTATATAATGGGGACTCTTTAAATACCTAGTAATACTATTTAGTATAAAGAACGATCCTAGTATGTTTTAGTAATATATTAATAATATACTTTATAAATTCCTTAATGTATTTGTTACCGCGTATATTAATAATATCTTAATTTACTTATTCTTGCTTTCTAAATACTAGAAATACGTTAGAATGGTCCTTAAATGCTTATAAGACGCGGGCTTATAATGTAATATTAAGAAATATAAGTTCTATATATCTAAGGTTATATATCTAGGCTTAATTATATCCTATAACGGAATTAAAATAGACCCTAAAAAAGTTGCTACAATTATAAACTAGGAAAGCCCTAGCAATATATAAGATATTTAAGGATTTTTAGGATTTGTAAATTTCTATTATTAATTTATTAACCACTTCTTAGAAATTGCCTAGCTATTAGTAAACCTAATAAGAAAGAATATAAAATTTAAATAGACCGCTAAATATAAATAAGCTTTTAATAATTTAAAATATTGTTTTATAACTACTCTAATTCTTACTTACTTTAACCTTAACCTTAAATATACTATTAAAACTAACTCGTCTAATTATATGCTAGGGGGAGTGTTATTATAATATAATAAGAATAGCGAACTATGTCTAGTAGCCTTTCTCTCCTAAAAACTTGCCTCTGCTAAATTAAACTATAAGATATATAATAAGGAACTACTTATAATTATTAGATACTTTAAATAATAGCGTTTTAAGCTAGAAGGAGTATTATTTCTAATATATATATTAACGGACTATAAGAACCTGCAATACTTTATAACTATAAAATAATTAATATAGCGCTAAATTTATTAGGCTAAATACCTCTTATAATTTAACTTTAAGATTATATATTAACCGGGCAAACTTAATTAAAAGCCTAATATATTAATATAATGATTATAGGACTTATCTATAAATACTATAAATAAATGGATTATAAATTAATTATAGATCTTACTGCCCCCTAAATATTTTAAAAAACTACATCCTATATTTTTAGATACGGAACTTAATAAAAATAAATTAGAAGTTAATAAATAGAAAATAAAAATTAATAAGCTAATAGAATATAAATATAAATATAATATATAGATAGTAGATGTAATAAAGGCAATTTAAACTAGAAAATAATAGTATAAAAATATTATACTTACTAAATACAAAATTTAAAATAATTAATTATACTATTAATAGAAGATAGTAGTTCCGAATTCCAAACCCTTATAATTTAAGATACTTAAATTTATATATAACTCCCCTATAGTAGAATATCCTAGCTATGTAAAAACTTACAAGATTATTTAATAAGTATATTATTAGCTTATAATGCATAACTATATATAAAAATACGTTTAAATATATAGAATATGCGTGCGTAGAAAGACCTTTTATATAAAAAAGTAAGAAGTACTCTAACCGCTACTAATTCTAATATAAAAATAGCGCGATATTTTAATTAACTTTATAGTTAACTTGTCTAATAGTAATAGATTTATAAATATTATGGTAGTTATTAACCGCCTTATAAAAATATAATATATAATTTCTATAGACTTAATTAATGCAATATTAGTAGCTAAATATTTTATTAAATATGTTTTTAAGCTATATAGACTTCCTAACTTAATAATATCCAACTATAGAAGCTAGTTTGTTTTAGACTTCTAATAAGCTTTATATAAATAATTAAGTATTTAAATATAACTCTTAATTATATTTTATCTAAAGATAGATAGCTAAACTAAAATTATAAACATAATTATAGAATAATATTTATAAATATACTGCTCCTACCTCTAAGATAACTAGGAAAAATAGCTGCCTTTAGCTAAGTTTACTGCGAATAATATAATAAATATATTAATAGGCGTAACACTATTCTATATAACCTATAGATAAGACCCTTAACTTAGATTTAAACTATAACCTAATATTAATATAATAGGACCCACAATTAAACAGATCTAGTTAATTAATATATATAACTTTACTAATTAAATAAAGTAGTTAATGGAACTATTATAAAGTAAATTAATATACGCTTAAACGTTATAGGAATAGTATATAAATTAATATATGCTTAAACGTTATAGGAATAGTATATAAATAAAGAACAAGCTCCCGTATAGGACTTTAAGGAAGGTAATATGGCCTACCTAAAGACTTAACGGCCCTTAAAGAAACTTAATTAGAAGTTTACAGGCCTATACTAAATTAAGAAAAAACTAAGCCTATATACCTATAAGCTTAAACTACTAACTAAAATAAAAATATACCTAATATTTTATATAAGCTTGCTGCAACCTTTAAGAGATAATTCTATAACTTATAAAATTCTACTACTACCTCCCATAATTATTAACAACAGTAATAGTTCTTACTTTATTAACTTAATTAATAATATATAATAGAAAATACGATTTAAATAATTTAAACTTTTTATTAAGTGGAAAGGATATAAAATATAAACCTAGGAAACCTATAACTAGATTAAAGCCAACGCGCCTTTCTTAGTAAAAGAATTCCACAAAGACTATCCTTCGCGGCCTACTCTGGCTAGATAGATATAATATAAAGGCAAACAACTGCCACCTAATACGCATATATAAAATATAATAGCAGGAAACTTAAATTTAAAAAGAACTTAAAAAGTATTATAATGTTTATAATACAGTCATGTAATATATAAGATATTAAGGAACTTTAACCGCCGGTTAAAGTTATCTAATTAGTTAGATTTATAGCAACTTAAGCTCTAAGTATAGGATACTTAGGTAATCTTTATATGCATTAAGGAGCTCTTGCTGCACCCGGCCTAAAAAGACCAAAACCAACCAAAAGAACCCTAAAAAACACCCAGAGAATCCCCCTGAGATGCATGTATTACAGGGGAGGCACACGTTAAACGACGGTGGTTCGCACTTGCGCGCGACCGCCAGAACCACGCCTAGCAATGGCCCTCTATAATAAAGACGGGTAAATACCACACCATAAAGTGGAAATACCTCTATTAAGAAGGCATCTAATAAAATATAAAGCCTATTAGACGCGTCTAGTATCTAGGATTATAGGGGAGTAACTATTAGCCATAACAAACTAACGCAGCTAGTAGAATGGCTCCGCCAGTCCAGTAAACCTTAGGCGCCCCTTTAGTAAACCCTTAATTAAATCCTCTAATAGCTAAGTAAAATTAAAAATAAATAAAACCCCCCTTTACTGGCGAACCGCACCTAGGCCGCTATAGCTGCGCTTTTATAATATAAGGAACCCACCCCCCTTAAGATAATAACCGGGTATATAATTATAATATAACTAAATATAGAAAAAGCAGAGGGGCTTAGGGGATAATTAGAAACAGAAGTCCTTATAGAGATTTGTAAAGAGGTCTATAACACTATTATAGTTTAATACCTTAGGAGCGGAGACATTAAAGTCACCCTAAAGGACTAATAGGCAAAGGAACGAGCTATAAGGGTAGGGGATAGGCTAGGAGACCGTATTGGCATAAAGGTACTCCGTAAGGATTACTTAGTTAAAGTCCTAGTGGTTTCTATAAGCCTTAGGGTAGAAAAGGGATGCTAGGTAGACAATATAGCAATTATATAGGAGATAGTAAGACAAATGAAACGCCTTATACTAGGACTTAAGGTCACCTAAATCCAATAGCTTTAATAGGAAAATGCAAACTAAGTATATAATAAGAATAATAAGAGGATATAAAGGTCGCCAGAGACCTGCTAGAGAGACGCTAGTTAAACGCATAGCTCCCTTATTATTAGTATACTTATACTAGGAATACAAAAACTCCTTATCCAAAAAGGAATAATTATAAATGGCCTTATATACAACATAAGGCTTTACAACCATGGGCTACGCCTTAAATAATGCCATTGCTATATATAATAGGGATATACCTAATCCACATATATAGTATAGGTATACTACGGCCATTATGCAGGCCCCTATAATATAAGACACTACTTAAATTAAGACTAAATAAAATGCGTAAACTGCTACTAAAGCACATATAAGGCATAGGAGAGAGAAAACTGTATTAAATACAGGAAATAGAAGGTAAGGGCTTAATAGCTATAGGAACAACTACACGCTAGGTTATATAAATAGAAATAATAGGTAATAGGCTAGGGGGACGTAGGTACCTTTTTAGCGTTTCCTACTATTGGAATCACGGTGGGGGGTTTTGGTTTCAATTGTTTTCTCTGTTTTCTTTCTTCTACTTCTACAGGTGGAATTTGGTGGATCTCCTGAGCTCGCTTAGCTCACGTAGTTAACCCAATTGGTTACAAGCAACTGTGTCTACTATATTACAGAACCTTATTTAGACACCTACCTTTAATACTAGGGGGCTAGGCCAGCTATTCTAAGCCTTAATAGGCCAAAAGCAACGCCGCGTAATATTACTAGACTAAATAGGGACATAAGGGTTATAGGGAATACAAGGGAGAGAACGCCCTATAGGAAGACCCCTATAAATAGCTATAGCAAGCTCAAGACCAGGACAATTAAGAATTAGACTTAATACGGTAAATATAACATTTGCAGCTAACCTATAAAGGTTATATAGCCAACCAGTAAATTTAGGGGAAGAACTAGAGATAATAATAGATTTAGATATAGAAGCGCTAGTAGGCATACAAGACATAGAAATGGAAAGCTCTATATAAAATAAGTAGTAACTAGGGTGCAAATATAAGAGACAGAAGTTCTAAAAATCCTAGAGAAAGTAAAAATAGAAGAAGTAAGGAATAAAGGAGAGATAAAGAACCCTTACCAGGGGTCTGCCACCTATCTATTATATAGTATAACTACGGCAATACAAACCACCGTCTTGTAAGGCCCCTACTAGATAGTCTAGACCTAGAGAAATACTATATCCTTACTATATAAGAGCCGTATTATAATACCTATATATAATTAATATACTACCCCTAAGGATTCCAGCTCCTATATAAACTAAAAGCAGCTATATATATATGCTTTATAATTAGCAAGGCTATTAGCCTATCCTTATAGTTATAGCAGGCAGTTAACCTAGATATTACAGTTATAATAATCCAGACATATAGGGGACTGGTATAAATTATTAATATATATAACCCTAGGGTTAAAGGGTGTAACGGGACTAGCCTAGTTATAGTAGGAATGTCTTAGTAAAACACTTAACAAGATAAACTTGACGCTTTAACCGAATTCTGCCGAATTCTGCTAGCTTAATTGACTTCTGCCAAGTTCTGCCAGATTAATCGAATTCTACCAAAGTTCGTCCGCGTGTGTATGTGCGCACGCATCGACCAAGACCCCTAACTATTTAATTATAAGATTCTCTGGTTATTCCCTTCTCTTCTTTACGTAACGTCTTGTTCTCTTAAAAAGCTATATACCCTTAGATTTAGATAGAATTTATATTATTCCTTTAAATCTTCCCCAA
>Ga0307507_10009560_pt1 | contig 12858 bp, 3 predicted proteins | sample 7_EM_MG_FD_207223 | JGI IMG/M metagenome (GOLD analysis project Ga0307507, IMG submission 207223) | Populus trichocarpa ectomycorrhiza microbial communities from riparian zone in the Pacific Northwest, United States - 7_EM | ecosystem: Host-associated > Plants > Roots > Unclassified | place... | reverse complement strand
TACCAATGCAGGACGATCTTTTTGTATAATATCAATATAATTTGACAAATTTGGGTGAGAGTCTGTGCATACGAGAGCTCTGCTCTAGGGGTGGCTCGACCGGGTGGCTGGCTCGACTGGGTGGCTAGGACGTTAAGCCCAAGGGAGCTTATAAGGAGGTGCCAAGGGCTAGCCGAAGGCTAGCCTTGGCAGCCGCCAAAAGATCCCTTACAACGGGCGACACTAAAAGGCGCAAGGATTGAACAGATTATGATATGGAGGCAATTTGCAACCGAACGTGCCCTTAGTTACCCTCTTGCCATCTCCACGTATATATATATGTATATTCCGCCATCTCCACAACCCTATGGCCAGAGCGGGTCGGCCATCCTCCCTTCTTGTGGTGGAAACATCTAGTACTAAATCACTTTTATTACGGAGGACCTCCGTACATTCGGTATCTCTCGTAAGCACGCTTACCCAGCCACACAATATTTGTCGTATGCGTAAATTAGTTCAATGCTTGGCACAATTTCCCCCGTTTTCCCACGCCAAAAAAAAACACGTAGATTTCAACACCTACAATTAATCAACTTTAATCACCAAGTAAGGCCACTTTTTATATAGTAAAATCGTTACATACACTAATTCTTAGTGTTTTAGTGGTATCTAGCACCTGTATAAGCGCTTAGCCTTCTAAAAAGAGGGAAGGAGGCTCTTTAAGAAAGCCTGCTACTCCATCCAATATAAAGCCTACTATAAAGCCCAAGTCGTATATACTGTCACGGCTAGCTTTCCATAGGAGCAATCCAATAGATCAAGCAACAATAAGGGGCTATATTATAAATAGACTAAGGTAAGGGCTCGAAGAAAGGGGCGCGGTAGACGACTATATACATGTTCGGTCGTCGGGGCAACATTAGGGCAACGTTAATCCATGACCGACGACGCCTCGATGGTAGCTATGTAGACGAACCGTCACATCACCCCCCTTTAAGCCAGGAGGATCGCCCTCAATCCTTATAATCAGGCTCTCCTTGTCCGTCTTGCCCTTCCGTCCTTCTCTGCTTTATTGTCTTCCTCTAAGGGCTCTAGATCTACGTCCTTGTGATACGCCTCTAGCCATTGCATTAGCTGTACGGGTGGTCTAGCATCATAGGGTCTCTCATTATGGAACGCCTTGATCTTATAGGGGGCGCCAATAAAGCCGTCTGCGTTATACTAGGTATTATCCAGGTTATGGCCTACCCAGTTAACCTTATACTATAGCCTTCCATAGTAGGTTCTACTAGCAAGGATCTTATCAATCTCGTACTCTGGCTCGCCATTAATTAGGATTGGCTCCTTTAGCTCCCTATTCTAGCCCAGTAGGGGGTTATCTAGGTCCTTTCACAGTCAATTAGCATAGAAGACGTTTAACATCTTCATGTTTAGGGGTAGGTCAATAATATACGAGTGTCCTTTTATGCCTAAAATCTTATAGGACCCTATAAGCTATCTGTCTAGCTTGGTACTCAGTTAGTTAGTAGCCCAGCCCTTTCTAGTAACATATACTCAATCACCTATTCCAAAGTCTGGTTCGTGACGGTGCCTATTAGCTTACCTTGTCTGCCGCTCTTAGGCCTTAGCCAGATTGTCTCTTGCCCATTTAACTACATCCCAGGTCCTACATGCAAAAACTTAAGCTTCTTATTATGTCAGCTTCTCACAAGGTGTTAAGGCTACTCGTATACATTCCTCCCAGTTAAAGTAGAGCCTTGGCTTAAATCCTAGCTCTAGCTCATATGGTGCAAAGCTAGTAGACTTATACGGTAAGATTACTTATACAAAGTCTATATAGGGGAGGAGCTCTGACTAATTATCCTAATAGTGGTTAATAAAGGGCCTTAAGCGTTAGTTAATATACTGGTTTAGTACTTCCGTATTACTATCAGTTTGCGGGTAACCAGATATAAAGAGCTTTTACTTAACACTAGTTAGTTTATATAGCTCGTCTATAAAGGCTAAGATAAATTAGGGTCCTTAATCTAATATAACTGTCTCTAGAAGGCCGTACACGCGCCAGATGTGTTGGTAGTACAGGTTTGCTGCGTTAGCTACAGTAGCAGTTTTATAGCAGGGTAGTAAGAAGGCTCTCTTACCTAGTTAATTAACAACCACAAAGACGTTGTCAAAGCCCTTTTTATCTATTAGAAAGGACTTAAAATCAAAAGAGACGTGCTGCCAGCAGCGTTTACCAATTGGTAGGGGGTGCAGCAGGCCTAGGGTTTTATTGTGGGGTATATAGGTCCTCCTGCAGGTCCTGTAGTTTCTTACATAGGTATCGCAGTCTAAGGGTAGCCCTAGCCAATAGTATTGGTCTGCTACAAGTTTCCTAGTCTTCGTCTTGCCTAGGTAAGCAGTTACCTAGCGGGAGTATACCTCTGCAATAAGGTAGGTATGGAGGTAGTTAGTATTAGGGACCATTAGCTTGCCAAAGCGGGTTAGTAGTCCTCCTTAGAGTTTCCAGCCCTTTTAGTCTTGCTCGGCTAGCTAATATAGCCCTACTAGCAACTCACTAGTTCAATTAGCCTAGAGGATCTAGTTAACCAGCTTATACGGTTCCTATTCGTGATTTGCTGCAGTTGGGGGGTCCTTGGAGGTTAACTCTAGTATAGCAATTATAAGGGCGGGGTTAATCAGGTATATAGTATATACGGCTATATCCTTCTCTTTCTGCGTCTTTAGGTCCTCTTGCTTTTATAATAGGGTATCAGCCACTATATTTACCATGCCTGGCCTATATGTAATCTATATATAGAAATCAGCTAGCAGGTCTACCTAGTAGGCTTACTATAGACTTAGCAGCCTCTTAGTTATAAAGTACTCAAGGGCTTAATAATCTATAATTACCACAAAGGGTGTATATTAGAGGCTAATAAGGTGACCTTACTATTCCTATAGGCCTCTTATCACCGCTAGTATCTCCTTGTTATAGATCTCGTACCGCATCTCTATAGGGGACATTGTCTTTAAGAAGAAGGCTATTAGCTTCCAGGTCCTATTATCTTGTAGCTAGTTCAGCACCCCAGCTACTACTCCGTCACTTATATCCGTCTCCATACGGGTGTCTTAGAACGGTAAGTAGTGCTTAATTACGCTGCCAAATAGCATAAGGGCCTTAACTCACTTAAAGGCTTTAAGCTCTTCCTCCCTTAGCGGGTACTATGCTCCCTTCTTTATAAGCTTACTAAGCGGTTATGCAACTTAGCCGTAATCCTTTAAGAAGGCCTAGTAGAAGTTACAGAATCCTAGGAAGGATTATACCCCTTTTATAGAGGTAGGGGGTTCCCAATCCTTAATTGTAGATAGCTTATTGGTGTCTATAGCAACCCTATTAGTACTAATAACAAAGCCTAGAAACTTCGTCTTAGTAATATTAAACTCGCTCTTTTTAATATCCGCTTATAAGCCTACCTCTTAAAGCTTTTATAGGACCTTCTTAATATAGACCTCGTGCTCTAGCGGGTTGTCTGAGTAGATTAGGATGTCGTCTATATAGGCTATATGTTACGGCGCTGGTGGAAAACGGTGGATTATAGTAGACGTTATGGTAGACGCCAAGTTACGTAAGCTCACGTGACTAGAGGACCGCATAAAACTTTGCACAGCGCTACTATTCTTCTCCCTTCCTTTCTCTAGCTTTGGATCCTCGTTTATAGACTACTAATTATATAGGCTTGCGCGTCCCTCTTGCCGTGCTCGTGCCTTAATTAACTAAGTCGCTAACATTATCTAAAGCTTATACTACTCTTTCTTCCTAAAAAGGAACTTAAATATATCTACAAGGCTATAAACAGGACAAGAATAAAAGAATAGGACCCTAAGGACATTACTAGGACCACAAGGACAGGACAGAACCCTAAGAACTAAAAGAACACAAACAGAACGTAAAACCTAAGAATAGGACACGCACGGACTAAAACCCCTAGAAAAATAAACAAACACTAGAAATTACCTAATACCCCTACCACCATGCCAAGAAACACAGCAGCTGGCAAAGCCGCTATAGGACCCGCAAATACCTCTAATAGTGAAACAGTCGCCGTCTCAACCCCCCAGGAAGAACTCGTAGCAGCCAATGCCGAAATCAAATGGCTTTGAGAGCTGCTTAAAACCAGAGACACCCCTACACCTAGTGAGGAGTTATTAGACACCTACAGGCTTACTACAGTCCTTAAGGCCCTAGCCTAACGTATAGCATTAGCATCGTCATGGTCCGTAAAGGTCGCAGACCCCCTATTGCTTACAGACGGAACCGACCCTACATTCAATAACTGGAAGCTTCAATTGCAGGACAAGCTTAAAGTTAATACGGACCACTTTCCTAATACCCGAGCTAAAATGGCATACGTCTTTGGCCGCACTAGCGGTGATGTATAGACACACCTACGTCCGCAATACGCCTAGAACTTAGTAGACCTCTTCCTCTCTAAAGAAGAGATAATCAATTACCTATCTTCTATTTATAAGGATCCCTTTAAGGTATAGAATACCCGTCTTGATTATAAAAGCCTAATAATAAAAATAATAGAAACCTTCTTGGTTTTCTAAACCCGCTTTCTGTACCTAGCTAGACAGGCCTAAATCCCCCAAGAAGATTTAATGCTAGACCTCTTTAACAAGCTTACCCTGGACCTACAGCGCGCCATACTACCGGTTTATACTACCGTATAGACGCTAAAGGAACTTATGGACTAATGCCTAGCTATTAACCAGGGCCTCCGTTGAATTAAGGCACGTGCCGAGCGGTACAAGGCTAAAAGCTCCGCCAACCAAAACATAAGTACTATAAAAACGGGCCGCAATGCCCTAGTAAGATCTATAGCCCCTATAGCACTAACTATACCGCCTGCCGTTAACCTAGTGGCGAGCCGTGCAGCTAGTCCTGCCGTGACTCTAGCGTATACTTAGCCTTCATATAGCGACCCCTGTAGATAGGCCCTTAGCGACCAAGGAGCTTGCTTTATATGCGGTTAAAAGGGTCACTATACAGCTAAATGCCTAACGAATGCGAAAAAGGATAAGGTCCTACTAATCCAGGAGGACAGCGCAGAGGTAGAGTTAGAAAAAGAGGAACCTTAGAGAAAGACTCCTCTCTAGGGTTAAAAGGAATTAATATATTATATATTAATCTAGGTCGGCTAGTTGGTGGAAGAAGCTGCACTATCCCTTATACTTTATTCTATAATGGATATCAAGTTTTAACCTCTGCTTTAGCTAACTCTAGAGTAAATGCCTTTGCCTTAATAGATACCTAGTGTGCCGTAAAGCTGGCTAACTTTTTAAATGCACCCCTTAAAGAACTGCCCAAACTAATTCCTATTTGTGGGTATAACGGACGAATAGGGCTACCTATTACAACTATTTTACGGATCTACCTCCGCGTCGATGGATAAAGGTAGTATAATATCCCCTTTCTTATTACGGACCTCGGGAGCCACGATATAATTGTAGGGAGAAAATGGCTAGCCTATCTAGGCTTACAGCTCAACGTATAGAGTAGACGGCTTATCTGGCCTAAAACCCTACCCTTAACCCCTTCCTTTATAAAAGAAATCAGCATTATAATGGAAAACCTTATATGGCCCTAGATCAATACTATTTACCAGGCTAATACTATACGCAGAGACTAGGCCTTTAAGAAGGATATATATCTTAATCCTTAACGGATCCGTATACTACGCCGCCCCTAAACTATATATGTTACGCCATCCGCACCAGAGACCTAGGAAGTTAGTAGTGACCTAGCTAAGCCCCCTATGGAGAACCTAGGCCCTATATAGCCCTAAAGGAAAACCAGGGATATCGGACGCTATACTAAGCTAATAGACAGGAAGGATAACTTATGAAAAATGGAATGTAAGCTGAGGAAGACTATACACCCTATACTATAAGATATGGCCTAATAAGCATACGTAAAGAAACCTACGGACCTCCTACTAGTCGATGTCTGCTGTATTGGCGCTGTAGGATTCTACTAGAACTTGGTTTAGCCTAATACCGTTGCCTTTACAACTAGCCTGTACAAAATTGATCGAATGCTTAAGGAAAAGGAAAGTAAGCTTAGTGGACAGGAAAGCGAGCTTATGGATAAGGAACTAGTAGAACAAAAACTGCCCAATTAATACTAGAAATTTAAGGACGTATTCTCCAAGGCAGCGTTAGATATACTTCCGCCTTACTAACCATATAACCACAAGATCGAGATCGATTAAGGCAAGGGAAGCACCCTTAGCTTTAGCCCTCTTTACCCGCAGTCTATTACTAAATTGCAGGCTATAAAGCAGTACCTTATCGACAACCTTAATAAGGGCTTTATTAAGCCTAGCCAAGCCCCTTTTAACTCGCCTATTCTCTTTGCCAAAAAGCCTAATAGAGGACTGCGCTTCTATATTGACTACTATAAGCTAAATAATATAACCCGCAAGGACCGCTATCCGCTACCCTTACTTAATAAGACTCTTACCTGAATAAGTAGAGCTAGGGTCTTTATAAAGCTTAATATCCGCCAGGCCTTTTACTGAATTAGGATAGACCCTGGGTTTAAGGAGCTTACTATATTTTAAACCCGTTACGGAACGTATAAATATAAGGTACTCCCTTTTAGACTAACCAACGGACCAGCTACGTACTAGTGGTATATAAATGATGTATTCTTTGACTACCTTAACGACTTCTATACGGCCTACCTAGATGACATTATAATTTACTTTAAGAACGAGCTGGAACATAAGGAGCATGTCCATAAAGTCCTATAATAGCTCTATAAGGCTAGTCTCCAGGCCAATATTAGGAAGTCGGAATTTAGTATTAAGCATATAAAGTACCTAGGTTTTATTATTAGTATAGACGGAATTAAGGCCAACCTAGAGAAAACGGCCGTAATTAACCAGTGGACACCCCTATGGACCGTAAAGGGGGTATAATCATTTTTAGGTTTCTATAACTTCTACCAACGCTTTATTAAGAACTATAGCAGGATTGCCTGGCCTCTTAACCGCCTTACTAGGAAAGACCAGCCATTCCACTTTAACGCCATATGTATGTAGGCCTTTAATGAGCTTAAAAAGCGGCTGGTATCAGCTCCCCTACTTACCTACTTTAACCTAGAACGGCCCTTGATGCTAGAAACTGATGCCTTAGACAGTATAATAGCTAGTGTTTTTTCCCAGAAGCAACTGGACAGAGAATGGCACCCTATTATATACTATTTAAAGACTATAATAGATGCCGAGCTAAACTACTATATCCATAATAAAGAAATGCTGGCTATTATCTCTAGCTTTTAGCACTGGTGTGTATAGCTAGAGGGGACCCCTAAGCCTATTAAGGTAGTTTCGGATTATAAGGCCCTAGAATACTTTATAACAACCAAGGCCCTTACGGCCCGGCAGGCACGCTGGGCGGATATCCTATCTTAGTTTAACTTCTTGATTATATATAGACCAGGCGCTATAAACCGTGCGGACGCTTTTATAAGGCGTGAACAGGACCTAGGTAACTAGGCAGCTGTAAAGATCTTATTATGGACCTAGGCACTACTATAACCAGAGCACCTTAACCCCCAGATATAGGCAGAACTAAATACGGACCCTTTAGACGCTAAGATATGCCCTATTAACTCCACGGAACTTGACCTTATTAATAAACTACTATAGGCAAACCATACGGCCCCTTCTCTACAGGAGTACTGTAAAAAGGTAAAGGATGCTACTAGCCTATAGTCCCTCAAAAACGGACTGCTTAAGCACTGGGAATAGCTAGTGGTGGTAAAGAAACAGAATTTACAGACTCGGCTTATTACTAAAGCATATACTTAGGTCTCTATAGCCCACCCTAGAAAAAATAAGACCTATAGAATTATTGGCGACCGCTACTACTAGCCCGGAATGGTTATGGATATTAACCGCTATGTACAGAACTGCGACGACTGCCGTAGGTCTATAATTCTATAAGATAAGACCCTAGGGCTATTAAAGCCACTCCTAATACTAGAACGCCCCTAGTAGTATATCTCTATAGACTTCTATAAGTTACCTACAGACCGCGATAGATATGATATAGTTATAATCCTAGTTAACCGCTTTAGCAAGCGCCTATTCTTAATCCCCTGTTATAAGAATATTGATGCTAAAGAGGCGGCCTAACTATATATCTACTATATCTACCGAATTTACGGACTACTAGATACTATCGTATCTAACTATAGGCCGCAGTTTATATTAGCCTTCTGGAATAAGTTCACCTGGATCCTAGGTATTAGGCTAAAGCTCTCTATAGTATACCACCCCCAGACAGACGGTTAGACGGAGATTATAAATTAATACTTAGACCAGAGACTCCGGCCCTTTATTAACTACTTTTAGGACAACTGGAGCAAACTACTACCTATAATAAACTACGCCCAGGTAACCCTACCCTATAACTCTACAGGGTTTGCACCTATTTAGCTAAAAATAGGATACTTACCCCATATAAGCTTTAACTGGAAGAGACTGGAAGGACCACAAACTGTATGTAAAAACTATCTTATAAGGAAGCACAGCAGTATACTAGACGCTTGGAAGAAGTATAGACGGTAGCCTATAAGAACCTAGAGAAGGCCCAGAAATTAATGGAACAGTAGGCAAATAAGCACAGGCGCGAGCCCGACTTTACTATAGGTGATAAGGTCTAGGTTATAACAAAGAACTAGAAGATAGAACGGCCTAGCCGTAAGCTAGACTATAAGATGGTAGGACTATATAAGATCCTTAATAAAGAAGGCAACTTATATAAGGTTAAACTCCCAGACTTAATTAAAGTCCACCCTGTTTTCTCACTAGATAAACTATGGAAAGCTGCAAATAACCTACTACCTAGATAAAAGAATAAGCCTCCACTACTAATTTAAGTTAATGGCGATGATAAATAGGAAGTTAATAAAATACTAGCCTATAAACTAGTATGAGGAACGCTAAAATACCGTATCTAATAGAAAGGTTACAATCCAGACCTAACCTGGTACCCCGCCTGAAACTTTATAGGTTGCCCCCAAAAGCTTAAAGAATTCTATAACCAATACCCTAATAAGCTAGGACCCCCAAAGTATCTAGATAAGTGGATAGAGTGCTAGTATAGTAAAGATGATAAGCTACCTATTAAGCATACAGATAAGAACACCCTATGGATATAATACGGACATATAAAGCCTAAGGGCAGGCTTTTTTAGAGGGGGGGGTAATGTTACGGCGCTAGTAGAAAATGGTGGATTATGGTAGACGTTATGGTAGACGCCGAGTCACGTAAGCTCACGTGACTAGAGGACCGCATAAAACTTTGTATAGTGCTGCTATTCTTCTCCCTTCCTTTCTCTAGCTTTGGATCCTCGTTTATAGACTACTAATTGTACAGGCTTGCGCGTCCCTCTTGCCGTGCTCGTGCCTCGATTGACTGAGTCGCTAACACTGTACAGAAATCGTCCAGGTAGTTAAAAAGGACGTTATTAATAAATCTCTAGAAGGATGTAGGGCCGTTACACAGTCTAAAGGGTATAACACGGTACTTGTATAATCCGTACCTTATATAGAAGGTAGTTAACTCCTCTACCTCTTCCTTTAGCCGTATATAGTAGAAGGCCTACCAAACGTCTAGCTTAGTAAAGATCTTAGCTCTTAATAGCCTGGTCAACATCTCCTTAATTAATAGTAGCGGGTAGCGGTCCTTCTTAGTAATTACATTAAGCTTTTAAAAGTTGACGCAGAATTACTACCCCCCTCCTAGCTTCTTAGCAAATAGGACCGGAGCTATAAAGGGTATATTACTTGGTACAATAAACCCCTTCTATAGGTGCTTCTGTAGGTAGGCCTTAACTAGCTCTAGCTATTCTAATAATATATTATATAGTGGGCTAGGGGCTAGTTCTCTGCTACTGCTTTTAAGAACAATATTATAGTCCACCCCCTCGCGATACAGTGGTAGCATATTGGAGGTAGCTTTTAAGAAACCGTTAGCGTACTCTTAATAGGGCTATAGTAGCTTTTTATAGATAAGCCGGCGGAGTTCTTTCTTATCGTCTAGTAGCGCGTCCTATCCCTTCTTATCCTCCATTAGTTGGTCTATCTTGTAGAGGCTAGTATATCCAATTACTATATCCTTACACTTCGCTCCTTGTAGGAAGTTCCTTGCCTTAAGTAGCACAATATCTATTACTCTAAACTCCCTAGCAGATAAAGGCCTCCTTGCTCTTAGCTTTAACAGTAAAGCTAGCCTAGGGTAGAGCTGGTCTTCCATTTTCCTAATCGCATCTTAGGTATCAATCTTTTAAATATACCTATAGTCGTACAAGGTCCGCTTAGCTTGCTTCAGCTTAGCCTATCCCTCCAGCTTAATTTTAGTAGAGGACTTCTTCTCTTAAAGTTCACTAATCGCAACTATACGTTTAAGGATGCGTTAGGGGGTAGACTTAGACTCTTAATCTAGCAGTGCGTCTCTTTAATCTGCGTCTCTCTAGTAATCCTTATTAATCAGCAGGGGTAGGAGCTCCTTTCTTAGTATAATTACATCCTACCTACTATAGTAGTTCCTCTCAGTTCGCCATACCAAGGCCCAGCACTTGCAATTAATAAGGGCCCCAGTCTTCTCAAACCACCTACAACCAATAAGAAGATTGTGGCGGCCTATATTACAGAATAGGAACCACGTGGGGACTCGTTGGCCATCCATAACTAGGTTAGCCCTAAAGAGCTATCTAATTATATCTGTCTGCTAATTATTATAGCCAGATACGGCGACTCCTCGTCCCTTAATCCTGTAGAACTTTGGTTGCAGTCGTTACTCAATAATCAGCCGTAGCTTATGGTGTATAAAGGCTTCTCCGCCCGCGCCAGAGTCGAGCAGGCTTACTATGTTGAGAGCTACGCCACCTAGCGCGATCCTGCATAGCATTATAAGGGCTTCGCCTCCTAAGATCTCCTTCAGCTGTACAGGCGCTATGTTAATTGCTCCAATCTGCTCTAGGCAGGAGACTTCTTCTAAAGCTACTTATTTTCCGACTCTGCCGAGTTAGTAACTATCTCGTATTCTTCACTTCAGTTAATTGCTTTAGCTTCCGTCTTCTTTAGCGCTATATAGTTATTGGAGTAGTGCCCTTGCTTACCACAGTTAAAGCAGGTAACTGGCGCTTTTGCGGCTAGTGCTAGAGTTAGAGGCTGCTAGGAAGAGGGGGGACCTTTGGTCTCTTTAGCGCCCCTAGTAGAAGCTCTCTTACTAGCCTAGGCTGCTCTGCGGTCACTTCGTTCCTTGCCTATCTACTTTAGACCTTAGGCGTACTATTAGGCAGTCTTACAATAGGCCTAGAAGCTACAGTCTTCGTCTACCACCTTAACTTCCATTTAAACGCGTAGGCTGTCATAAAGCTTATTATAAAGCTCCTCTTTCCACTAATCTTGTGGCATTCTTAAGATATTTGCTAGCCATATAAAGTTAGATTAGAAATTGTTGAAGTCTCCTAGGTACAGCATCTTAAGGCTTTTAAGCTCCTGCTGGGCCTTAATACGGCGATCTGGGTCCTTAAAGACGTTCTCTAGGAACTCAAGTACTTCTTTACTAGTAGGGTTGCGTTCCGCATCGCGCTCTACCTCTAGGTAGGGTAAGAGGTAGTTATAAGCTTTACCTCCTACACGTGTCTTAATATACGCTACTTTTGCATCCTCTTCCTAATCTGGGTTGTCTTAATAGAACCAATCTACATTAGATCAAAGCTTATTTCATACATAGCCACTCCAGGCGCAATAGGTAGGCTCTTTCCCATCTGTCAGCGTAGGTGGGTCTAGAAACTTTACCATATATTCTAAACCCGTAACACTGCTCGTCTAAGAGAGTGGTATCCCTTCTTATATCATCCGTGACGGTGTGCTTCCTTACTCGCTATCTTCCTAATCTGGGGCTTATATAGTGACCTTACAGCCCATCCTTAATATCTTCCGATTGGCCTCGCGGAGCTTATCTGTCCTGTTGTCTAGGTGCTCCTTAAGCTCCACTATCTTTGCCTCAGCCTCCTCTTTTCCATCTAGGGCCTCATACACGTGGTTATTTACGAGACGCTATAGCATAGCGACCTACTGTTCCAACGCCTTCCTTCGTATTCCCTAGAGCCTCAGCTCCTCTATAAGTTCAGTTATAGGTATCTTAGCCAGGCTCTAGGTAGTCGCGGCTGTAAACTCCCTCTTAGTCTCCATCTTAAAGTATATAGGGTTCTCGTCATCTTCTAACTATGTCATAAGGCGGTCCCATTTGCTCTTCATATCGTCTAAAAGCTCTGTCTCGCTATAGTACGGTTAGAGCTCCGGCGGCTTAAGTGACGCGTCTACGGGTTCCTCACGTGCTGCCAGCGTTGGGTTAGTAGCTATCTCTAGCGCGCTAGGCCTTAACGCGCTCCTTTTTGCCATAGTATCTCTTTTACTTTCTTAGGCAACTCTTACCACTAAGATTATAATTGGGGTGATCCTTTTAATCTAATTACTGCAGTCTCTTCTTTCAGCTGCTCAATCTGCTGTCGCAATTACCTGCCTCAAGCAGGGCTTAGTGGGTTGGTTGGTCTGTAGTCGTGGTGGTAAAACTGGCTATGCGTTTAACCGTTGGACCTAGTATTATGTCGCCTCTACAGGCCAATTGGGGTTGACCTTAGTTTAATATCACGGCTAGCTTTCCATAGGAGCAATCCAATAGATCAAGCAATAATAAGGGGCTATATTATGAATAGACTAAGGTAAGGGCTCGAAGAAAGGGGCGCGGTAGACGACTATGTACATGTTCGGTCGTCGGGGCAACGTTGGGGCAACGTTGATCCATGACCGA
>Ga0307507_10009559_pt1 | contig 12859 bp, 14 predicted proteins | sample 7_EM_MG_FD_207223 | JGI IMG/M metagenome (GOLD analysis project Ga0307507, IMG submission 207223) | Populus trichocarpa ectomycorrhiza microbial communities from riparian zone in the Pacific Northwest, United States - 7_EM | ecosystem: Host-associated > Plants > Roots > Unclassified | place... | reverse complement strand
TCTATGCCTAGGAGAGTGGCTGCTGTTCTAGATGCAAAGGGATGGTATACTAAGTATTGGTTTTTTTTCTCTAAAACTTTAGATGGAAGTTTTCTTATATCTACTGGATATGTACATAGATTTTCAGTTCATTCTAAGCAGTTGTGGTTGTATAGGTAATAAATGTATGGTGGGAGTGGGGTTGCCGTTGCCGCGCCGGACAAAAAGCTTTGTCCCGTACTTTACCACGGACATCATAGTACATCACTCGAGAGCATGTCAAATATGATGCGAAGGATCATTTGAAATTCTATTCTCGCCATCTGTCATGTTCCACCGTAGCTAAGCGCTGCACCCTAAATTTGCCTTGCGTACCATCGTCGTAGGACCCCGGCCACCGATATCCGCATGCTATTCCCATCCATCATCCCCACAGTAGATATATCGTCCAGTCGGACTGAACCATGTCTGCCACAATAGTGATTGCAGCACCTCTGATATTTAGTATCTTTGTAATGTTCATTACAGGGCCTCTGGGGCTTGATCCATAAAATCAGCTGTGTCAGGGCCCCGACAGGGGCAGGGCGGGGATGACCAAGTGAAGATTAGTGTTGTGCACGAGCCGAGCGGACTCGAGCCAGACTCGAGTCTCTTGGCAACCGGTCTCTTGGCGGCTCTTGGCGTCTCAAACAGGGGTCTACGAGCGGACTCGACTCTAGACTCGAGCCTGTTGGCGGTTTCTTGGCGGCTCGAGCCGGCTCGTGAACAACACTAGTCAAGATTGCCCCCAAGCCGATGCAGGGTTCCGAATGGTCCGACCGGCCAGTCGAGAATGGAAGAGGAGACTAGACTTGACCGAAATATTTGGTCAGGTCAAGTCCAGTCCAGTCGGGGACCAGTCTAATATGGGATCCCTTTTGAATCAAAGGGGGCCGTTGCCCTAACATGTTTTACTACATGTGATAATGCTATTCTTCCGAGTTCGCCTGCCAGTTATAACAAACAACCCGCCGTAGAAAATTTATCCTACGCTCGCTTGATCTTCCACTAAAAATAAAACTCTGTCGGATGGGTCCCATATTGGTTCTCAGTCATTTTCGTCGAACCGCAATTCTAACATCGGATATCACTCGACTTAGAGAGTCTGATCCTGTCTGGTCTAGTCGGTCGTCTTGCCATTCACTGCTCGGTCGGTCAAATTTGTATCCTTTGACCTGACTTGACTATCACCGGGGCATGTAGTTCAGACTAGTCCAGCTCCGGACGTTGGGGGATCTTGGCTAAAGGCTAGGCACATTCTATCACTCGGTCCGTCTAGTCCGACCAGGTCCGGTCCAGTCAGTTCCAACAATCAAGACAGTTCAGTCGGTCTAATTTCCACCTTCAGACTAGACTCGACTTTGACTATACTGACTAAGTCCCGTGCAGTCCTCCGCCGACCATTCGCTTTTAACAAACACTCTTTCTCTGTATTCCGGTTCTAGATATTAGTGCCATGCATTCTCAGGGGTTTTATTCCCAGATGCTCCTGGGGACTCTGACTTATAGGGATGATGCAGAGAAGTCATGATTGTTGATTACTGGGGGAACTTCCAGCATATTATGAAAAACAACGCACTTCTATTCACCTTGTTGCCTACTTTCTTAACAGATCTTTTATCCAAAGGTAGCAAATTCTTACCTGAGAGCTCAATGTGGCTATTATTGCCTACTTGAAACTGTGTAGCTCTGATATCACATGGTGACAACATGGACAATTCCGTAGCCAGCAGGGCTACTTGTCTGTTACTAGGTCTTTTTGGGAATTGGGTGTCTTGGCCGGAGTGATTACTCTATACTCATAACCACAATCATGATAAGAAGTCCGAAAAGATACACCAAGCTTCATTCATATCAACAAGCCGATTCTGGTTTGTCAATCCGCAGACATTTGTGAATTGTTAGATCAAAGCTGAAAAGATCACAATCTGGCAGTATATAAAGAGGATTACATGATAGAGGACACCATTGTGGAAGAGCCAGATCATATTCATGATATTATTGTCCATTCAGCCAGTGGTTAGTTCTCTTTTAATTGCTTAAACACAAGATTTCATTTTCATTCTACATGTGTATCTAAACTCTCCACTCTGATGTCTTTATTCATTCTTTTCAATTGTCACAATTTCTCTTTTTACAGCGAACTCAATGTAAGCAAACCTCCAAACCGGTCAAAAACTGACGAGAATGGGAAAACATGAGCTACGTAGGTCAGGTATTATGATGATTGGCACACAGCACTGGGTAAGTTTACCTTACTTTACCATACCTTACAGTATTGTATCACATGGCTATTATTATTATTATTATATATTATTAAGCATCTGAGGGTGGGTTGGTACAACGCGTTGCCAATTGGGCAAAAGGACAGATTGGATGGACGGAACTGGGCAAGAGTGTCTCAGAGGATCACGGAAAAAGGTATATCCGACTACATATGAAGCACAGAGTTATAGCTCCACCCTTTTTGGCCCACGAACTACCCCCAATTCTGTCCAGCTCCCAACTCCACCAAACACGATTTCCCATCCTCAAAACATGAGATCTTTTCAAAACACCAGATCCTCAAACCTCTGTACTGCTGGCGTCTTTTTTTTTTACACCATGGTTTTTTCATCATGACACGTATTACCGATACCTTACTATCAGACCTCAATAGGTATATACACTGCCCAGCCAACCAGTAACTATTACACTATGCCACACAGGACCGGGTCTACACATGGCAACACTAGAGGTTCAGCCAAGCAGAGAGGAAACACTGGTGGAATCCAGAAAAAAACAAGAACACGCCAGGCCCCCCACCGGTACAGCCAATATGAGGCCCACGACACGGATTATCCCACTACCGAAGATACAGTGACGCGCACAAGTGAGAGTGACTACACCCAAGCTAACAAGAACACGAACCTACTAGCAAAACTCCCCCAGTAGCCATCCTCCAGATATACCCCCAGTATCACCGAATCCCTGCAATCCAAGATCCCAGTCTTCCAGAATCTTCCAGAAGAGGCCCCAGAGAGCTTCAGACAGGAACAGGATGGCATCAGCCTTGACAATGTGGATGCTCTCTTACGGGCCCATGAGGAGGATATCGTCAATCAGGTTGTTCAACGACTACACCAAAACAACAGGCAAGCTGTGGAACCTCTTTTGCAACCTCGCGAACAGCAATTGCACCAGCCAAGGTTGCCCCTGCCAGCCAATCCAACCATGGCCGGAATTGCCCTGCTTGAGGACCAGCTTGCAGAACTACGAGCGGAAAGAGAGCTAGTGGTACACACCGGACTAGGGACAAGGGAAGTCGGTCCGTATAACCTGATCTCACCCAAGACTAAACGGCAATTGAGAGCGCATCTGCCATAGCCAAATTAGTGGAAGCTCTCTTCCCCGGAGTGGAATGAAGTACCCTGACTTAGATTATCAAAAACTGCTTTAAACCCACCAAGATATACAGGCTGCTACTGAGCAAAGGATATCGGGCTGAGTTCCAACAGACAATTAGTATTGGACGAGTTGACTTCGAGCAGGCGGAATAAGAAAGAAGAAAAAGTGAGTATCGTATGAGTGCATTTTTCACGGCCTGGGCTGTCTATAACGGGATCTTGGTGAAGCTGGCACCATACCTTTTGCAGGAATCCCTCACCACAGCCCTCTTTATTTAAACCATGAACCTCTAGGACTTACTCAAGAAGTATACATGGGAGGGTGTAAAAGCCTACCACTTCCAGTTTCACAGGAAGAGAGTCGCTAGTGGCAAGAGTATTTACCTGGCAAAGGAGTGGCAGACGATCGACAGCGAACTTATAGCCATGGAATGCTTTGCTTACACTATCCAACGGAATACCTAGACTCAAGGCTTAACCCATATTGGAACTAAACCATGCCAGATATCCGAACTACCACTCTGGGAGAGTACTCTTGGTGGAGGCCACCTCTACATAAATTCTACCTAAACTGCTGATTTCATAGGAGCTGAGTGACGGGCGACTTATACAACCAGCCACCAGACAAATCAAAGAGTAGCAGCAGCCAGCTTTCCCCCTATTGCCAATATTTAAATCTGCCAGAACTGGAACTTCCCAGAATGCCCCATAACCAACTGCCGCCACCAGCATATTTGCATGACCTGTGGTATTAATCACAAGTGCAGCCACTGCACACAAGAAGCAAATACTGTGTCAATTACCTCCCACAGCTGTTTTCAAGCACATTAGCTCCCCTACCCACCTGTCCCTTAACCTGTCCACAATGTTACTTTTTCTTGCACCGCAGTTCCCAACCCCCCTTATATCATACCCACTCTACCACCCCTTCTTTACCCATAACAGATACCACTCAATGCTTACCGCTACGCAAGTGATGACCTCTCTCCATTTGGGGACGCGCCCTGCCAGCTGGCATACCTTACCCAGGCCACTTCACACACCTGTCAGCAGATAGCGGACATGGTCCAATACCCATATCCATTACCAATTATTCATTAAACACTCATTGCCCATGCCAGCTGGCCCATTTTAGTACGCAGGATGGCAGTGTCTTACAACGTCCTTTCCTGACCACAAGGTCGGGGAGGCAATTCTTGGTATCGGCCAGTTCAGAGCAAGAATCGGGTATGGGAGCCACTGAAGATCTGTTGCCATGCACCCAAAGTTGACCTCTGTCCTCGACAACCAAGAAATGCTATCAGCAGAAGTTAGCAAAGAGATCACACTAAATATACTCCAGTGTGATGCGGAGTACAGTAAACTCCCACAACACCTTTCCGGCTTCTCACTAGTTCTAACGGACAAATCTGATGCTTGGAACCAACGAATCCACTGTCTATCATTTCCTACAAGTGACCTGTCATTGATTAAGGGGGAATCCCAGAAGACTACGGCATGATCAACTACAGACGAATTAGTGAGGAAACTTCGTTAGTTTACAAATTTAGTAAAGGATGCTGGCTTATCAAATGCGAGTTCGTGAATACTTTTCACCATAATTGTGTGGCTCCACTCGACACACCACTCCGCGGCTTGGAATGGCTAGGACAGTATTGTGCTGAACGATTCCTGCCCTTGGGTTTAGGGACAGCCTCTTATCTCTGCAACTTATTCGCAGAAATCTTCCATTGAATACTCACCACCAAACTTGAGAATAAAAGAATTGAGGGAGAGGTGGTCCACTATCTTGACGATTTTCTTGCAATTCTCCCGCCACACGAAAGCCCAGGATACTACAGGAGTAGATTTGCAGAACTTGGTAGCAAAGTGGGACTTTCATTTGCGAAGTCTAAGAGGAAAGAGGGAACGACACTGGTTTTTGGGGGAGTCGAAATGGATACTGCTAATATGGTAATCCGACTACCATTAAGAAAACTACACAAAGCCCGAACCTTAGTGCAAACCGCTTCCAATCAATCAACATTCTCCTTCCTCAAACTTCAGTCAATTACCGGGTATTAAAAATTTGCTGGAATAGTAATTCCACTCAGTCAAACCTTTCTACAAGGCCTATATAACTTACAAATATAATTCCCAGCACGCAGTAGACAATGCCGGAGATGTATATCACGGGAGGCGCAGAAAGGCTTGCGATCCGGGGAAAATATACTTGCCAGGAGACCGGAGGGGTCGATCAAAAAGCAAACCGTGACAGAGGGTATCTCTGGTCCGATGCCACAGGTATCAAAGGATTAGGAGCATACTATATCAACAGGAGACAGGTGAGCTCACCAGACAAAGCCACGGAACCGACAACGATACACCCCCAAGGCAGACAGGGAATCTGCATTTTCTATCAACCGCCTGAGATACCTAACCTGACAAAATGAGCACCCTAACACGCAAGAACTACGCGCAGTAGAGCAAGCTCTACTATAGTGGGGGGAGCTGTGGAGTGGAACAAAGGTAGTGATACACATAGACAATCGCGCAGTGGTCTTTGGGCTGGAAAATACAACTATGCGGAGGATATCAATGGATGTTCTCCATAGATACCTACTACTAGACGGAAATTATGATCCTGATATTGAACCCCGCTGGATCCCAACAAGCCAAAATAAGCTAGCTGATGCGCTCTCACCATTTGACAATAACAGGATAGCTAATCTCACACAGCAGTTAGTAGATTCCACCTGCGATCTCCGCGCACGTGGGTTCATCACATTCAACAGACTCGACTCTTAGCCATAGTGGCATACTACCTTTGGAGGGGCCTTCCACCAACCACCCAACAAAACTATAATACTCCAAGATCATGCTTTACCATATTCTGCCACTGCGCAGGCTACTGGCATCAGAATGGATCCTGTTTCCCCGCACAAGCAACCTGGTTGATTGAATAGCTTTGTACACTAGCTGGCACAGTCAAAGTTAAACCAATGAAGCTATACCTCTGTGGCCTGAAATCCTACCAACTAGATCTTGGAGTAGAGTGCACATCCTTTGCAGACCCACGATTGGACAGAACTCTACAAGAAATTAAGCGAGATCACGCAGAACCGGACCGCCACGAACGCAAACCCCTAACTCCCCGTGCCTGCTTCTAATACTTAATAGAATTGGAAATGGCAGCTACGATGATACAGTCCTTCATGCAGCCTTTACTCTAGCCTTTGCGTGTTACCTTCGCATCAGAGAATTCACATACTGGCAGCCAGATCTGGAAAGTGGCACCTCCTTCCGCAATTGGTTTCTTACCAAGAGCAGCATCCGGTTCATCGCAGGCTGAGCTCAAATAGAACTCACACTCCCATCATCCAACACTGACACTTTTAGGCACGGAATTTGACTTACTATCGCCACGAGCAATCATGCCCCTTGCCCTGTCACTGCCATGAAAAGTCTTATCCGCATCAATTCAGATAGGCCCCCATATGCCCCCCTTTTCCGTGTTGGACCACATGAGACACCCCTATTTACACGCGAATATGTCGTTCAGCAGTTACAAGAATTGGCGATAAGGGCAGGTCTAGCTGATGGAGCCTAGAATGGCCATAGCTTAAGGAGAGGCGCACCGACAGGAGCAGCGGAGATGGTCATCATGGATAACCAAATTATGATACTGGGCTGCTAGTGGTCGGACAACTACGAAATCTAAATCCAGTACTCTAGGGAGCAACGTATCACCCTCTCGGAAAGGGTCCAGCAGGCAAGACCAACCACATAAACCTAGGGATGGTCCCTGTCTGCCTCTACCTGGAATATCAATGTTCAACACCGTGACAGCAGGCATAACCAGGCAGCCTCCAGCCGGAGAGTTACCTTCCTCAACTTGGAACACACCGGTGCTAAACATCTTGAGCGACAAGGGCAGCAATCGACCTACACCAATCCCTCCGACGGTGGAAAACAAATCCTATGAAACTAGGGAAGGGAGAATAGTCATGCTTTGTATTAGATAGTTTTCAAGGTATATGTTTTGGGTTTTTTGAGAAATTGGGAGCCCTAGGGCTATGAAGCTGAGTAATATATCGGATAGCAGGAACTCATTGCCCTGTCAGATATTCTGTCTCCCATGGGCCCTACCAGCCTCCGACCAAATTCCCAAGTTCAGAGGCCTACAGGAGCGTTGCTTCTTGTCTAATTCTCTGGTTTATCTGCCTTAACCTCTCTTGATAATATTCCTTTCTCTCCTCCACCTTCCTCGCCTCCTCTAATTCCTGCATCTGTGCTCTGCCGCTAGTCTCCCCTCCTGCTACAACTTCAATCGCTTCTGCCTCCTCAACCACTTCCACTACCTCTATCACTTCTGCCACATCCACCACCTCCATCCCTTCTGCCTTCTCAATTGCTTCCACCACTTCCCTGACTTCTATTCCTTGCCCATCCTGAGGGTTTTTGCCTTTGGACGCTTCCTTTTTACGTGCCTCTTTCTTCCTTCGTGCTTGTTCTGTTTCTGCTGCTGTTCATACATGGTAACCTGCTAGTCTCTGGTATGTTGCAAAGGCAAAAACATATTGTGGGAATTCCACCTCACTAGGAAATAGGAGGAGGACAACAGTCGGTGTAAGTACTTGCGGTGTTATCGCCAGTAGCAGTCCAGGGTTAAACTGCCTTAATTCTTGCTCTAGCTCGAGGGCTAAAGTACATGGGGTGCTGAGGTAGAGAATAAGGCGAGCCCATTTCTCTTCAGCATTAATACATATACCCCTAAATGGAATTCCCGAGACCCATATCTCGAAGGACTCTATAGTGGTGCGAAGGTTACCCAGGGTATAGAAGACCAGGCTACCTTTCTGGGACCTCCGGAGTGCGGTGCACCTGGAACAGTGTGTTGGAAGGTGTTGGCTTAGTCTTTCTTGAAGAGGTAGTGGATAATAGTTCTCCGGAACTGCATCCTTTAACTCAATTATACATCATGTATCATGCGTTGACACACAGTAACGTATATGAGCTGAGCTTGTAGCTTTATCGCACGGGGGTGAGACTTGTTGGAGAGCCGAAGCGTAGGAGGGTTTGCTGAGGAGTTTATCGAGTTTGTACTCGAGCGAATTAATCTGATCACGGAGTGAGATATTCTCCCTTGTGGTAATTGTTGAAATATTGAAAAAACGACACGTCGCATCTTTTGTATTATGTTCCGAGGTGGAGTCTCCAGATCCTTCTCCCACTTTGCCGACCTAGCCACTTGCCACCTTCTCTAGTAACTCACCCACTTCCTCAAACTGTCGGCACTCATCCATGTGTTTGTTGGTTGGGTTTTCGTATATGGCGTAATGTAGGCGAGCCGCGTGCACCATATGCTCTAGGGCGCATTTTACCATCTTTCAATATTCTGGTCCATCCCCATGACTGGGGAAGCCTGGTCGAGAAAAGTCGAAGTTCAATTGAGTAATCTGAGCGAGCAGTGGGGTTAATTGATTTTCTGGGATCCGTAGGCAGATCTACTCTTTTGTGTTTGTGTTGTTGTTATCCTTGGCTGTTTCAAGAACCGGGGACACCCCAGGGCTACTGTTTTTCCTTCTCTTTCTTCTAACCTTCAGGACTCTCTCTTCTAGAACCCGGTCGCTGGTCTCCATCTGGTTATCGCTTCGTTCTGGTGATGTTGCCGTTTTAGGTGGGTGCATAAAAGTGTAGTAAATCTGTGTCCCGCTTAGTGTGATAATAATGAGAATAGTCGTATCGCATGGTAACTTACCGTACCTTACCTTTCCAAAACTACAGGCTTTCGAATGATAAGATGTGATTTGAATACGATCCGGCAAAAAAGCTTCGGCTGTAAAATGAAAGGAAAGGCCAAGCACGGGCTGCGATCGCGAACCCACAAGTGTGAGGAAGTTCCCCCATTTCCCTCTGCCCGCTTCCGCTTCCCACTGGAGGGATTAATACTAAGCGCACATCCGAAGCCTTTGTGAGAACTATATATGGAAAAGCTGAGCGCGCCCGCGACATGAGTAATATTCTGGGAACACTTTTTTTATTTTCTGTAATGAATGTAGATAATATCCACGAAGGTCAGCCAATTTTTCAAAGCCAAACAGATACATTAAGAGAACAACCAATATAAGAAAATGAAAGCCCAATGCATACAGACAAGTGAGAAAAACCAAAACCATCCAAACGAACTATTCCATCAATCAACCTTGTTCCATGTTTCCACTGTCGGAGGGGGTGGGGGAGATGCTGCTGCCCTTGCCGCTTGAGATCGTTGGCACCGATAGATCCCACTATGAGGCAGGTTTCCTGGGAGCATATGTAATTGCCTCCAGTTCGATGGCCAACGACTCCCCCAAATCTAGGCAGGCTATTCGGCCTTCTTGGGTGGAACTTGAGTGCCGTTCCTGGAAGTGCTTTCCAATGCAACAGAGTGGTGCATGTTGATCGTGGTTGGCGTCTCTGGCAAGAATCAGTTTGATTGCTCTTGTTCAGAGTTATCTGTTGTGACTGCCTCATTATAGTCATGAACAATTTCGGCCAGTAGCTAGTTCTGAACAAAGAAATCGTCTTGCTAGAAATTGTTTTGCTGGTGCCAGTCATAGGAAGCGCCGAAGAGTGGTGTTGGGCCATTGTCAGCTGGTATGCCGGGAGCAGTGTCTCGTCCGATTTGTACTTTCGCCGCGCCCTCAGGCCTGTGGTCCGTAGCCTGCAAGAGTAGTGTTTGGCCAACATTTCGTGAATTGTCGTGGCAGCCGTCCTCTCATCTGAGTCGTATGTCTACCGCTTCCTCGCGCTCATTGTCAGAAGCACACAAGAGTGACACTAGACTGTCATTGTCTAATTTGTCGGGGTTGATGTCATCTCGTCCGCGTGGTATTCCCACCGCTCCATCATTCCTATTGGAAGCAGACTGCCCCAGTGGGTGTTCGGCCAATGTTGCCTGGTTTGTTGGGACTGACGTTGTCTTGTTTGGGCTCTATTTTCGCCACAGCCTTATGCCTGTTGTAAGCAGCCCATGAGAGTGGTGTTCGGCTGTCATTATCCGGTTTGGCGGGGTTGATGTCATCTCGTTCAGGTAGTATTTTCGCCACTCCCTTTTGCCCTTTGTAAGCAGGGTACAAGAGTAGTGTTCAGTCTTCGTTATCGGTTTTGTCTGGGTTGATATCGTCTTGTATGGGTAGTATTTTCGCTGTGCCCAGTTTCCCTATACTGATCTTGTTTGACAAGTTTGTGGCCGTCTAACGTCTCGTTTGCTTACTCGATGATTTCAAATGATATGGGGCTCATGTATCGGGGGATAGCTCTTTGTGGGCGGCACAGTTGAAGTAGCAGCACGCAGCTGTAGTAGTTCGTGCCCTTGCCTGACCGCATAACCTATCGATTACCAAGGAGGTGATGTAGGTCTTGCCCACCCCCGGATCTCTCTAGCAACATAACGCTGAATTATCAGATTCTCCACCGCGAATCACGCTGAACCACTTTCGATATTCCTCTGTTCCTAAGAGCCCGTCGCCAACATATTCTACTCGGTGTTCTCTAATACCGTGGGCAGACTGTGTAGTCTCCCAGCTGGGGAAATGCTATAGAGTATCTTGTGATAAGAAAATAGTAGAAAGTCGTAATTGTAGTCAGGGTGACCGGCAGGCGGACTAGCTAATTGTGTATTCTGTGGGAGTAGCAGCCTAGTCTGTGGGGTGGGGACCGGGCACTGGGCACTGCTGTGATATTAGGGTGTTTTAAGCGTGATTCAGGGTAGGGAGCCCATATTTTGCATAGAGTGTGGCCCGGAAGCAGGAAAGATAATTGAGAATGCCATTGGAGTATTCGAATGGTCTGCATCAAAGTATGAAAGGAGGTCTGCTGACCCTAGCACTTGCTTGAAGTGTGGCCTCCAAACCAGGAAGATGATGGGGAATGCCATTGGGGTATCAGGGTGGTCTGCTGACCTGAGAACCGCCGTGATATCAGGGTGTCTTGAGTGTGGTTCAGGGTAGAGAGCCCTTACTTTGCTTACAGTGTGGTCCGGAAGCAGGAAAGATAATTGGGGGTACCATTAAAGTATGAAAGGAGGTCTGCTGACCCGAGCATTTGCTAGGAGTGTGGCCTGCAGATCAGAAAGAGGATTGGGAATGCGATTAGAGTAGGAGAGTGGTCTGCTGACCCGAGTTTTCGCTTGAAGTGTGGCCCACAACCGAGGAAGAACATCGCGGATGCCATTGGTGTATAAGAGGGGTCTGCTGACCCTGAGGCCGCTGCCGAATCTGGGGAAGATTGAGCAATAGATATAGGAGAAATAGTCTGGGGGGTATGAGTTAAATAGAGAGGTGGTCTGCTGACTAGGGGCTAGAAGGGAGAAATATTTCTTACATAGTTTCGGGAATCTTCTTTGAAGTGTGTGCCTCCTGACTCTCATTCATGGTGTCTGAGATTCCATCCTCGTCTAGTCTAAGGCCAAGGTATCCTGTGATATCATCCTTGCTGGGGCCTAGCATCATGCTTATCACTCGTCCCCCAAGACGCTTTTCAATCTCAACCCGAAGATTAGGTTTCCCAATGATGACCATTCGGCTATGCGGGAATATTTTGAGGATTTGTTGTAGCGAATTTACGAGCTTGACTAGATGCGCGGGGTCTTCTACCGTGTTTATAATACCCGAGGGTTGCGGTCCTCTTCTGCCATGACTTCTTCCCTGCCCCTGGAGAACTCGTAATATTGCCCCAGGAATCTTTTCCATCCCACTAATGAACTGTTTCGGCAAAGAACCTAGCATACGTGGCGCGGACTGCTCTCATGGTGCTGTGTAGTCACAGTAAAAGCCTCCGACAACTATGCTTTGTCCTCTGGCCTAGTCGCACAACCTGTCCCGCGCTAGTGTGCTGGAAAATGATTTCCCAATCCCCGGACCTCCGTAGTGAAACAAAACTGCCTTATCGTCTTCGCTTTCAACACTGCACTCATGCCGACTGCTGATTTCCGTAGTTTGAAAGAGCCGTTTCCCTACATTGTCGAAGCGACGCTTTTGGATCTCCTGAATTAACAATGTTCCAGGTGGTAGCAGGCGGTGGGGGCCTTTCGATAAAATGGTGAAATAGGCCTAAGAGGAGTAGGTTGCTGAGTGATAAGTCTTTCTCAGCAGTAACCAGGCGGGTTTCTCATAAATTTCGCGTTCAAAAACGATTCTCCTTTCCGCCCACAATTGTCGGGTCGTGGCATTTTTGCGGTGACTCGAGGAGGTCGATGCTGCGCTGCGAACACAGTCGCTGTACTGCAGAGTATTGAAGTTATTTGGGAACGAGCACCGATTGTATATAGGAGACTTGGAAGCGTATGAATAAAGCGCGAGAGCAAAAGACCAGTTAGATTGAATGCGTTCTATGCACTGACTCTTCTTCTACAAGTGTGCGTGAACATAACCCTTAAGTACAGAAACAGGAGACCTAGGCCTCCGGTAGAGATCCTACTACAATCACCTCAT
>Ga0307507_10009558_pt1 | contig 12860 bp, 14 predicted proteins | sample 7_EM_MG_FD_207223 | JGI IMG/M metagenome (GOLD analysis project Ga0307507, IMG submission 207223) | Populus trichocarpa ectomycorrhiza microbial communities from riparian zone in the Pacific Northwest, United States - 7_EM | ecosystem: Host-associated > Plants > Roots > Unclassified | place... | reverse complement strand
AACTCCTTTTATTTCTCAATTGAAAACCACACATAAAGGAGGTTCCAATCAAATTATAAATTATTAACATGATTATATTAATTATGTTATTTGAGTAATGCCAATACTTGTAAATGTTGTCAGGTATTCATGATGATAACTTATGTTAACAACAAATCAAGTTCTTTTCATAGCACAAGTGTTGATTATACCATACAGTTGACTATGAAATGATCAAGTATTTGTTGTACCAAAGGTTGTTCAACACAAATATAGATTAACCATTTAACAAGCAAGACATTATGAGTGAGTAAGATAACAAATACAAAGCATGTTAGTATCAAATATTAAAGTCTATGTTGAGTTTATACTATACTTATTCTTACACCATTAGTGTAACTTTTTCACCTTGACATAATAAACTTAACTAAACATTATGAACAAGAGAAACATAAATAGACTAGATAAGAACATAGTTATGATGAAAAACATAAACAAGAGATTAATGAAAGCAGAACTTAAACATTACAAAATTACAAAGAAAGAGAACAAGAGCAAGATCTTGATCTTAAAACCAAGATGCCCAAATGCATGATAAATGCCTCCTTTCATAGGCTAAAATTCAGACCTATTGATTTGATGATTAACAAAAGAGTTGATGGCCAACCCTTGACTTGTAAGGCCAAAATGTCATTGCTAACATCAGAATTTGAACTGATCTTTTGCATAAAAGTTCTGGGCATTTGTCTTATCTTTCCAACAAAACAAGAATGAGCTCATTTAGATTTCTATAACTCAAGATATATCTCAAACACCGAACAATGTCTGGGCCGTAAGACAGATTCAGACTTCTCATTTGTTTACGATTTGAACTCTAAAACGACCCTTTTGAATCTTGGACTCTTCATAAAAGTTTTAAGCCTATGTCTTAGCTTTCTATCCATATAAACCAGACCTAAATTCAAGTTCTACAACTTCATTTATGATCCAATAACCAAATGGTGTTCCAGTTTGAATTGAACAAACATCTCTTCTTTAAGCTTAACCCTCTCTTTGTCTTTTCACTTTCAATAGTTAAACACATCAATCAATCCTTTAAATTGTGAGATATGTCTGCATTCAAAATGAGCATTTACCATAAATTAAAGATATCTTATGTTATCGTACTTGCTATTATAAAACATGCTCAAGTTAGGGAATTTAATGATACTTTAAATGCAATATGATTATATAAAACCTTGATAAAAATGTACTTTTAAGTACTAATCAATAATGCCCGGTAATGGGCAATGAATTCGGATTCCTGTAAGAGGGAATAATGCCCAGTGTTGGGCAATAAATTCAGATTCCTGGAAGTGGGAATAACACCTAGACATGGGTGAAGGAAAGAGTTACCTGGGATTGGGTATTACCTGGAAATATTGGGTTTAAAAAAATTAATATCTGGTGAGGGGTAATTTACAGGAATGGGATGATTATATTAAGTTGATAATAAACAAGCAATTTTGATGTTGTGAATGAATATTGTAAATTAATGAAAGAATTCTACTGATTATTAATAAATAAATATTGATAATGTTAAGTTTACGATCTAAATGCATTGTTATGTCTATTTGATAATCTACATGTTGTAAAATTAATTATTATTTATAAATTAATTACAGTTATCTCACATTCACGAGCCAAATTATAGATAATTAGAATGACCTTTTGATAATTTTGAATGAACATGTAATAGATGCCTCTTTTATACTATAACGGGTTCTATAACTAAATGTTAATTATTTTGAAGATTATGTCATTTGAATTCGATCTCTTATGTAAACTTATGATGTCCTATTAGTTTCTTTTATTATGTCATAGACATTATTGATTTGATTATATTTTACTATTTTTAGATAATTTGAGTATTTGCGCTCGCTCGCATATATATATTTTACCCTAAAAATTCTAATATTCATAAAATGCCAAGTGATGATTCCTTGTAATTATGGAATATGTTACGCCTTAAAACTCAACATGGCTTGCATTACCAGCCCACTCGAGCAAATTTTTAAAAACATATCTAGTGAAGGCTCATCTAATCAGCCTGTGACCTTTGCCTAAGCTCAGACTACAATCCAACCTAAAGAAAAGATAGGTGGTCAAGGTCAAGAATCCCACTGCAATATGGCATTCATGTAGTCGACTATGCCTAGACCAACCCTAATAGTTGTGGATGCATCTGCTAATGAATCTGACAAAATAAAATACTCAAAGGATGAAAAGTATGATAAGATAACGACATTAAATGCAATAGTAAGGATAATTGAAGGTATTGACTTATATGATCATGTCTAAGATGCCGAGATGTGCCTTGTTCTAAATATGGTCGTCCTGAAGAAATTCCACATACCTGAATTCATAAAGTATACTAGAACTCAATACCTTTCCACTTATCTCAGATCCTACTGTAATATGATGACAGGGGTTATGCATGATGAAAAACCATTAATGCACTTCTTTCAAGATAGCTTGAATGAAGCTGATACATTAGGCTGGATAACATGAGAATATGGAGGTGGAAAGATCTTGTAGAGGCTTTCATTAAGCAATACAAATACAAAATGGAAATTTCTCCTAACAGGTCTAATCTGTCTTTTCTAGAAAGGAGTGATAAAGACATTACACATGAATATGCTTAATGATGGAGAGATTTGGCCGCCAAGTACATCGCATACTTTTGGATAAAGAGATGATCACCTTGTTTTCTAATACCCTCAGAGCACCCTATTATGAGCTTGTAATGAGTAGTTCATCTAAGTAGTTTATTGATGTTGTGGTAGTAGTTGAGCGTATTGAGCAAGGAATACGGAGTGGAATAATCTCTGCACTCGTTGAAAAAGGTTTTGAAGGTTGATAATATCAAAGGTGGGTATAAAAGAAAAAAGAACAATTTCCAAAATTTCAACACTCGAACCCCTTCTTCCCAAATAGCCGATATCAACTTAAACTCATATTTTTCTACTAAAAAACCTGAAACACAAAATAACTCAATTAATAACCAAAGTAAGAACCAACCTATAAGAAACTGCCAAAGAACCTAAGACCACTTACCCCCACTACCCTTACCATTGAGCTAAATATACCAGATGTTACTAAGTGTTGGACAAGTAGCTTCAGTTCTTCTCACACCACTACAACCACCCTATCCTAATTGGTATAAACCAAACCTCACTTGTGAATATTATACGGGCATATTTGAACACAATACTAACACTTGCAATGTATTACAAACAAGCTCTTACAATTGATCAAAGTGGGATGGATTGAAAAAACTCCTAATATGAATACAAATCTTTTGTTTAATCATGCTACAGGTAATGGAATTGTAAGTGAACTAGATACTAGAGGCTTGAGGACCTTGAAGGTGTCTATGGATGAGATTTGTGAAAAGCTTGTAAAAACTAGATATAGGAAGAGTAGTTACAAAAATGGGCTCATGAGTAAGAGTTTCTACAAGTATCATAAACAAAAGGGTCATATGATTGATCAATGTGAAGACTTCCATAATGAATTGATATAAATATTAATTTAAGGCACTTTAAGAATAAAAAAAAAAGAGCTGGAAGAAGAGAAGTTGATAATCCCACCATCTCGAGTAACTTTCTCAAAGTCTGCTCAAATGATAAGATCTAATGATAAAGTGTTGAAGATAGCTGACCTCTGCATCAACACTTTAGACTATGAAAATAAGAGACAGAATGTGGAGACAAAAGTTAAAGTGGAGGATGAGATGCTGCCATTGTCTATTCACATAGTCGATGAGATTCCTACAAGAGCTTTTATGACGAGGCTAACAGATGGGGAGAAATTCCAAAATTGGAAAACTAAGCCTATTCCTTTTGTGTTTAAAAAGTAATTGTTCTTATTTAATCATGTCTGTTAAGATGCGTTGTCTTTGTTTTTCTTTTTTACCTTTTTGATCTTGTTAGCAATCTAGCTCATGATGCTACAAACTTTATCAATAAGCCTTTATTTTAATGAGATCATGCATTTCCTTTGTTCAAAAAGTGTCTTGTTTCCTTTTACTTTTCTATGCAAATACGCACTTACATAAGCGTACTTTTTACTTTTAGGAATTTTGAAAGTGAATCTTTCACCATTCTACAAACCCATTACATTAAAAATAAATAGCCAAACTTTGATAACATAATTGCAATGGGTGATAAAGAGTGAGAAGAAGAAGACTTAAAGGAGTTTAGCAAGTTAGTTGCAAAATCTAAGAAAACTTAGAAACCTACCAATAAGGAATTAGAAGTAATAAATGTAGGCACTGAACAAGATAGAAAAGAATTAAAGATTGATACTCTTATTACGATTGAGGAAAGGGATGGTCCAATCTCCTTGTTGAAAGAGTATATAGATTTCTTTGCTTGGTCATATACAGACATACCCAGTTTGGATACAAACATTGTTGTACATGGAGTTTCCCTGTTAAAATGTAGCAAACTGATTAAACATAAGTCGAGATGGAAGCGTTCATACATGCTACTCAAAGTAAAGGCTGAAATTCAAAAGTAGTGGGATGCAAGATTCTTGGATGTAGTCCATTACCCCCAATGGGTGACCAATATAGTAGTGGTTCCCAAGAAATACAGCAGGATCAAGGTATGTGTAGATTACAAAGATTTGAATAAGGCAATCCCAAAGGGTGATTTTTCTATGCCCCACATTGATGTATTAGTTGACAACGCTATAAAAAATGCCACTTATTCATTCATGGATGAGTTTTCAGGGTATAACCAAATTAAAATGGCAAGGGAAGACAAATAGAAAACTATCCTTATTACACATTAGGAACTTTATGTTATAGGGTGATGCCATTTGGATTGAAAAACACCAAAGCCACTTATCAAAGAGCAATGGTAATCTTATTTCATGATATGATGCATCGAGAAGTGGAGGTATATGTGGATGATATGCTTGCTAAATTAAAGAAAGAGGATATCAAAGAGCAATGGTAATCTTATTTCATGATATGATGCATCGAGAAGTGGAGGTATATGTGGATGATATGCTTGCTAAATTAAAGAAAGAGGAAGATCATATGCAAGTCTTTAGGAAGCTATTTGAAAGGCTACATAAGTTTCGATTAAGGTTAAATCTCGTAAAGTAAAACTGGGCTTCATAGTAAGCAGTTATGGAATAGAGGTCGATCCAAACAAAGTAAAGGCTATCCAGGTTATGCCAGTGCCAAAGATAGAGAAATGAGTAAGAGATTTCCTTGGGCGTTTGAATTACATAGCCCATTTCGTATCCCAGCTTACGGTGACTTATGAGCCAATATTCTGACTGCTTAGAAAGAAAAATCCTGGGGTGTGGGATGATGACCGCCAAGAAACTTTTGATAAGATTAAAAAGTATTTATAGAACCTAACTTTAATAATACCCTCTGTGCTGGGAAGACTTTTGATCCTATATCTGTCAGTGATAAACAACTATGAGGTATGTGTTGGGCTAGTAAGATGAATCTAGGAGGAGAGAATAAGCCATTTATTATTTGAGTAAAATTTTTAATGATTGTGAATCCTGGTACACTATGATAGAAATGTTATATTGTGCTTTAGTTTGACAAGGAAGGCCGTAAAGGGTAACACAATTGCTAATCACTTAACAAATAATACTGTAGAAGACTATGAGCCACTAAATTTTGATCTTCCTGATGAGGATGTATTAGCAGTTAAGGATGATGGTGAAATGAATGATTGGTGGACCATGTATTTTGATGGATATGTGAAAGTATTAGGGAATAAGGTTAGAGTAGTAATAATTTCTCTATAAAATAAGAAGTATCCTGTTTCACTAAGGTTGCAGTTTGAATGCACCAACAACACGACCGAATATGAAGCTTGCATATCGGTTTAGAAGCTGCCTTAGAGCTGGATGTTGAAAAGCTTGATGTTTATGGAGATTCAATACTAATTTTCTACTAGGTGAAAGGAGAATGACAAATTAAGGATGAGAAACTAAGGCCATACCAAGATTATCTCTCGAAGTTAACGAGTGAGTTTTAAGAGATAAAATTCACTCATATGAGTAGAGACAAAAATTAGTTTGTTGATGTCTTAGCTACCCTAGCCTTAATGACACAGATCGATATTGGGGGCATAATCAAACCAATAAACAATGAAGTCAGAAATTCCAAAGCTCACCACTACTCACTTGAAGAGATAACATATGGAAAACTATAGTACAATGATATTTAGAGGTTTATCCAATACTAGGAATATCCTCCAGGAGTCTCCAAAATGGATGAAAAACCTATAAGAAGAATAACGATGGATTATTATTTGGATGTTCTAATCTTGTATAAGAGGTCATTACATGGAACTTTGCTAAGGTGTTTAAGTGAGAAAGAAGCTAAACAAGCATTACAAAAAGTTCATGAGGGAATATGTGCAACTCATGCTAATGGGCATATAATGGCAAGATAAATGCAATGATTTGGATACTTCTAATTGACCATGTAAAGGTACTGTATTGGCCATGTCAGGAAGTATAAAAAATGTTAGATATATGGTGACAAGATAAATACGCCTCTGACACCTCTATTAATATGACCTCACATTGGCCTTTTGATATGTTAGGATCATATGTTATAGATCTGATCAATCCAAAGGCCAACAATGGATATAAATTCATCCTAGTGGCATTAAACCACTTCACTAAATGGGTAAAAACCAATTTTTATGCACATGTGACACAAAAAGTGGTCAAGAAGTTCATTGAGAAGGATTTGGTTTGTCGTTACGACTTGCTAGCAAAGTTGATAACTAACAATGCTCTGAATTTTAATGGGAAATTGATTGATGAACTCTGCACCAAGTGGAAGATTAAGCACTCTAATTCTTTTCCTTACAGACCTAAGATGAATGGTGTTGTCGAGATAGCTAATAAAAATCTTAAGAAGATCATCTAGAAGATGATGGTTACTTACAAGGATTGGTATGAGATTCCTCCGTACAAACTTCATGCATACCACACTATAGTTACAACTTCTATGGGTGGAACTCCTTATTCTTTGGTATATGGGATAGAGGCAGTGATGCCTTTAGAAGTAGAGATTTTATCATTGAGGATTCTGATGGATGCAGAATTGGAAGAATCAGAATGGACAAAGCTAAAGTTTGAGCAATTAAATCTAATCAATGAGAAGAGATTGACAACAATTTATCACCACCATCTATACTAAAGGAGAATAACTAAGGCATACAATAAAAGGGTTTAGACCAATGTACTCAAATAAGGAGACTTTATATTGAAAAAGATCTTGCCAATCTCAGGAGAAGATCAGAGCAAATAGACGCCAAAATATGAAGACCATGTGTGGTGAAGAAAGCCTTTTCTGGAGGAGCCTTGATTTTGACTAAAATGGATGGAGATGATTGATCTAAGCTTGTAAACTCCGATATTGTAAAGAAGTACTATGCATAATATATTGTGCCGATGAATCAATAAATATCAAAGTTTAGCCAAGAATTCTTTGGTGTATTTTTTTATTTATAAACCCTGAAAAAATTTAAATAGCCTTTTGGATGATCTCATAGGTTCAAAAAACATCATTTTCGAAAAAGATAAAACAAATTTCAATCAATTGTTTTTGGGAAATCAAATATAGCAGTACAAATTCAGATGTCAAATTGATGTTTGTTTTTAGCAAATGAGTTTTCAAAAATCAAGTGATCTTTTAGTGAGGTGACCAAACTCTTAAAAACCTGAAAAATGAACAAAAAACCATTCAAAACTAACTTTGAAGCTGAGTTTTAGTTGACTAAATAATGATTCATAATTTAATTATGATGGAAACTATTTTACATGTCTAACTAATCACAATGGATGGAAATAAAGCTCACTGATCCTAAACATATGCATTTGAGATAATAAAAGACCATCATTGATAATCCGTTCACAATACTTAAAAAATATCATTTGCAAGTCCCCGTTGAGCCTAATAAGATTTTTATGCAAAAGAACATTGACTTGGATCATATCCCATACTAGGGCTAAGTACAAGCAATTTGACCTCATAATTATACAAAATAATCCTCAATAATCAATGGAAAGATCAAAAGTGTTAAAAAAAACTGGGGGCACATAAAGATTTAAAGATTAAAAAAGGCTAAGCATGTCATGCAAAGAATAATGATGAATATGATAATGATGCTCAAAATCAAATGAAGAAAACAAAGATAAGTGATCCAAGCCTGATACTGGGGGCATGAAAAGATCATGTCACCAAGTTTGCTTGAGGACCAAGCAATTGAGAAGAAAAAGATAATTTTTGTCTATAAATAGTGAAGGAATCTCACACAAAAAAGGAGAAGAATTTTAAGGGAGCATTAGCCACACACTATCCAACACCCTTTTTTGGACGAGGAAAGGAATAAAAAATAGCTTCTCTCCCATTCTTTTTTTTTATTATTTTAAAGTAAGGTCATTCACGTTTTTTTTTTCTACTTTCATGCTCTATCCACAAAACAAAGATTTGAATAATTTTTCCTCTAAACCAAAAGCCATCCTCCCCAACCTGAAGCTTTGGTATTTTTTTTTTTCGAACCAATGACCCAATGCCATTTTCCTTCCAAAAACAGACCCTTAAAAAATAGCTCTCAAACCCCTCCTTCATTGTCAAAGTAACCTCACTTGCTACCCATCCTTTTCTCCCTCACTACTAGCCACCAGTAGCTCTTTAGCTCAAGGTCAAGACCAGCAGACCCGTTGGAACCACAACCTCTCATCTTTCTTATCCACGTAACCCATAACTATGCTTAACACCCCTAAATCATAATCTTCAACTCCTCCTTCATATCTCAAGAAAACAAGACACAACTCTCCAACACCTTATGCCTTTTCCTCCCTTGATTTTAATCACAATCATTACTTGCAGCGAGAGAGAAATAAACAGATTTGTTGATATAAAAAGGAGAAAACTAAATACTTAGTGGGATTTTATCTTTAGCAGGTATTGTTTAGGCTCATCGCTGGCACAAGAAAGAAGAAAAGTAAAAGCCGGTTTAGATCCACCCTTTATTTCATTTCATCGGCGATGACACGTGCCACCACTATTCCACCATATCTGGAAGCTTTGTAGGATTGTTCCTATACCTCCAACAAACTCCAGGCTTGGTTCATTTAGTTCATGGACATGCTAAACACCTCGGAAGGTCGATTCATAATCTTAAAATATTTTTTTGGACAAATTGCTATAATGTTTTGAAATTTGGGACAAAATGCTTATTATCATGTATAATATTAGACAATTTAGACATTTATTTGGTTTGCTATGTGTTTTGATTTTGAAATGATTTGATCATTTTATGGTGGATTTTAAGTTTATTTTTTTAGAATTAAGATTGTTAATTGAACGTTAATTCATGAATTATGATTTGTGCTTGGGTTTGTGTTGATTTATTTGAATTAGCATGCGATTTGAATATAATTTATGAAATTTACAAGACTTGATGCTTGATTTTTTTGGTATTGTTGGATTTTTAAATTGTTGATATATTGAATAAATAGTTTGCGTGGAGTTGATATCGTGGTTAAAATAGCTTGATTAAAATGCATTTTTGTGCTTTTGCCAAATAAACTCCAAATGATTTCCAAAAAGTTCTAGGGACCATCTTAAAATTATTTATGGCTCCCTCATATGTTTTTCAACAATGTCATTTAATATTTGGGTTGTAAACTTACACTATAAGATATTGACTTGGTATCAAATATACTTGCGTCTTTCTTTAAAATGTTGGAAAAATACAAAAACAAAATTCCTTATTTGAAAAAAGCAAAAATATGTTTTTTTATTTTTGTGCATACAACCAAACTCTAAACATTTTCAAGCATATTTTATATATAAAAAATAAAAATCGCATTTTTATCATACTTTGAAAAATACAAAAATCAATTAATGAGTGTCATAAAAAATTTATGATTATCCATTATGATTTCGTCAAAATATCAAAAACACAACAAAAATCATTTTATTTGATTAATATTTGGTATATAAATTTTACAATGTAATGCATATTCTCGATATTAAATTAAATGAATAAACAAAAATAAAATGTTAGGAATTAATAGTAGACTTTAATATTTAGGGATATAAATTACACTATAAAGTATATCCTCAATTATTAAAGATACAAAATAGAAATAAATACTCTATTAAAATTTGGGCCTTGGAATTGTTAGGTTTTAGCTTAATAAGACAAAGACCTCCTTACTGAGCGGGATTTGTCTTTAGCTTATAGAGATAAAGACCTCCTTACTGAAGAGGGTCTACCTGAAATCTATAAGATGTGGATCTCCTTACTAAGGAGAACCTTTCTTGAATTTTAGATAGACCAACAAATAGAAACACCACCTAGAGAAAAACAATCAATCAATAATACAACTTATTATGGGTAGGGTGCTTTAGGGGTGATGTGTCTTTCCCATGAACAACTAGTCCCCCTACCCAAAACCTTGATGACTAGTATGTTTTCTAGTGACTATAATATCTGGTGACAACTCCTAAAAATCATAATTTCATTAACTCTAACACATCCAAAACCCCCTCGATCTGGGAGGTAGATTTGCCATTCGATGTTGTGTATGCCACGACAACATTGATAGTTTAATATTACCTAGATGTGTTGTGATTCTCCAAAACCCTTATCGGAACAACCTTGTCAACCTAATCCTAGTGAAAAATTTCCTTACACATCAAATTTGTAAAAGAGTTAGTTTATTAACATTAAAAAACTAATTGAATTAAAATAAAAAAAATAAAAAATTATTTAAGTATATATACTTCCTGGTATATACATCTCGCTTAGAATAAACACCTCCTTATAATAATAATTTTATGATTATACTCAAAATTCTTATGATTATAATAATAATAATTTTATGATTATACTTAAAATTCTTTTCTTTCCCAATACCACTCTCATGAGGCATATAACACGTCATTTGATGTCGCCACGCGACATATGTCCTCATTCATTGTTCTCTCTCTATCTTTTTCTCTCTCTCTCACTGATCAAAGAAACAAACCCCCATCTCATTCACTCTCAATCAAAACACTTCTAATCAATTAAAAAAAATGATTATAGACAAATTCATCGCATTTATTTATATAGACAAAATATGAGTATAGAAAAAAATACAACTAATTTCAAAAGCAATCATCAAACACAAAAAACAATAACCTATATAAACAAAACACCATGGCAATTAAAAAAAAATGAAGAACAAGGAGATTTACATGTTCGAAGACCTTGCTGGGATTGAAAAAAAAGAAGACCTTAATGGAGGGAGAGAGGGAGAAAGTGAGAGTGAAAAAAACAAAAAATTAACCCATATACCTCAAACACAATGGCAATTAAAAAAATGAAAGAGTTAGAGGCATGAAGGATTCTGGCATTGAGGATGGATTAAGAGAGGAAGAAAATGAGAGGGAAGAAAGAGAGAAAATGTTGACAAAGAAAGAAGAGAGGAAGGAAACGTAGAAAGAGAGAGAGAAGAAATTACAGATAGAATAGAGGTAGAGAGAGGAAGAAGACGAGTTTCTTTTTCCACAGTTAGGGATTCAAGTCTTTTAATTGAGGTTTTTTCACGATGGAATTACTAATGGACAATTCAAAATTTAATAATTTTTAAATTCCATCGGTAAGTCCATCTCTAATTATAAATTAAAGATTTCAACTAAACCTTAAATTTTTCAGAAACCCTCCAAAATCAACTGAAATTTTTTTAGTCCATTGACGATTCTATCTATAATGGTCAATGGCATGATCGTGTAATTTCTCTCCAACTCTTTAGAACTTTCTAACGGAATTAATTCGTTGATAATTATATCTATAATGGTTAGTGGCATGGTCATGTAATTTTTATCCAACTCTCTAGATTTTTTCGATGGAATTAATTCGTGGATGATTCTATTTGTAATGGTCAGTGGCATGGTTGTGTAATTCTTTTTCAACTCTTTGAAACTTTTTGACATAATTAATCCATCGATGATTTTATCTGTAATGGTCGTGTTATTTTCCTTCAACTCTTTAGAACTTTCTGATGGAATTAGTATGTCGATGATTTTATTTGTAATTTATAACCCATTGGTGATTTCATCGGTATAAAACAATTTTTCCCCTAATATTTTTGTATTCCATATCCATCCAGCCTGCAAATATAGTAAAATCACAACACAATAACACTATTTCTATTTATAATAATAAAATCACAAAAACAAACATTTCATTCTTGTCATTAATTATAAAAAGAACAACTAGAAATACTTTTTCGTATATAAAATTATAAAAAGATATTACATTAAAGTCAATTTCATTACACATTGATGTTTTATAAATTAATCAACATTGTCTTCTTCTTCTTCTTCAATTTCATCATTGTCATGTCCACAATAATCTTATTTATTGAATTGTTGCTTGTCGATATCATCATCTTCATTGACCACTGTATGTCCATTGGTTCTTAATACATCATTTAAATCCCCAACATTAATATTAACAAAAGTATTCCCAATGAAGTGAAATTTGATTTTTCTTCTAAGTCGGTAGACAAAGCAACTCGATATGGATAAACTAACTCATGAAGTTGAAAGACATCATGTCTCGCAATGACTTCATCATTACCATCCTAAATAACTTGAACATGACACATAGGTTTGTGATGCAATCCAACCATCAAAGGATCCATTGGAGGTTCCAGTTGGTCCAGTTACTAGGCTTAGGGCTAAGAAGTTCAAAGAAGCTTTCAATGGACTTCTTCAAGATACATGGGCTAAGGTGGACTTCAAAAGGATTTGTAATAATAAAGAGCAAGCCTTGATTAATCTG
>Ga0307507_10009556_pt1 | contig 12861 bp, 1 predicted proteins | sample 7_EM_MG_FD_207223 | JGI IMG/M metagenome (GOLD analysis project Ga0307507, IMG submission 207223) | Populus trichocarpa ectomycorrhiza microbial communities from riparian zone in the Pacific Northwest, United States - 7_EM | ecosystem: Host-associated > Plants > Roots > Unclassified | place... | reverse complement strand
GAGGAACTTAACAATTTGCATCTTTATAGGGTTAAATATAGTGCTATAGAACTCTCTGCGGAGTCTAGAGATATAGACCTTATTATTAGCCTTATTAAACTTCTTTATTCCTTCCCACATTCCTTAAATATCATACGCCTTTATTATTGCACGCATCTCTTCCTAACAGTCATCTCCTATCGAATTATAGATAATCTTGTTTACTTCCCCTTGTCTTCTTCTTCCATCAGCTAAATTGACTTAATTTAGGTCCTCTACACCAGTAACAAAATCCCAGCCCTCTAACATAATTAGGGCTGCCTCGTAGGTGCGCTCCCAGTCTGCAAAGTTGTCTCTATTAAAAATGATGATTTTGCCTACCTTATGATTATACGTAGGTGTCGTTGAGGTTGAGGTAGAGGAGGTCATTTTTAGGGTCAATTTTCAAGTCAGGAGAGGTGTTGCTACCCAGGCTTATAACCTGTTGGAATTACAAGGTTATAAGGTCACAGCGGAGGTGTCTTAAGGGTCTATTTGATAATAGAGATAACGCAGACGATGAATATTAATTGATTCGTGATGCAGTAAATGCGGTTAATATCTATATAGATTGCATGCAGAGCTTGACCTCACAATGTGTCCAGAGCTTAGTCAGCACCTTATTGCTAATTTCTAACACGCCTGTTATGCTCTAGAGACAAGCTGTTTAGACCTTTTAGAGTGGTTTAAGGAGTGATTTAGGGGGGCCTTTTTTAGATTCTCCTATAGCCTAAATACTAGATCTATATATTATGGTTGGCCGGACAACTGCTATATATAGTAGGCGTGACCTCTGGAAGTATGGACCCTATATAGAATTAACAATCCTAGATATTACAATGTACTATACTTAGCCCTTATAGGCCGCTTATAACGTATATGCGCTCTACTAGAGCTTACTATCTACCTATACTCCTAATACCCTTAGGCCTTAAACTGGTTAACCCCTAAAGCCTTAAATATAAATTGCATGCTAGAGATCTATAGATTGGTTACGTTTTCTTATAAAGTAGATTAGCTAGTATTTCTCTAGTAAGAATTAGACTCTATATTATCTTGCCTATTCTATATAGGTATTATAGGCTTTCTCTAGTGTTCTATAATTCTCTGTGGCTATTAGGCCGTATGTAATTAGGTTTGTATTATTAATAAAGCCTATCCCCTAGGTCACCCCTTCCTTAAAGGAGTTAAGTAGGTTGCTTATAAAGAAAAGGAAGAGTATAGGTAAGAAGGGTGATCCTTATAGTATTCCTATTATAACTATAATAGGGGGGCTTTAATATCTACTAAAGACTAGTAATATTTCTTTCTAGCCTATAAACCTTTAAATAAATTATATAATCTATTCTAGAAAGCCCTTTGCCCTAAGGATGTATAGGAGGCGCTTATAGGGTATATTATTATAGGCACCACTAATATCTAAGCTAAATATTGATACTATAAAGTCCCTTCGCATCGCCCATACAGACTTAATGGTGGTAGTGAGTAGCGTAAGTGCTAATAGTGTTAAGTAGTTCTTTCTTGCCCCTATTTAACTTTGTGGTAATAGGGCGTGTTCCTTGGCCATATCTACTATATAGTCCGCTATTACCCTTTCTAAGATTTTGCTAAGGGTGTTTTTTAAGGTAATAGGGCAGTAGCTTCCTAGGATTAAGTAATCTGCTTTGCCTTCTTTTTATAGGATAATTGTCGTTATGGATCTTCTAAGTTGCGGGTAGTAGCCTATAGCAAAGCATGCTTTAGCTATATCTGTAAGCTAAGGTGCTATAAGTAGTCTACAGGTTTTTAAGGCCTTATTTGGAATTCTATCTGGTCCTAGTACTGTATTATTTAAAAAGCGGCTAATGGTTCTAGCTATTTCCTCTATTGTTATATCGCTGTTAACCCGTAGGTAAGTCACTGGTGTTTTACCTATAATATTACTAAGGTCTACTAGAGCTGGTTAGGGGAAGAACCTTTCTATAAGGATCTTTACCTTCTTATTATTATTATTAGTGGCCTGTGTTTCCCCTACTCTTTATAGGGGTGGTAGGTATAAGTCTTCTACTAGGCGCCCTACCTTTTTCTTTAACTATTTCGCCATGGCCCAAAGGCCCTTATTATAGGGGAGGCTCGGGTTAGAAGTGTGCTTATTTATAAACCATCTCCAGTTGTTTCTTACTTCTTTTTTTAAGGTATTCTTTAACTAGTTTCTTGTATCTTTATATTATCTCTTATCTTTAGGGTTATGGCTGCTTATATATTTCCTTCTTGCTCATTGTTAGCTAGCAATAAGAACCGCGCATTGTGCGGACCACGCGTATTACATATAGGGGCCTGGTTTTAAGACCGGGTAGTGCTCTTCTAGCCTATTTTTAATTACTGCCTGGATTCTTTCTAGTCTTTAGTTAATTTTCTTAGGGGTAGCTAATAAGCCTTACTTATTTGGTATTAGGTGGATTTCTTTTAAGTCTTAAAGTTGTTATTTAACTATACTAAGGAAACTGTCTATCTTAAGCTTCATTATTGCGTATCTTTTACTATTTAGTTGCGCCTTGATATCCAGATCTAGTTATATCTAAATGGGGATATAGTCTAAGGCAAGTGCCTATTCTTCTTTAGGGTTGCACCTTTTGAGTCTCTGGTATAGGCCTTTGTCTATAAATATAAGGTTAATTATACTTCTAGCGGTGCCTTATTGCCATGTAATTGCTCCTAGGGGGGTAGCTAGCTTAAGGCCCTAGATATCTATAGCTCTTAGTAGGCACTCTACCTATTAGTTAGCAGCAATATGGATACCTCCCCACTATAGGTAGTAGAGGTTTATATCTCTTAATAGAATAGACTCTATACCTTTGGTTTCTAGTAAGCTTATTACCAATATAATATTCTCTGTTTGTGGGACGCCTTTAACCCTAGGGTTATATACATTAATAATTTGTACTAGTCCCCTATATATCTGGATTGTTATAACTATAATATCTAGGTTAATTGCCTGCTATAACTATAAGGACAGGTTAATAGCCTTGCTAATCATAAAGCACACATATATGGCTGCTTTTGGTTTATACAGGAGCTAGAATCCTTGGGGGCAGTATATTAATTATATATAGGTATTGTAATACGGCTCTTATATAGCAAGAATATAGTGTTTCTCTAGGTCTAGACTATCTAGTAGGGGCCTTGCGAGACAGTGGTTTGTATTGCCGCAGTTATACTATATAATGGATAGGTAGCGGACCCCTAGTAAGGGTCCTTTATCTCTCCTTTATTCCTCGCTTCTTCTATTTCCACTTTCTCTAGGATATTTAGAACTTCTGTCTCTTGTATCTACACCCTAGTCGCTACTTATTTTATATAGAGCTTTCTATTCCTATGTCTTGTGTTTTTACTAGCGCTTCTATATCTGAATCTGTTATTGTCTCCGGTTCTTCCCCTGATCTTACTGGTCAGCTGTGTGCCCTTTGTAGGTCGGCTGCGAATGTTATATTTGCCGCGTTAAGTCTAATTCTTGATTATCCTGGTCTTGAGCTTACTATAGATATCCATAGGGGTCTTCCTACAGGGCGTCCTCTCCCTTGTATACCCTGTGACCCTTGTGTCCCCTGTAACCCTTATGTCCCTATTTGGTCTGGTGATATCGCGCGGCGCCGCTTCTGGCAAGTAATTAGATATAAAAGATCTAAAAAGCATAGGTAGAGGATCTAGACTTAGAGTAATATAAAAATAGAGAAGCTACTTATATTCTAAGGTTAATTACAGAGGAGTTTATAAAAGAATTTTATAAGGGAATAATATAAGGACATAACGGAGCTACAGGCTTAGTGTTAAAACTTTAAGAGAAGTACATTATTTAAGGAATCTAGGGACTAGTAAAGTAAGTTATAAAGAAATATCTAAATTGCTAAAGAAACAAACTAACAAGGCATAAGCCGTATAGAGGGCTATAACCTATTAAAATACCAGAAAGACCGAGGGAAGTTATATTATAGGACTTTATTATTAAGTTACTAAAGTTAAAAGATCCTATTATAGGACAAGATTATAACGCGATTTTAGTAATAGTGGATAAGCTTATAAAGTAGGAATACTTTATAATATACACAGAAGAGATATCAGTAGAGGATATCGCTAGAATCTATATTAAGGAAGTGTTTATAAGACACGGGGCACTAATAAAAGTAATATCGGACAGAGATCCAAGATTTATAACAGCATTTTAGGAAGTATTTCTGGTAGAATAAGGAGTTCGCGCAGCAACCTTTATAGCGTATTATCCGTAGATAGACGGATAGACGGAAAGACTAAATTAGACACTAGAATAGTATCTAAAACACTATATTAACCACGCACAGAATAATTAGGTATCGTTATTACTAGTTATACAATTTATATATAATACAACACCATAAGAAGGAATAGGGACATTACTATTTAAAACAAATTACGGATATAAGCCAAGAACATCATTATTGCTATATTAAGTAAAGAAAATAAGTAGCACAGCTAAGCAAAGAATAGAGACTTTAATAAATCTTTATATAGATCTTAAGGAAACAGCTAAACTAGTATAAGAAAGGATGAAAAGGTATTATAATGCTAAGAGATCTAAGGGACCAGATCTTAAGGAGGGAGATAAAGTATAGCTACTATACAAAAATTTTAAGAGTTAATAACTAAGTAAGAAGTTAGACTATGTTAGACTAGGACCTTTTAAAATTATATAGAGAATTTTATTAGTTACGTATAAGTTAAACCTACTAGCTAAAATAAAGATCTACCCTATATAATACATTACAATACTAAAACTAGCACACAGAAACGTTAAACCACTAGTATATAAAGCAGACATATATAGAGGATAGAAAGAGAATAAATAGCAAGTTTTAAAGATTATTAGTTATAAGGACGTAGATAATAAAATATAGTATAAAGTAAAGTAGATAGGCTATAGTAAGACTACCTAGGAACTACTAAGCAACCTAGAGAACGCTATAGGAAAGGTAAAGAAGTATTAGAAGAGAGTAGGTTAGGGAGTATTAAAAAAGGATTACTAAAGAATAAGTTACCTAAGGGGGACCTATAAAGAGCAACTACTATATTACTTAGAGTTGTTTCCTTCTTTAGAAATTTTACCCTTTTATTACCTAGCTTGTTAAGACCCTATTAAATAAGTTTCTACTCCTTAGAATAAACCTTCTTATAACCCTTTTTAAGACGGGTTAACTAAGCAAATATAACCTATTAAGACTTAAAGGAGTAATACTAAGCAAATGTAACCTATTAAGACTTAAAGGAGTAATACTAAGCCTTAAGGGCCTAAGCTATCTCCTTAGCAGAATGGTGGAGTTTAGTATATGCGGCGGCTAACTCGGACTTAAGCTTTATAGTAGTAGATTAAACACAAGACCCTATAATAAGTTACTTAGGGAACTTAAAGACTATTAAGAGTTATAGAACACGCATATTTAGCGTTAGAGATAGAATAAATATTATAGGATAATTAAACGTTTGCTTTAGTACACTCTAAATAAAATAAGAGTTGCTAAGATAAGGGACTCGCTATTATAATACACACTAACCCCGCTTTCGCATAATAAGAATATAGAGACGGCATTACCTTATTAAGTAATAGTATAGTAGCTATAGTGCGGGCATAACGTTGCGCTTATAAAGAAGGAGAGGCTTTAGGTATAATAAGTAAGAATATTAACCAGACTAATTAAACGGACATTATACCTCTAGTAGATAACTTAGAGATGTTAGAAATCTTTAAAAACAAAGATAAAAAGGAGGGAGATAGTGTTATAGACGCTTTAAGTACAATATTATAACTACTTAGGGAAGAGTTGGAGGAAGCTAATTAGTTAATATAAGTATAGTCTAGGATAGAACTAGTGGAACTATATAATAAAGAGTAGTAAGCAAGTTATATAATATTATACGCAGTGTACGTTGTATACGCGATGTATGCCTATGTATAATACGTATAATACGTACCTTACATATAAGAGAGGATTTCTTAGGAGTATGGTTATATATTTAAAGGACCTTAGTTCCTACTGTAAATAGTTCTCTCCTTGTAGTAAATCTTAGAATATAATTAGAGTTAATCTGTTAGGCAACCACTCCACTAGTTATTATTATGTTGTTAAATTGTTCTTACCTATATACCTAGCCCAATAATAGGACCCACCGTAGTTACTACTACAAGGTTCCGTTACACTTGGCAGTAGACGCATAGGCACAAGCCTATGCGGATTTTAACAGGTTTTAACTAAATTCCATTACGTTAGTAAAATTTAGTAGAACTTAATCAAGTTAGCGGAATTTAGTAGAATTTAATCAACTTAGCAGAATTTGGCAGAATTTAATTAAAGCGTTGAAATTTATCTGTTAAGTGTTTTACCGAGACATTCCTACTGTAACTGGGCTAGTCCCATTACAGATTTACACTGCTATTAATATAGAAACTGCTAATAGAAGGGGGGTTGAATTTAGGCAGTGGCTATAGCTTAAGGGGACGTTCTTTCGCTTTCTTATTCTTTAGAACAATATATTAATTAGATTAAACAAAGTCTGCATTATTAGATATACGTTTACGGCCCATTGTAGTAGATACTTAAGGTAAAAGCTCTTTGGAGGCCTATACTAAGAACGACTGTTAATATTTTAATATTTACGTATAGGCTATACGCTAAAAAGGGACGTCATTAATGTATAGGATAGCCAGAGAGTAACCTACTCTTTATTAAGTTAATTAAGCGCAATCTAGTTTAGCAATTAGTCTTTAATCCTACTAATAATCTATTATATACGCTCTTTAATATTATCTTATATTATTAGTATCTTAAAAAAGTTATCTACTTTATAAACCTAATTATCCAACTATTAGGCGCTAGGTTTATAGTAAAGTTCTAAACTACTAGAGGCCTTAGCTAATTAGTCTATATCTTTTTTCCGTTTATTATATAGATACCTCTCTAAGTCTTCTATACCTTATTAGGTAAGTACTAAGTAGCCCTTAAAAAGCCCCTAGCCTTAGCTAGGTTATAAAAGAACTTGTCTAGCCTAAATTAAACCCTACTAGATCTAAATTTGCCCTTAGAGGGTTTTAATACACTTATTAATAGCTTCCTTTTATATGGCTTCTAAAAGCCTTATAATAGCTTTCTAATATCCGTCTTAAAGTATATTAATATAGGGTTCCTAACTTTCTAAACTTAGGCTTAGGAAAGCTCTGACTATAGAGGCAGTATTAGCACTAGTAGCTAGTATAGGTTTCCTAATAAGGCTTAGGTCTTAAGTTAGTATTTAGATTAGGTTACCTAAAAGGGTAGGTCTACTTAGCTTATAAGCAGTTTATATACTGCTACTATACTAATTATAGGCTAATAGTCTTCTATAAGGGTTCCGGTTAGGTCCCTAATTAAATATATTAGTATATTTCTTTAGCATTTCTAGCTTAAGAGAAGATCTTAAGGTTACTTCTAGTATTTAATCTTTTAATTAGCCTAAGTGTAACAGGACTAGCCCAGTTATAGTAGGAATGTCTTAGTAAAACACTTAACAGATAACTATCTAAAACTGTCTGCGACTGTCTATAACTGTCTATAATTATCTACTACAATCCACTGTTTTCCACCAGCGCCGTAATACTAAAGTCCATTAAAGACCGCGCGTGCATATATATATATATTAACCACCAAGACCCCTAACTGTTTAATTATATAATTCTCTTATTATTCCTTTCTCTTCCTTATATAACGTCTTGTTCTCTATAAAAGCTATATACCCTTAGATTTAAATAGAATTTATATTATTCCTTTAAATCTTCCTTAAAGACTCTTTGCGCCCTTATACTAAGTGGGGCTATAGGGGTTCTAGCTGCTTTTTAATAGTATTACAGCTATTATAGAGAGTATTAGCGGTTTCCTTAGCGTTACTAGTAACCGTAGGTATGCGAGAGTCTTTAAGCTTTTAGTGTATCTAGGTATTAGGGCTTATTTAGCTATCTTACCTAGAGGTTTATATTATTGAAATCTCGTACTATTAGAGGGACCTTTCTACCTTAAGGCGATAGCTTTTTATAGGGTATCCATAGAATTTCTATTTAGGGTTATTATAAGGATTTAAGGGGGAAATAGTAGATATAAATAAAAGATATAAATTAACAATCTAGTTCTCAAAGCTAGCTACCCTTCTAAAAAGAAGTATAAAGAATTTAAATATAAGGGGACTTAGTAGATAGGTAGCTATTAGGCATAATTATAGAAATAGGATAGATTATAGAGAAGATAAATTCTTAAAGAGGTAAGGCCTTTAAGATTGGAGAGACTGTATACCACGGGTACGTACCTCTGGTATATAACCAATAGCTATTTAAGGGGTGTCCGTAGGTTGTCCTAAGAGCAACCTAAGGTGACCGCAATAATATCCCTTATAAATAACCCTATTTAACCTATCCCTAACCTAGTTAGTATAGTCTTCTATATTAGCAAATCTATTAGTATTATCTATAGTCTTAGAAGGATATAATCCTCTAATTATATCTAATTATAAAATATGCTATTAGTTAAACTAATTAACCTTATCCGCTAGCACACTAATACCTTTTTATAAGATATTAGAATAATTAAAGAGCTTTATATTAGCTAATTGCTTAGTACTCTATAGTTTAGCTAAATCTAAAGTAAAGAGAGTATGAGCGAGTAAAAATATATCTGGTAATACTATAGCAGTAGTATAACTCCTAGGTATATACTCGCCAAATATAGCCATTAGTCTTTTACGTAAATATAACGTGTCCCACCCCCACATCGCTATACGGCCAAAAAGACAGTGAGTACTTACGAACTTGTTATAAGCGCGGCGGGATCTAATATATGAACTCTTATAGTAAAGCTCTAACCTAAGTATTTAATAAATATACTTAGTTAAATATAATATCCACATTATATATTAAGTTCTTATAACACTTTATTTTAATCTTATAGCTACTATTAAGATACTTAAGCCTAAGGTTAATTACTTTATATATAGTAGCCCTACTAAGCTAATTTACAAGCCTAGAGAATAGTATTGTACATTATAACTTAGGCGTATTTACTGGGGAGAGATTCCACCCATAAAATAATATCTTACGGCTATAGTTGTGCTAGAACGCGCCAAAAAGTAGATAATAAGAGGGTTAATAAAGTGCCTTAATATACCTATATCTGTATATTTAATAATATACCAAATAGATAAAAACAGCTTAACCTTTTAAAGTATACAATACATTATCCGGAATTTAATATTATTAATATTATTATTTATTGCTTAACGTCCGATTCAGATCCCTGTTGGGCCCACGCGGACTACTCCTTATATATATATGGGGAGAAAACTCTATTTAAGAAAACCCCGTGATCCATCTCCCCGCCTTTTGGGGCTCGCTTGTAAGTCGCCTACGAGTTACTAGTGGTGCTCTACTACCTTACTTTTTAACCTCTTTGGGAACTACTGCTGCCGTAACAAACCTACGGACGCGCTAGTATTACACACTATACTCTACTCCTGTAGAGTTATTAGGGGGCGCCTATTACTCGCCCCTTTGCCTTCTATTGCTATTTCCTTTGCAACCCAGAACTGGTCTAGCACATTTTGGCCAATAAGCTACCGGGTAGCCGCCTTAAGGCCTTTCTATATTGAGAGCAGTGTATTATAGTTTTCTATGCCAGCTACTAAGAGCATTGCTTCTTGGCTGGTGCGTAAGGGGCATAATAGTATTACGTGTTTTGGTGTCTATCTTAGCCAGCCATATTTATACCTTAGGCTACCCACTAGGACACCCACCCAGTGAAGCCAATCTTTTAGTCCTATTATTCCTATCCTTAAGAGTGTTGCCATTGTATTTTCTGCCTTTGTTAGGCCCTCTTAGAGCCCTTAGGTATTTACCCCCCATAGCGTTACCCATGCTACAACTTAGGCAGGTAGTTATATAGTAGAGTTTAATATGCCTGCTTATCTAGGCCTCTACCCCAGTTTTCTAGTATTTAGTCCCAGTTACCTAGGCCTAAAGGCCTAGGGGGCTTTCCATAAGCAGTTAGTTGCCACTACTAATTAATGGGGGGTTTTACCATTCTTTTAGATATCTTATAATGGGGTTAACCTAAGTACTAAACCGCCCCCTAGCGGTCTATATAAGAATCTCCTCCCAGAGTTAGTATGCTTTTGTACGGCTTAGGAGCCTTCCATAGCCTCTAGTTTTACGCCTTTCTTCATTATTTCCACTAGTATAGGCATAAACTGCCGCTTCTAGGGGTTGTAACTCCCTTCTTATATACCTACTGGCGTAATCCTATAAGGGCGTCATAGCTGTATCCTGTAATATAGAAGCCTTAGGTACCTTCTATAGTTAAGGCCTAAACTAAAAGCCTCCCCTGCCTAAGTAACTCCTATTTGCTCCTTAAGTATACCTTACTAGCGTACCGCCCTAGAGGCAAACGGTTCCGTCTATTAGTATACTAATACGCGCATCCGTTCTCTTAAGCCACATAGTAGTCTCTCTAGCTAGGACATAATCCTACCTACCTACTAAGTACACCAAGGGTCAGGGCCTAGTTAAGGGGTAAGGTCCTTAGAGCTAGCAGTGGCTACTACACACTACGCCCCGCGGGAGGCTAGTAGTAATATAGGGGCGCAACACCCTATACTACTACCAGTTCCCGTTTCGCGTTGCCTATAAGAGTCTCCTTATAACAGGCCGACCGTGTCTTGTAGGAGAGGGGCCGTAAAGACACTAGGTCCTATACTAAATAACCTACTCTCCCCTCTCCTACTAACTAAGCTTATATCCCCCCCTTTTATAAGCTGGCCTATGTCTCTAACTATTAAGTCCTTGTCCAACTGGCCTATATTTCCCTATAGCCTCCCCCATATATATACATTAGGTTGCGAGCACCACGCTTATTAAGACCCTCCTATAAGTCGCCTTATATATATGCGCATCAGGTTGCGTATACTATACCTATTAAGACCCTTCTGTGAGTTGCCTATAACAAGTAGTTATATAGTAGAGTTCAACATACCTACTTATCTAGGCCTCTACCCCAGTTTTCTAGTATAGATCTAAAGAAGATTGAGGCTATAGTAAATTAGCAAGAACTAGAGAACGTTACGCAGTTAAGATTATTCCTAGGGTTTTGCAATTATTGTAGAAGGTTTATAGCGCAATAGTCACAGGATATTAAGCCATTTATATAGTTAACAAAGAAAGAGGAACTATAGGTATGGGAAAAGGAATAATAAGAACTGTTTAAAAGAATTAAAGAGTTATTTACCTAGGAGCTAGTTCTTAAGATCTATTAACCAGGTCTAGAGATGGTTGTAAAAATAGATACATTAGACTTTACACTAGGGGCGTACTTCCTATAGAAATATTAAGATAGATGGCACCTAGTAGCATACTATAGTTGAAAGATAACACCACTAGAGTTAAACTATAACATCTACAACAAGGAGTTATTAGGTATAGTTACAGTACTTAAAAAATAGAGAGCATTCTTACAAGGCATAGAGAAACTATTTATAGTTAAAACGGACTATAAGAACCTTATAGGATTCCTAATAACAAAGGAATTTAACCAAAGACAGGTTAGATGGGCGGAAATGCTTATAAAATACTATTTCGAAATTTAGTATACTAAGGGTACAGATAATGCATAAGCAGACGCTCTAAGCAGAAAGGCTAAACTATAAAGCAATAAAAAGCTATTAGGAGCTTTATTGCGAAAGAATTAAGATAGATTAATTAGGTATAATTATCTAAAGATTATAGCAACCAAAGAAAGTTAGATCCATAAATTACTAAAGAGTAATTAGATACAGAAGATCTAAAAAGCATAGGTAGAGGATCTAGACTTAGAGTAATACAAAAATAGAGAAGCAATATATATACCTAAGTCTATTACAGAAGAATTTATTAAGGAATTCCACAAGGGAATAATATAAGGACACAACAGAGCTATAGGCTTAGTATTAAGACTTTAAAAGGAGTATATTATTTAAGGAATCTAGGGACTAGCAAGATAAGTCACTAAGGAATATCTAAATTGCTAAAGGAATAAACCGACAAGGCATAAGCCGTATAGAGGGCTATAACCTATTAAGACACCAGAAAGACTATAGGAGGTTATATTATAGGACCTTATTATTAAGTTACTAAAGTTAAGAGATCCTATTATAGGACAAGATTATAACGCAATCTTAGTAATAGTAGATAAGCTAATAAAGTGGAGATACTTTATAGCATGCACTAAAGAGATATTAGTAGAAGATGTCGCTAGAATCTATATAAAGGAAGTGTTTATAAGATATAGAGCACTAAATAAGATTATATTAGACAGAGATCTAAGATTTATAGTAGTATTTTAGGAAGTATTTCTGGTAGAATAAGGAGTTTGCGTAGCAATATCTATAGCGTATTATCCGCAAACGGATAGATAAACAGAAAGACTAAACTAGACACTAGAATAGTATTTAAGGTATTATATTAATTACATACAGAATAATTGGGTATTGTTATTACCAGTTATATAGTTTGCATATAATATAACACTATAAGAAGGAATGGGGATATTATTATTTAAGGCAAATTACGGATATAAGCTAAGAATATTGTTATCGCCACGTTAAGTAAAAAAGATGAGTAGTATAGCTAAATAAAGAATAGAGATGTTAATAAATCTTTATACAGACCTTAAAGAAACAGCTAAACTAGTATAAGAACGAATAAAAAGGTACTATAATGCTAAGAGATCTAAGGGACCAGATCTTAAGGAGGGAGATAAAGTATAGCTACTATATAAAAATTTTAAGAGT
>Ga0307507_10009554_pt1 | contig 12866 bp, 11 predicted proteins | sample 7_EM_MG_FD_207223 | JGI IMG/M metagenome (GOLD analysis project Ga0307507, IMG submission 207223) | Populus trichocarpa ectomycorrhiza microbial communities from riparian zone in the Pacific Northwest, United States - 7_EM | ecosystem: Host-associated > Plants > Roots > Unclassified | place... | reverse complement strand
CTATAAGCCATGGCGGGCGAAGCCAGCTTATTCACATTCGCCAGAGACCTCCAGAAGAGTATCGAGGCCCAAATGACTGGGGTGGGATGGATTTAGGGTAATACTGTGAGGAGGTGTTGAGACCGGGGTTTCTTCCATTGTGGGAAGAGGTGGGTGGGTCCGCTGAAGGGTTCTCACTAGTTGAGGATGGTTCTAAGATTCACATTTCGGCATATAGTGGTCAGTTTAAAGTGGGCAATGGCATCGTATGCTCAGACTGGCCTGGCTATAGCCCGGATCTGAACCCCATTGAGAATCTCTGGCGGACTCTCAAACGCAGGCTGAAAATCTGATTCCGAACACCACAGCGACGACCTAGATGTATTACCGGGCTAGTGCGCGCAGCACAGGAGGAATGGAATGGAATTGAACAGGAGAAGATAGATAGATTCATCGAGTCCATGCCAATCCGGGTGCTTAGGGTAATTCGTCGTCATGGGGGTCATTCTGGGTGGTGATTTCTTCTTTATTTTTCTTTATTTCATATCTCTTACTTTGGGCCGGAGTAGTCTATTGGTTTTTGTGTAGAGTTCCATTTTCATAATAGTAACAGTAGTTTTGGGGGAGCGCCAAGGCTTGTGTGCACTCACTTTTTTTTTTTTATAATTCTTTTTTTTTTATCAAACTTTTCTGTATATTAATCAGTCGCCTACTACATGCTAACTAACTAATAACAATATAAGGCTTTTTATAGCATTCAGTTTGTTTGCCTTCGAACTTCTTATCTCCTCCACGTCTTTTCCCTCATTCATCTTCCCTCCTTATCCCTTCTTTCTGATACCTCCTCCATTCCTCAACTCCCCTAATACTTTCCTTCCTTCTCTCGAGCAAACTCCCAAAGTTGGCACACTTGCAATGGGTGTGCCCGCCTTGCATTTACCCTTATCCCTTTCCTGCGCTCTCTTCTTTCTCATCCTCTCGGCATTCTTCTTCTTCCTGTCACCCTCCCTCTCTCTTATCTTTCCACTACCGCTTTCCACCCATCTTCTACCCCACTCCTCCCTTCTATTCTTATCCCAAACCTTCCTCTCCTTCATTCTCAAATCCAACCAACCCGTTTCCCTTCCAAACTTCCTCACCGCCTCCATCCCTTCCTCCTCATGTTACAACCATTTCATATCCATCCACTCCTTCCCTTTTCCTTTCTCTTTCCACGCTGTCCAAATTACCCTCCTCTCCTCCTCCCAATTCTTGCATTTTAGCAAAACGTGATCTCTATCCTCCCTTTCACCACATTCACATAACCCTTCCCCTCTTCCGTACCTCGTCCCTCTCATTCCACCATGTCCCGTCCTCATCCAAAATAAAAATATACTCTCCCTCCTCTTTCCCTTGTGTCCTTTCTCTCCTCCTCCGCTTCCAAAATACATCCTCCCCTTCTCTCTCTCCTTCCAATACTCCTTCCATATTCTTTCCACCCTCCCCTTTCTCCTTTGCTCCCAACAACCCCAACTCAAAACACCTTTCTCTTCTTCTTCTTCCATATGTACCCCCTCCCTCGCCAATTTGTCCACTTCCTCGTTATCCCTTATCCCCACATGCCCTGGGACCCATCTCCACTCTATATCCCAACCCTTCCCTAACAGCTCTTTTCCCCACTCCCGCACCTTCTGCTCCTCTTTCCCACATAATCCCCTTCCCCTCCTCAAACACTTTAACACCCCTACATTGTCTACCCCTATCACCAACTTCCTACTTTCCCCTTCATACCTCCTCACTTCATCCAATATTTCTCCCACCCCACTCATCTCTCCATCCATCACCGTCATTCCATACCCCTTGCTCTTCCTCCAACCTCCTGTACCTATTCCCATACACCCATAACATCCCTCCTACTCCTATCCTCCCTTCCATTCTACTCGCATCACTCACTCCTACCAACCCTTCCCCCATTCTCCTCTTTCTTTCCTTTTCCCATTCCCTCTTTACTTCCTTCTTTCCCTTTCCTATAACTACCTTCCATTCCATTTTTCCCCCTCTTTCCGTTTCAAAATCCCATTTCTCCCCTTCCAAGCTATTCTTCAGCGCCCCTCTCAAAATTCTCCCTTGCCAACCCAATCTCCAACTCCCTATTTCCTCCTTTTCCTTTCTCCATTCTCCTCCGAACCTTTCCCCTTGTCCTTTCCTCATCAATCTTTTTCCCCATTTTTCTACCCTCTTGTCCAATTCATATTCCACCCTCTTCATTCCCACTTCTCCTAACATTGCCTCTATCGGTGTTGTTCTCACCGCCCCCAAAATTCCTCTCTATCTCTTATTGATCCATATCTCCCACCTTTCCTTCATCTCCTTTTGTCCGTCCCAATACACTTCCATCCCATACATCATCGATTTCTTAACCACCATCCTAAAAATATCCATCATTACCTCTACTCCCACTCCCCTCCCCCCTCTTCCAATCAATTTCCTCATCATCTTCCACCTCATATTACCACTCATCAACCTGTTCTTCACGTGGCTCTCCCATCCCCCATCCCCTTGCCACCATACCCCTAACACTCTCACTTCCTCTTTCCATTTTATCTCCTCCCCCAACCATTTTATCTCCTTCCCTTTTCTCCCTCCTTCCTTGTCCACCCATAACCCTTCCAACTTCATTATCTGCACGTCTATTTCCCACTTTTCCAAACCCTTCTTCAACCCCACTTCTATCCTGTTCACCCTTTCCTCTATTTCCCTCTCGCTCCTCCCTACCACCATAAAATCCACATCATCCACTACGGCAACCACTCCCACCCCTTCTACCTTCTCTTTCCTAACCTCCTCTAATACCCCTCCCAAACTAAACATAAACAGCATTGGACTTAATGCTGACCCCTGCACTGTTCCTCCTTTTAACCATGTCCACTCCCCTTCCCTGCTTCCTATTTTCACTCTGCTTCTCCTCTCTCTCAAAAACGACGTTATCCATCTCCTCAAATACTCATCTACCCCCAATCCTCTCAGTCTTTCCTCCATCTTCCTCACCCCTACATTTTCATACCCTCCTTTCACATCCATGCATAACAACAATCCCAAACCGCCCCCATTTTCACAATCCATCATCAATCCTGCCACCGCTTCCAAACTGCTCCTTCCCTTCCTCCCACCCCACTGCTCATCCCCCATTCCCTCCTTCTCCCACGCACTTAATCTTCCTACCACCATTCTCTCCAAACATTTTCCCCATACATCCAGCAAATTTATCACCCTATAGCTGCTTGGCAAGCTATAGTCTTCTTTCTTCGGCTTCCTCATCACCACCCCCACTCAATCTCTAAACCTCTTCGGCACATACCCCAACCCTAAACTCTTTTCCGCCACCCATATCATAACCTTTTTCCCCCAATCCTTCTTCCATAATTCCTTTATTACTCTCCCACTCAACCCATTTACCCCTGCAGCCTTTCCATCCTTTTGTTTCCAAATTGCCTCTTCCACCTCTTCCTCTTCCACCTCTACTTCCTCCCAGTAACCCTCCTCCTGCTGTAGTAACTCCTCCCTTTTCCCCAAACCCCTCACTATCTCTCTTCCCTTATCCTTATCGTGCATGAACATTTTTCCTCCTTCCCCCTTTATGGTCGGCACATCCACCATAAAATCTCTATCCGTCTTCACAAACCCAAAACCTTTCCCTCTCTCCATTTTCTCCAAATACTCAAACCAATACCTCGCCTTTTTCTCCTCTATCATCAACCTGTATTCTTTCCTTTCTATCCTAACCTCTCTTTTGCATTCTTCCCTCCTCTCTTCCTTCCATCTCTTTTCCCAATATCTCACCCTCACCCTCTTCTTTTCTAATTCACTATCCCACCATCTTTTCCTCCCGCTCTCCCATTTCTTCCTCCCTTTACACCTCTCCACTCTCACTCTTAATCCTTCCTCCACTTCACCCACCACTTCCTCTAAATGCTCCCTTCTCACCCTTCCCTCCTTTAGCCATATCCCCTCTCCCCCCCACACTTCCAACTCGCTTTCAAATTTCTTCCAATCCACCTTCCCTTTCTTCCATCCTCTATCTTCCACTTTCCATCCTTCCACTCTCACCTTCACCTCCAACGGTTTATGGTCCATTCCCACTACTTCCTCTCCCACCTTACAATCCAATTCCACTCCCCCTCCATAAACTGCCCAATCCAATACCCTCTCTTTACCACCCCTGCTATCATACCTCGTTCCCTCTCCTACCCTGTTTCCTACTTTCAAACTCCACTCATCCAACCACATTTCCACCTTTACCCCTTCTCTGTTTCTTTCTCCCAACTCCCCTCCCGAACTCTTGCTCCACCCATTGAAATCCCCCAACCATACCACATTACCTTTACCACTCATCTCTTCCAACCTCTCGTGTAATCCATGTCCCAAGTACACATCCCAGACGTCCACTTTCCTTCCCTCTTCTAATTCTATCTTTATTCCTATTTTCCACTGACATCTCTCCAACATCTCATACTTCCCTCTCCAACATTCTCTAACCAACATACTTACCACCGATCCCTTCTCTCTCTTCACAAATCCTCCCACACCCCCTATTACCTCATACCCGTCCAAACTGTAGAATTTTTCTTTTTCTCCTACCGCCACTTCCTGCAGACAATAAACATCCACCTCTCCCCCTCTGCTTCCCAATTCTATCATCCCATCGTGACTACCCCTCAAATTCATACTAGTAATTATTAGTTCGCCTTCCTCAATAATTTAAACTCCTAAACCACATCATCTCTGCTCTAATGTTATAATCCTCTCTTCCCCGGGTAATACTTGCAGCAGGTAACCGATAGTTTCCAAACGATCACTTCATTTACTCTTCAATATCAGTTGCGATATCTAAGTCCCTTGACTCATATCTAGCAACGTCGATTGCTAGGCTCATATAAGACCGTAGGGTCTTGGTTCGTGGAAGTATGGTAAAGATCTGTTGATTGAAAGTATAGTGTATGAAAGAACTTAGATGGTTGTGTGAAGAACCCAAATCCGCTGCCCCGAGGGTGCCCTTATATAGAGGTTCTTCAATCAACCCTAACCCTGCGTGACTCGTACCCTCGCGTCAAGCGACTCATGACTCGTAGTGAGTCATAGTGTGGAATCCATCAGCTGACTCGTCCGAGTCAGCTGCGCCCTATCTTGCAACCAATCAAAATTCATAAAACAAGTCATGTGCCCTAACGGGGTCACATGCGTGAAACCCATGACTCATAACTATGAGTCATGTGCGAGATACAACAACGACATGACCACAATCGTGGGTCATGTCAAAACCAGATGACCACAATCGTGCGTCATGTCAAATATCAACCAATAACAATAAACTAATGACACGCTATTGCGTCGTCATGTGAAAACCTATGAGTCAACTGAGCTCATAGTGTGAAAGATAACAAACCGATGACTAATAACTATTAGTCATGTGAGAGTCTGCCTTGCCTAGTCACCGCTTGTGACATTAGCTCCCTTCCCCCTCTTGCATCGGTCCCACAATGCTACACTCCTTCCTTCCACAGCATACCCCCGATTTGCCGCATCCTCTGTCTGGTTCAATTGTTGGCTTGTTGGAGTTTTTCCTTTTCCTTATCGAGTCATTCGAGGTCGTTGTCTTTGGCGACGATGGTTTGTGCGGCGCAATCGAGTTGGCTTCGGAGGTCCGAGATCGTTTTTTCCAGGGCTTCCACGTCCGGAACGATAGTTTTTTCGCTTCCCTCTCCCTCCAGCCGTGTCCTCACGGCTCTTCTCTTCTTGTGTTCCCTTCTGTGATTCTCTCACAGGGTCCCTTTTTCTCCCACTTGTCGGGGGTAATAGCTGGCGTCCACCTTTTCCCATCAGTGTTCGTTGCAATTGTCGTTAAAACAATGCTCCCAACTCGTGATTTCGTGATGAGCCCTTCTGGCTCTTCTCCTGCGAGGTTGTTGTGGGGCCCAGTCCTCTCCGAGTCCTGGGTTCGCTTCCATCTCCTGTCGCTAGTCGTGGTCGTGGGCGACACTTGGTTTTCTCGATTTCCTGGTGAATTGTGGGTACCAGCCTGACCCTTGTTTTTCGCCGAGATGGATTTGGCATCCATCGTCCGTGCAGTCTGTCCAGTTCGTGGAGGCGTCTTCTACCTCCCTCTTTGGTGAGCCCGAGTATGCTGGGCTAGTCGGGGTAGCGTTGCGAGCGATACGCTGGGCGTCGCTCTCTGGCGTGTGTGAGCGTGGTTCTTCTTTGACCACGGAGGGAGGTGCGGAGGACGATGTGTTGATTGTGACCTGTATCCACTCCGGGCTTTCTTGGGTAGCGCTGGTGGAATCGTTGGACTGTGTGATCTGCATTGGTGAACCGTTCTGCGGGGTACCAGACTTTATCGTGTTCTGGTGAGTATCCTTTCCGCTTAGCTCGATATTGGAGCTTGTTGTAGTGGAGTGGAGCGTTGATGATCTCGTTGAGTTTGTATTCGTCTTCTCCTTCTATCTGAATAGGAGGAGGGGGTTCTTCGATCTGCGAGGGGAATCAGTTGTCTTGGTAAGCTTCGAGGAGGGAGATATGGAATGTGTTGTGTATGGCCATTGAGGGTGGTAAGGCCAGCGTATATGCGCTTGTTCCAATCTTTGCCAAGATTTTCAATGGTCTGATTTTCTTGTAGTCCAATTTCTTCGATGGTCTTGTGGTCTTGATGTTCCGTGGTAACAACCACACCATATCTCCGGATTGTAGGTTCGGATCGGGTTTTCTGTGTAGATCGTAGAATTCTTTTTGTCGTAATTGTGCGGCCACCATCTCGTTTCTCAAGGACTCATGTAACTGAGTCACGACTTCCGGTTTCGTTTGCTTTCCCTGCATCAGCTGACCGATCATCTCGTATTCGGGGTTGATTCTGTAATTTGCAAAGAAAGGTGTGTTCTTGATGGTCTCCTGATATCCGTTGTTGTACGCGAATTCTGCGAGTGGTAGGTAACAACACCAGTCGTCCTGTTGATAGTTGATGTATGCTCGTAGGTATTGTTCCAAGATGGCATTGGTTCGTTCGGTCTGTCCGTCTGTTTGTGTATGGAAAGCCGTCCTGAGTCTTCGTTCAATTCCTAATTTCCCCGTGGTTTCATTCCATAGGTCTGAGGTGAATAGTGTCCCCCTGTCGGTGATGATCTCGTGTGGTAGTCTGTGTAGCCTGACTATCTCCTTCATGAAGAGATTGGTGAACTGCTGTGCGTCCAGGTCCTTTGAGCATCGTATGAAATGGCTCATTCTGGTCAGCCGATCGATGACCACCAGTATGGTGTCATATACTTCTGATTTCGGCAGGTCCGTGATGAAGTCCATAGCCATTGATTTCCATGGTCGATCGGGGGCCTTATTTGCATGTAGCAATCCGTAGGGTGCATGTCGGACCACCTTGGTACTTTGACATGTGTCGCAATTCTTTATGAATCGTTTGTTATCTTCTCTTATCTTTGGCCAATAATATCGTCGGCTGATGAGTTTGGTAGTTTTTGCCATTCCGCCATGTCCCGCTTGTGGGGGTTCGTGATGTTTAGCGATAAGGGTGGTTCGTATCCCTTCGTCCTTTGGTATCCAAATCTTTCCTTGATACCATAAGAGGCCGTTCTTCCATTGGCATAGCCCCAGCGCTATTCCTTTCATCTCTTTTCTCCCTTCGTCCAAGTTTTTCTTGATGTCTGGGACCTCGTTGTCGACATTGCTTGCTTTCTGTATCTCCCATTCGTCCTTGTCGTGGAATTCTGTTGTTTCCATTACGTCGAGCTTGATTTCTTCGCCTTCTGGGATATCCCAGTATCGTTCTTTTTGTAGTAAGATTCCCACGTTTCGAGTGAGTCTCTTGTCTCCTGCCGTGGGTAGGTCTCCTTCTCTTCTTGTGAGGGCATCTGGCTTTCCTCTCTCTTTTCCTGCTCGGTATTCAATTTTGAAGTTGTATTGACTTAATTCTTGCATCCATCGTGCTTGTCGTTCGTTTAGTTCCTTCGTCGTCATGCAGGTGACCAAGTTCTTGTGGTTTGTGAGGACTCGTATTGGTTTGGGATTTCCTCTCGTGCATCTTTTCCATTCGTGGAATGCTTGGACTATCGCCAGTAGTTCTTTATCGTGTATGTCATAGTTGCATTTGGCGTCTGACATTGTCTTGGATCGGTACACCACTGGTCCCCATTTTCCGTCCTGGCATTGTTGTGACAGTATACCGGAGCAGACGTCTCTTGAGGCGTCTGTTTCGATTTTGGTCGGTGCGAGGGGGTCGAAGTAGACCAGTACTGGTGCCGTGGTGAGTTTCGTCCTTAATTTGTCGAACGCTTGCTGTTCTTTGTCTCCTCATTCCCAGTTGCCAATACATTCCTTTTTTGTTTTTGCATATAGTGGTTTGGCCGTCCTGCTGAAACCTTCTATGAAGCGTCGATAGAAGTTGGAGAAACTTATGAAGCATTGGATTTCTTTGATTTTGTTGGGTGTTGTCCAGTCCCATATGGCTTGTGTCTTAACTGGGTCTGTCTTGACCCCTTCTTGCCCAATGATGAATCCTAGGTATTTTGTTTCGCTTTGGTGGAACTCGCAATTGGATGGTTTGACCTTCATCCCTGATTTTCGCATTGCTTCCAGGATATTGCTGACGTCCTTTCGGTGTTGTTGTAGGGTGTCCGAATATCTGAGTACGTCATCCAGATAGACGATGCAACACATGTCGATGTGCTCCATAAGGACCTCATTGATCCATCGTTGGAACGCTGCTGCTGCGTTGCATAGTCCAAATGGCATGACTAGGTATTCGTAAGTCCCTAGTTTTGTTGAGAAGGTTGTCTTACCTTCGTCTCCTGCTCGGATTCGAATGTTGTGGTAGGCCTCCTTGATATCCAGCTTGGTCAAGTATTTGGCTCCTCCCAGTCTATCCAGTGCTTCGCTGATGAGCGGTAGCGGATATCGATCCTTCTTGCTGACTTCGTTGAGCGTGCGGTAGTTGGCGCAGCCTCTAAGTTTGCCATCCTTTTTTTTGGACAAACTACATTGGTGAGGCCCTTCCCGACTTTACCCTTCCGATCCACCCTCGATTTTTGTTTTGCTTGATATATCGGTGTAGCTCCTCCAGTTGATCGTAACTGAGGGCGTATATCTTGTTGATGGGTACAGTTTTTCATTTTTCCAGGTCGATTCCTAGATCGATGCCTGGTCGGTCTGGTGGTACGGTCGTTTTTTCTCCTTTTTGAATACATCCAATAGGTGATGATATTCTTGTGGAACCGTGTCTCTTATGTCCTGGTCTTCGTTGTTCTTTTTGTTCTTTATCGCCAGCTCTGTGCTAATGTTGATAGCTTCTAGCTGAATTTCGTTGTCGATTTCATCCCATCTTAGGATGCCGGTTGTCTCTCCTCTTCGGTAGAACTGTCCTAAAGCTCTTGCCGATATCTCGTTGACTTCCATTTTTTGTTTGGTCGTCCGACCCTTGACCTCTCGGTCCTTGACCTCTCGGTCCATGGTGGTGTTGGAGCTCCCGAATCCTTGGTCTCCTCTTCCGGTATCGTCCAACTGAGTTACTTCTTGTAGTGTTCTGTTGACGATTTGTTCGATGAGCAGTTGTGCGATCCGGTCTCCTTTTCCCACTCGGTATGGTTGGTCTCCTAGGTTGGCTAGGACCACCTTCACTTCTCCTCTGTAGTCGGAGTCTATCACACCTGCATTTGGCTTGAGTCGATGTTTGACTGCTAGACTGCTTCGTGGTGCGATTCGTCCATAGGTGTTGTGCGGTAATCCAATAGCTATCCCCGTTCCAACAATTGCTTGCCCTCTGGCAGGAACATCGGTTCCTTCGTTAGCGTAGAGGTCGTGTCCTGCCACTCTTGCTGTTCCATTCATAGGCACTCTGGCCTCAGCGGATAGCTTCATAACTCGGACACTCTTGTCATTGGCCGTCGGGCCATTCTTGGTTGTCGGACCATTCTTGGCCTGGATCTTGGAGAATCTGGTGATGAGATTCTCTTCCAGGGCTTTGTCTTCGGGTACTGCATATGCAACGGGCGAACTTTTGAGACACCAAGTCGTACATCGTTCGCTGTTGAATGTGATCCTCTTATCGTTCCAATCGATTGTAGGATTGTGTTCTCTTAACCATGGCATCCCGAGGATGACCTCATGGTTTTGGAGATTTGCCACTTGGAAGGTTGCCAATTCCCTATGGCTACTAATATCCATAGGTACTTTCGTCATATGGGTAACAGGTCCCATAGCGCTTGGTTTTCCGTCCGCAAGGTAAACCTCCCTTGGGTTTTTTGCTTTGATCATCTTGATCCCGTCTTTCTTGCAGACTTCTCGGTCAATGAAGTCTTCTGTTGCTCCTGAGTCAATCATGGCGTTGATCGTGACTAACTCCTTTCCGCCGTATAGTTGTATCTTGACCATAATGTGGTCATTGTCGTTTTCGAGTGTATCCGTGTAGTTGAGTGCCGCGTAGTAGTTCTCCATGATGATGGGTTTTCCTTTGGGTCTGTCCATTAGACCGTCTTTTACTGTGGACATTCGTCGTTTCCCGACTGTTCGGGTTCCTCTTCGACCTCGATTTCCCTAATCTTTGGTCCGGTTTGCCAAGGGGCGGTTTTCTTCGCCGGTTGCCAGCTCCTGGCTTGTGAATTGAATGGTTTGGGTCCATCTTTTTTCGGGTAACTCCTGGCTAAGTGTCCAGGCTGCGCGCACTTGAGACATAGTTGTTCTCGTATCCTTCTTTGCAATTCTTCCCTTGAGATATTGAATCTTCCTCGTTTTCGAGTCGCGTCCAATTGCATAGGGTCGCCATAGTTCTGACTGCCGTTATTTGCGGTTCGGTATGTCCCATCCGTGTTTCGTGGTGTGATCGTTTCTCGTTGGACGCTTTTTGTCGTTGGCTATTGGGGGATATGTCTGACAGTTGCCAACTTGGTCTCCTTCCTGATTGTCCATTGGGCTAGGGTTTCAAGATCCTGGTATTCTTCACTGCTAGCTCCCCAGGCGTTCTGCAATTCTGCGATCATTCCTCCTAGAAGTACTTCCCCTCCTGTTGAGTCATCCAACTCGGCTTCGCTAGCCACTAGGCGGAATTTGTTCCAGTATTCGGTAACTGATCGTTTGCCTTGTTTCATGTTCTTTAGTCTGATCCTTGCCTCTCCCTTGGCGTCTATCACGCCAAATTCTCTATGTAATTCCGCTTTGAACTTTGCCCAATTGTCAAATGCTGGGGTGATTTGTTCTTTTGCGTAGAGTGTGATCCAGGTTCCTGCGTCGTCCCTTAGGAGGCTTGTCGCATAGAGGACTTTTTCCTCATCGTGGTCGTTTTGCCACCCTACTGTCCTGTGGTACACTATGAGTTGGGCTAGCCATCCTCGTAGCTTGTGTCGTTCCCCTCGGTAAACCTCGGGTTCTTTGGCTTTGGGTTTCCTGGTTCCTCCGCTTAGGGATATGATGATTTGTCTCATCTGTTCCGGGCTTAGGATCGGGGTTGTGTCCAAGGATGTAGGTCCTTCTTGTTCTGCTGTAGCCGCCATCGTGTTTCGTCGTGTCCTTCCGGGTTCTTCGCTTTCTTCTGATCCAATTGGTGATGGTGGCTCTGGTATTGTAGGGCTTGGTGCCCTCTCTTCCGTCAAGGCCCTCTCAAGTCCTTCTTCTAGTAAAGATAGGTCGAGATTTTCCGCTAGGGGGTCGATGTCGTTTTCGTTGTTGGTCTCCGTTTTGTCTGTTTATTAGGTGCTGCTGGTTGCCGCAACCAAATGTTACAATCCTCTCTTCCCCCGGTAATACTTGCAGCAGGTAACTGATAGTTTCCTAACCATCACTTCTCTTACTCTTTAATATCTGTTGCAATATCTAAGTCCCTTCACTCATACTTAGCAACGTTGATCGCTAGGCTCATATAAGTCCGTCGGGTCTTGGTTCGTGGAAGTATGGTGAAGATCTGTTGATTGAAAGTATAGTGTATGAAAGAACTTAGATGGTTGCGTGAAGAACCCAAATCCTCTGCCTTTTTCTCTTTTTTTTTAATCATATTTTAATTTTGTTTCTAGCTGAGGCCGAAGGCTGAAGTAATATGTACAAAAATAGCGTGTAACCGCGATGTTTATGGCCGCAACAAACTTGCACCCAGTCCAACCCATCGTCGAGGCGGTGGAAACCGTGGGAGAAACACCCCTGGTCTAAAGCCCGCACCAAGCGCCCGGGCGCTGAAAACTACAACAAAATATACATGAAACTCGCAACCAAAAGAAAGCATCTACTGAACACCCAAGAAAAAACCCAACAGTGAGAAAAACCAAAAAAACCCAAATCCGTAGAAGAAGCATCAGAGAAAGCCCATCCGCCGCGAAGGCCTTTAATGATCCCCATCTGCAAATATCATCGAACACAACCACGCACGAAGGTAATAGTACAGGAGCCATAGAGACCCGGGCCGCGGGGCTGATAGTAGAACGTCTGGCGGGTCAGGCCGAGGGAGTCCACGAGTCCTAGGAGGAAGCGTGGTGAATGGTGGCCGGACGCCGGAGCGACCGAGCCGCGTGGGGGCTGTTGGCTGTAACCGAACCACGGGACGAAGACCAAGTGAGTGAGGGGAAGGGTGTGCCCAATCGAGTAGAAGTACGAGGGAGGGAGGACCGAAACGAGATCATGACTTTTTGACGATGCTGACCGTACCGAACAGTGATCCAAGGAGATAGTGCAATACCAGGAAGCAGAGCCACCGGGGCCACTACTTCGACGATAACCCGAGACTGCGACCGACCCATTGACGAAAGAAAGGGGTTGCCGACCGTGCAAATGCTAAGCGAGGCAGCGAAACAAGTGTGGAGAAGAGATGGAGTAGAGCCAAACGACCCCTAGAAACAAGGACGCCAGGGCCCAAGGACATGATAAGGGAGGTA
>Ga0307507_10009553_pt1 | contig 12867 bp, 5 predicted proteins | sample 7_EM_MG_FD_207223 | JGI IMG/M metagenome (GOLD analysis project Ga0307507, IMG submission 207223) | Populus trichocarpa ectomycorrhiza microbial communities from riparian zone in the Pacific Northwest, United States - 7_EM | ecosystem: Host-associated > Plants > Roots > Unclassified | place... | reverse complement strand
TACAATGACTACAAATCGGGGCTGCGGAGGAGCTTTTTAGCCAAATCGGTGGCTTAGGCTTGATTTTGTATATTACTCTAAAATTTCTATATAAAATCAAACAAGCCTTTAAGCAAGCCAAGCAAGCTGACTGTTTAACCTATCAAGCCAAGCAAGCCAGCTTTAGGTGTGAAAAGTTTTAAGCCAGCAAGCTAAGGCTTTCCGGCTTGGCTTGCTTGCTTAATAGCAAGTCTGGCTTCTATTAACTTATTAGGGGGCTCCTTTTCTTCCTCTCCTTTGTATTCTAAGATAAACTGGCTAATCCGTTTATTAAATCTCTTCTTAGACCTGTTACGTTCTTCCTAGGTATACTTTATAGACCAACATCCTTCCTTGCCATATATAAAGCATTTCTGGTTTGTTTATCTATGGGGGTATGCTTTTGTACGGGAGTTGCTGCGGGGGTTATAGGTAGGACTTAGTTAGTATAGGTGCTGCTAGCAGTAACGGCGGTCCGTAAAGTAGACGTCTAAGTCTGTCTGCGGATATTAAATATCCGTGGCGAAGGCTTAAGTGCTGCCTAGTAGGTTTAAAACTTCGTACGTTATAATAGAGGAGCGTAGGTCATTAATAAGGCCAGCTAAGGTGTCTATAGGCTTATAATAGGCGTACTTATAGGGCTCTACTTCCTGGCAAGCCGTAATAAGTTTATTATGCAGGAAGTTGTCTGTTTAAAGCTTAGCGTTAAGGCCGTACTATAGGTGCCAGAGGTCTTTAATAAGGATTTACAGACACTCTATAGTTGATTTTTTGGTATTCTTATTAATTACGGTCCGTAGCTTAGTCGCATTCTATTAGGTAAGGATATTACGCCTATATTCCGGTCCTTTAAAGTAGTTATAGGTAGCTTTGTATAGCTTATTAAAGGGGATACCAAGGGGGTTGCTCTTAAGGTTAGTATAGTAGTGGTTAAGTACTAGGCCGCGTAGTATGGTAGAGTAGGCTTGGCTGAACTCTTGTTTAGAAATATCAGCCTTCTAGTAGAGGTCTATAAAGATAGTTAGTTTAAAGTTAAAATTATTATTTTTACCGCTATACTTAGATTCGTCGGTATAGAGCTTAGCTAGGTTAGCTAGCTCCTTGCTATAGGTCTTTGCTTAGGTAGGTTGTGGATCTATAACTTACGGATCTGTGGCTTGTGGATATATAGCTTATAAATCTGTAACTTAAATAGCAGGGGTAATTTAGTCCATATTTTAGTTTATAGGGGTGTTATAATCTATAACTTAAGAGTAGGGTATATTTTAGCCAATAAGGTCGAGTCTAAAGCCGCTTAGGTTTGTGGGACAAATTTAGTTAAATGGGTTAGGTATAAGGCTAGCGATTATATTAAGTTTGGAAGAAGTAAAGAGTTCCTTAGTTTCTTAGAACTGGTCTAGGATTTCCTCTTTAGTCTATTCCGTTTGGTCCTTTTTATATATTATGTTGTATAAGGACTATACAACAGTAACTCATTTATTCCTTTTAACCTATACACCTTGGTTATATAAAAGGGTTTATAGTTTACGGATAGTAACAGGGTTATAGGCCTTAAAAATAGCTTCTATAAAGTCTACAAAGTCTTCCTAGTATTGCTCCTATAGGTCGTTATTTATAAGCTTAAAGTGTTTATATTCAAGGATTTTAAAACTAATATAGTCGTTAACGTCGTTTATAGACGTAATGTTGACTCCTTGTCTCCACTTCTTTTAACCTTTACTAACTTGCTTGCTAATATCTGCCATACTATAGTATAGTATGGTGCGTAGCGGGTGGTAGCAGCTTGTAATAGGTGGGGGAGGTCCTATAATGGTCCGTAAAATTGATTAATGGGTCCGTAATGGTTTGTAGGAGGGTAGGGGGTTTCCATAAAAGGTCCGAAGAGGTTTAAGGTTTAAAGGGGTTGAGGATAGGGGTTCTATATAGGTCTATATTTGTGTCTATAACTTCTAGTAAACCGTACTAAGACTTAAATAAGTATACAGAGTTAGAGATAAGTCTATAATCCCTAACTTCTGACCTTCTAGCAGGTCGTACTAGGAGTCTAAATAGGTGGTCGCTGTTGTATATATCGCTTAGGGGGAGGTATTAAGTAATTGCTGATCTATACGCGCTTACTGATCAGTGTTTGTACTAACTTAATAGCACAAGTAAGTCGTATCCCGGGGCACAAAATATATATAGTATTGTATGCTCTTTAGGATGGTGGTGACTGTCTCTTATATTAAAGCAGACTACGTAGTCTATATACTAATACGACCTCCCCCTAATTAGTCAGTGCTTTAGGGGTGCACTAGACGCGTAAGTGGGTGGTTAATACACCAAACGCGTAAACGCGTAGTTGGTGTACTGTACGCGTAAGCACGCGTTTAGTACGACAGGTGCTATAATTATACAAATAGTATTAGTAATAAAAATAAAAATAATACTAAAAATAGAAATAAAGATAAAGATAATAATTAAAATTAAAATATTTATAAAAGTAATAAAGAGAGTAATAAAGGAGGAACTAAATTAAAAATAGTAAAAGTAGTAGTAAAAAAAGTAGTAATAGGACAATAATAAAGAAATAATAAAAATAAGAATAAAAAAAGTAATAATTATAGTTATAACATTTCCCTACTAAGCTAAATAAATAAGATTCTATTTAAAAGGTATTATATAATTATAGCACCTATCGTACCAACCGCGTGCCTACGCGTTCGGTACGCTAGGTACGCGTTTACGCGTTTAGTGTACCAACCACTCGCTTACGCGTCTGGTGCACTTATGAAGCATTAACTAATTAGGGGGAGGACGCATCAGTATATAGACCACGTAGTCTGCTTTATATAATTAACAGTCACCACCATCCCAAAGAGCATATAATACTATATATATTTCGTGCCCCGGGATACGACTTACTTGTGCTATTAAGTTAGTATGAACACTGATCAGTAAGCGCGCATAGATTAGCAATCACTTAACACCTCCCACTAAGCGATATATACGACAGCAACCACCTATTTAGACTCCTAGTATAACCTGCTAGAAGGTTAGAAGTTAGGGATTACAGACTATTACCAACTCTATATACTTATTCAAGTCTTAGTACGGTTTACCGGAAGTTATAGATATAAATACAGACCTTTACGGAACCCCCTATTCTTAACCCCCTTTGAACCTTAAACCCCTATTCCTACTACACCCTCCCTTAATACCCCCAACCTCTTTTTAGACCCCTTATAGAGACCCCTACCCTTCTATAAACCATTACAGACCCGTCAATCACCTTTACAGACTACTACAAGACCCCTTAAACTGTTACAGACCCGCTAATTAATTTTACGGACCGTTACAAGACCTCCTCCACCCGCTATAAGCTACTATAACCCGCCACAGCTTATATAGATATATAACGCTACACAATATAGCAGATACAAGCAAGTAAATTAGTAAAGGTTAAAAGAAGTGGAGCTAAGGAGTCAACCTCACGTCTACAGACGACGTTAATAACTACATTAATTTCAAAATCCTTAAATACGGACACTATAAGCTTCTAAATAACAACCTATAGAAGCAATATAAGGAAGACTTTACGGACTTTACGGAAGCTATTCTTAAGGCTTATAACCCTACTGCTATCTGTAACCTACGAACCCTTTTACATTACTAAGGTATATGGGTTAAAAAGGATAAACAAGTTACTGTTACACGGTCCTTATACAATACAATATAGGAGGAGGACCAAACAGAATAGACTAAAGAGAAAATTCTAGACTAGGTTAAAGCTATAAATAATCTCTCTGCTTCTTCTAAACTTAATAGCATTACTAGCCTTATACCTAACCTACTTAACCAAATTCATCCTATAAACCCAAGCAATTTTAGAATTAATCTTACGGGCCAAAGCACACCTAGTACCTAAGTTACGGACCGTAATACCCCCATAAACCAAAATACGGACTAAAACCCTTCTATTAACAAAGCCACAGATCCGCAACCTACCTAAGTCACAGATCTGCAAGCTATATATCCGCAAACCACATATCCGTAAGCCATATATCCGCAAGCCACAGATTTACAAGTTATAGATCCGTAACGCACCTAAGCAAAGACCTATAGTAAAAAGCTAGCTAACCTAGCCAAGCTCTATACCGACAAATCTAAGTATAGCGGTGAAAACAATAACTTTAACTTCAAACTAACCATCTTTACGGACCTCTGTTAGAAGGCCGATATTCCTAAATAGGAATTTAGCCAAGCCTACTCTACTATACTGCGCGGCCTAGCACTTAACCACTACTACACTAACCTTAAAAGTAACCCCCTTAGTGTTCCCTTTAATAAGCTATACAAAGCTACCCGTAACTACTTTAAAGGACCGGAATATAAGTATAATATCCTTACCTAATGGAATGCGACCAAGCTACGGACCGTAATTAACAAGAACACTAAAAAATCAACTATAGAGTGCCTGCAAATTCTTATTAAAGACCTCCAGCACCTATAGCACGGCCTTGACGCTAAGCTTTAAATAGACGACTTCCTATATAATAAACTTATTACGGCCTGCTAGGAAGTAGAGCCCTACAAGTACGCCTACTATAAGCCTACAAATACCTTAGCTAGCCTTATTAATAATCTACGCTCCTCTATTATAACGTATAAAGTCTTAAACCCACTAGGTAGCACTTAAGCCTTTATTGCGGATATTTAATATCCGCAAATAGACTTAGACGTCTACTTTACAGACCGCTGCTACCGCTAGCAGCACCCGTACCGACCAAGTCCTACCCGTAACCCCCGCAGTAACCCCCATACGAAAACATACCCCCACAGACAAACCAGCCAGAAGTGCTTTATATGCGGCAAGGAAGGATATTAGTCTATAAGGCATACCTAGGAAGAATATAATAAGTCTAGGAAGAGACTTAATAGCTATATTAGCCAGTTTATTTTGGAATATAAAGGAGAGGAAGTAAAAGAGCCCCCTAATAAGTTAATAGAAGCCCTTATAATTAACTTTAATTTAGATACTTAGAAATAAGAGACCTTAGAGACATTCCTAACCACTTTTAGACCTTTTACGGATAGCCAAGCCTTTAATATTACAACTGTATTAGCCGACTGTTCCTTTATACACTTAGTTGCGCCTAAAAACCATTCCGCAAGCACCCCTGTTATGGATATTATAGATTATAAGCAAGACCCATTTGTATATATCACTATAGAACGCTATACCCCCAAGGAATTCTATGGTGTTATAATTAATATAGGTGCCTCTAAGAAGTCTACCGTAGGCTACAGATAATACCTTGTATATAGGACCACCACAAATAACAATATGGACATTGATATTACGCAAACTAGGGCTGTAACCGTCCAATTCGGCATCGGCTTAACTGCATTAATTAGATTAGTAGCAGTTAAGACTCTAATTAGCCTAGTTAACTTCTACATAGTAAAGGCGGACACCCCTTTCCTACTCTACCTTGCGGATATGGATAGGTTATAGGTGTACTATAATAACATTACAGATACCCTAATTGGCCCCGCAACTGCCCTAGGAAGTAAGCATATCACCCTACTAATTATATGACGATTTAGACACCCGTTCCTTATATAGGGAGAGACTTTACGGACCTATATTTAGGAATCTTTTGACTATAACCCATGCTACCTTAGCAGTACGGAAATCCACTGCCTACACCGCCGTTTCGGCCACCTGTTAGCTGAAAAGCTGTATAGAGTCCTTAAACGTTCTGGACATAACGACGTTAATAGGAAGGCAATTAACCACCTAACTAAATACTGCTTTTACTACTAGAAATACGGACGTTCCCCAGGCCAATTTAAGTTCACCCTTTATAAGGATCTTAACTTCAACCATTTAGTATACATAGACATTATATACATTAACGGCAGCCCAGTATTACATATAATTAATGAGGCAACCCGCTATTAAGCCGCCTATTAGTTGCAAAATATATCCGTAAAGCATACTTAGGATATTTTACGGACCTGCTAGATTAACACGTACGTTAGACCTCCTAAGTATATTACCTATAACGCCGGTAGGAACTTTATTAGCAAGGAATTCCAGCAGTATACTATAGCTATGGCTATATTAACAAAAGCCGTTCTAGTTGAGGCGTATTAGTCTATTGGGCTTATTAAGCGAGCTTACCCAGCCCTATAAAAAGCTTACCAGATTATTACAGACAAGTGTAAGGATATTTAAAAGGAACTAGCTCTACAGATAGCCATAAAAGCCGTTAACAACACTACTAGCCCGGATGGACTAGTACCTACCCTCTTAGTCTACAGAGCCTACCTAAGGATAAGTAACCCAGATCCTCCTACCCCATCCATTACGGAATGAGCAGCTGTAATACAGAAGGCGATAGCCGAGATAGTTAAGCTATGGGCCAAATAAGCTGTTAATAACGCCCTACACCACTGTAACGGACCTAACACGACCCTAGTATACAACCTCCCGCTTAACTCTAAAGTCCTTATATAGCATAAAAGCGGCAAGTAGACTGGACCCTACCGTTTACTAGCTGTAGAAAACAAGATGTACTATATATAACTTTCTAGCAGCCTAACCAACTTTAGAAGCATGTCTGTAAAACCCTACTTTTGGCCCAAAGACACCTATAACATTAAGCCAGATAAACTAGAAGCAACTGCCAAGCTAGATAAACTAGAGGTAACTACCAAACCAGACAAACTAGAAGCGACCGCCGAATTAAATAAGCTAGAAGCACCCTTACCTACCCTAGAAGTCCTCCAGAAACCCACTGAACCCACTATACCTACTATAAAGCACAGTTAAGAACGCCCCTAAAAGCACCCCATAACTAAAAACACTATAATGGAGACTTACCTAACCTCCGCAGGGATATCCGCAAGGCAATCTCCGCCTGCGGATATATTAGTTCTAGTATAGGAAACCCCCTTTACAGACTTATAACGTAAAGAGATTAACGGACTACTTAAAAAGGGCATCTTTGCGGTTATAACAGAGAAAGACGTTCCGCAAGGCGTCCATATATTCAACTCACGCTTCATTAACGAAATTAAGCACCTAGGTACTAACAAAGCTTTTGAAAAATTAAGGCTTATTATATAAGCCTATAACAACCAAGGGAAGGGCTTAGTCCTTACGCAATCACCTATAATTTAACAAGTCAGCTAACAGATTATACTTGCACTTATGCCTAGACTACAGTAAAGTAAACCCGTAGCTCTTTACCTACAGGATATCTCGCAAGCCTATATACAGTCTAATACCTACCTAAGTAGGGACATCTTTATATAGCCACCCCCCGAGCTTAACCTATAACTAGGAATAATCCTATGGGTTATAAAACCTCTGTACGGAGTACCAAAAGCTGGAAACCATTGGTTTAAAACATACTACTAGCACCACATTAGTAAACTCAAAATGGAATAGTTAACCTACAACCCCTGCCTCCTATACAGCCTATTAAACGGCCTCGGTATTATTGGACTCTAAATAAACAATACCCTATTCCTAGCAAACCAGACCTTTACGGACACTAAAGAAACTAAACTATAAAAGGCCAAGTTCTTAGCAAAGCTATAAGAGCAGTTAACTAAGCAGAATCTAATTAAGTTTAATGGAGGCCTAATTATATAAAAGGGCAACCTAATTAAGCTAACTTAGGAACGCCAAGCCTAAAACCTAAAGCCCGTTATAGCAAAACCTACAGACCTTACCAGTTCCCGCAGAGAGACCCGTAAGACCGTAAATACAAAGGACTAATACGCTGTATAGCGTGCAAGAGGCGCCTATATAGCCACAGTCTGCCAACCCGAATCTGCCTACGACTTATCCTTTACGGCCCAGGCAGTAGATCCGCAAGAAGAAAATATCAAGCAGCTTAATAAGCGCATTCAATAGCAAATTGATAACGCAATAAGAGGACTTACTTTTATACTACTAGACCTAAATTCCCTTAGTATAATAGCATTTATAGACACCTCCTTTGCTAATAATAAAGACCTATTATCACAAATTAGCTTTATAATTGTACTTACGGACCGTAATTAGGACATAAATATACTGCACTAGTCTTTAATTAAGTGTAAATAAGTAACCCGCAGTGTACTAGCTTCTAAGCTATATATACTAGCCTATAGCTTTAATATAGCAGCCGCAATCAAATTAACGGTCTAGAAGATTCTATAACTGGAGCAGTTACCCCTAGTTCTATATACCAATTTAAAGTCCCTCTACAACTACCTAGTTAAACTAGGTATAACACAAGAGAAGAGGCTTATGGTCAACCTTATGTGCTTATATCAGGCCTACAAACGGCGCGAGATTACGGAGGTTAAATAGATTAGCAGCGGAGACAACCTAATAGACGCTATAACTAAGGCAAAGCCGTGTTAAGCTCTTAAAACCCTAATTAACACAAATAGGCTTAACCTAGAAGTCACAAAATAGGTAGAATGGGACTAATGGAGCACCTACGGTACGTCTACGGCCCGTTGGAAGGCCGTACGGCTCGTTATACAGTACAGGTGGAAAACGGTGGAAAGCTACGGTGGAACTTAGTGGACTTACGTGACCCGCCGAATTTTATAGGGTAGTTAAATTGACTAATCACAATTTTCCATCCCCGGGATGGAAAATCGCCATTGGCTCGCTTAGCACTAGCGCCTTAGCGGCCCTTACGATCTAACTTATAGCTCGTCTACTGCCTGTTAAAAGGCCGTACGGTTTATTCTACGGACCGTAAGCAGAACTTATGGCCAGCTTAGGGCACTGTTTAGAAGGCAGCCTAGACGGCACCTTAGGGGAGATTTCCTATGTATTTTCTTTTATATTTTATGGTTCTATTAAAGCAATTACGGAGGCTGTACACAAGTGGTTTCATTTTTCAAGTACCGCTAGTGTATAATTACAGCACCTATCGTACTAACCGCGTGCCTACGCGTTCGGTACGCCAGGTATATATTTACGCGTTTGGTATACCAACCACTTACTTACGCGTCTAGTGCACTTATAAAGCACTAACTAATTAGGGGGAGGACGTATTAGTATATAGACCACATAGTCTGCTTTATATAATTAACAGTTACCACCATCCTAAAGAGCATACAATACTATACGTATTTCGTGCCCCGGGATACGACTCACTCGTGCTATTAAGTTAGTACAAATAGGTATAGTATTAAACTAAAAAGTATAATAAGTTTAGTAACTAATATATATAAGTAGTAATAGTAGTAGGTATAAATTAGTAAAAAAAAAAAATTTAAAATAATAGCTATAGCTGTAGTAAAAGTAAAATAAAAAAGGAAAAGTAGGATTAAAAGTAAAGGTAATAAAAAAATGGAGTAGTAGCTAAATATAAAGTAACTTCTTATATATTAAACTATATTTTACGTTAATAAGGTAAGTAAAATAGAATTTAGATATAAAATTATAAAATTATATAAGGAATATTAATATACGGCTCTATATTATCTTTATAACAGTTCTACTATTACTTATATAATTCTTTATATAATTCTCTATATAAATGGCTTTAATAATAGCTCTATATATAGCTATAGCAATCTTCGTAGTAGTCTATATAGTAGTCTCTATAATAACCTCTTTAGTATACTTATAAATAATATTCTATATAGGGAAGTAAAAGGGTAATAATAATATAATGGTAGAAGGGTAGTAGTAGGGCAGCTACTTCGTCCCCAAAGGACAAAAGCCCGTCACAGGCGCGAGAAATAAGTAAACTTTTCCAAGGAACTGCAAATTGCCGGCTATAAGTCAGCAATTTCAGAAATTTTCCTTGGAAAATTTGCTTATTTCTCGTGTGTATATACCTTCGCTATTTCTTAGAACCTAAGACATATATAATACTCCTTTCTCTTATCCGTCCCATTTCCTAAAAAAACTTTATTAAGTCGACTAAAGAAATTGGACACGAATTATGTGACTATTTTGCTCTACGTTTACTGCTATTTGTATTTATATATAGTGATCGATCTCATTGTAATGGGACTAGCCTAGTTATAGTAGAAATGTCTCGGTAAAACACTTAATAGATAAATTCCGACGCTTTGATTAAATTTAATTGAATTCTACCGAAATCCATCGAAGACCATGTGCGCATATGCGCACGTATCGACTACTAAAACCCCTAACTGTTTAATTATAAGATTCTTTTATTATTCCTTTCTCTTCTTTACGCAACGTCTTATACTCTATAAGAGCTATATACTCTTAGATTTAGATAGAATTTATATTATTCCTTTAAATCTTCCCTAAAGCCTCTTCGCACTCTTATATTATATTATGTTAAAACAACTACTATTAAAATAGCAAATAAACCCAAATCCTCTTCAATAACTATACGTATTATAACCCTAGTTAGGGAACAGTTAACTATAATATAACAGTTCTTTATAGACGCCTTAGCTTAGTAGCGGGCTGCACTAGAAGCCTAGCATTAGCAATTAATAGAAGCACTCCGCAAAGAACTTTATAATATTAAGGCACTTATATTAGAGACCCTAATAATAACACCTATAAATAAGATTGAAATAACTGTATTTAAACCTAGCCCCTTAAACGCCAACTCTAAACTAGTAATAGTAACTTAAAGAAACTTAATAAGCCCTAAGGCCTATAAGACTTTAATGGCAAACCCTTAATATATAGTAAACTAACGCACTACGCTCTTATAAAAATACGGATAGATAAATACTCTAAATACGTTTCCCTATTTATAATACCCTTAAAGCATTATAAGGTAATACTCGGATATAGATAGCTAAAATAATATAACCCTTTAATTAGCTAGATTAAAGAAACACTAAAGTTCTATATAACTTACCGCCAAAGCTATTACTTAAAACACTATACGCCCTATAAATATATATATAACTATTTAAATTTAATATAATATAAATTACCCTTACCATAAACCTTAAACCAAGATAATAAAGCTATAACTGCTAATTATAGCAAAGAATATAAAGATATTTTATTAAAACCTCTTAAAATTTATATAATATAAGCCGCGCCCTTTATCTTATTAGTAAAGAGATAAGATTATAAAATCTTTACTATAACTATAGAAAATATTAAGAAAGTACTAGAACTAAAATAGTATATTAATTCTTAACCTCTTATACCTAAAGAGTACTATAATTTAATTAATAAGTTTAAAAAACGATTTATAGACTAACTAGCCCCGCACTAAGATAAGCACGATTTTAAAATAGAACTTAAGCCTAGTATAATACTAAAGTTTGGTCTACTATACGGTATATTATAAGAAGAACTGCTTATAATATAATAATACCTTAATAAGTATTTAAAAAAAGGATTTATTTACCCTAGTTAATCTCTATTTACCTTACCCATACTATTTATTAAAAAATTAGAAAGAGCCTTAAGATCCTATATTAATTATTAAGCTCTAAATATAATTATAATTTAAAACTAATATTTAATTCCCCTAATTTAAGAAACGCTTAACTATTTAGTAAAGGTATAGTACTTTATAAAGCTTAATATAGTTACCACCTTTAATAAAATCTGTATATAAAAAGGAGATAAGAAGTATATAGCCTTTTATATATAATAGGGACTTTTTAAATACCTAGTAATACTATTTAGTATAAAGAACGGTCCTAGTACACTTTAGTAATACATTAATAATATACCCTATAAATTCCTTAATGTATTTATTACCGTATATATTAATAATATTTTAATTTACTTGTCCTTGCTTTCTAAATATTAGAAATATATTAAAATGGTCCTTAAACGCCTATAAGATATAGGCCTATAATACAATATTAAGAAATGTAAGTTCTATGCGTTTAAGGTTATATACTTAGGCTTAATAATATCCTATAATAGAATTAAAATGGACCCTAAGAAAGTTACTACAATTATAAACTAGGAAGGCCCTAGCAATATATAAGATATTTAACGATTTTTAGGATTTTTAAATTTCTATTATTAATTTATCAACTACTTCTTAGAAACTACTTAGGCGTTAATAAACCTAATAAAAAAAAATATGAAATTTAAATAAACTACTAAATATAAATAAGCTTTTAATAACCTAAAGTATTATTTTATAACTACTTTAATTCTTATCCACTTTAACCTTAACCTTAAATATATTATTAAAATAGACTTATCTAATTATGCGCTAGGGGGAGTATTATTGCAATATAATAAGAACAGTAAGCTATATCTAGTAGCCTTTCTCTTCTTGAAACTTGCCCCTACTAAATTAAACTATAAAATATATAATAAGGAACTACTTGCAATTATTAGATGTTTTAAATAATAGCATCCTAAGCTTAAAGAATTTTTATTTTTAATATATATTATTATTCATTGCTTAACGTCCGATTTAGATCCCTATTAGGCCCACGCGGACTACTCCTTATATACATATAGGGAGAAAACTCTTTTAAGAAAACCCTATAATCCATCTCCCCGCCTTTTAGGACTCGCCTATAAGGCGCCTGCGAGTCACCTATAGTGCTCTACTACCTTACTTTTTAACCTCCTTAGGAACCACTGCTGCCATAACAAGCCTACAAACGCGCTAGTATCGCAAACTTTGCTCTACTACTATAGAGTCATTAGGGGGCGCCTATTACTCGCCCCTTTACCTTTTATTACCATTTCCTTTATAACCTAAAACTAGTCTAGTATATTTTAGCTAATAAGCTACCGGGTAACCACCTTAAGACCTTTTTATATTAAAAGTAGTATATTATAGTTCTCTATGCCAGCTACTAAGAGCATAGCTTCTTAGTTAGTGTATAGGGGGCATAACAGTATTATATATTTTAGTG
>Ga0307507_10009552_pt1 | contig 12868 bp, 8 predicted proteins | sample 7_EM_MG_FD_207223 | JGI IMG/M metagenome (GOLD analysis project Ga0307507, IMG submission 207223) | Populus trichocarpa ectomycorrhiza microbial communities from riparian zone in the Pacific Northwest, United States - 7_EM | ecosystem: Host-associated > Plants > Roots > Unclassified | place... | reverse complement strand
TATCACAACTCTAGTGCAACGCTAAAAAGCTGTGAAATTCGGGAACAAACGAAGGGATAGGGCAGGGTTTCTTTAGTTCTCCTGCCCTACACAACGGACTGTTCAATAATAAATCACTTCGAGGGGGGATTGAGCCACCGGGGTCCCGCTAATTACCCAGGGACAATGGGTTCCTAAACATCCTAACCGCCGCGCCAGCTAGAAAATTACTGCGGGAATAAATACCCACTCTACTGGCAGATGCATTTTGGATCCCCCATCCGATCCCAGATAGACCGCCCCACAAGCCACCCAACACCCCCCTCATCTGAAGAGCTAAACCTAAATAAGAAACTTTCAAGTGGTTTACTTGGACGAACTGTGGCTACCGTGCTGACCACCGCTCGGTTCCTCATACAAACCCCACCAATCAGCATCTATTCAGGTGGAGGGGCTGTTCGGGTGGCCTCGGAGGCTGTCTACTATATTATCAAACGCTGAATGCATCAACAGAACAGGGACATCCTCAAAAGAACGCTGGTCACCGAGATCTAAAGACAAAATTCCTTGGTCTAGAATACTCACACGTGGAATACCATCAATGACAGAAGGTAGTTTTGGCTGTAAGACATGATTTTCAGGGGGGTTACAGACCACAGATGTACCGCCGAACGTCATCAGGCACCCGTGCATCGACAAGCGCACTCAAGTATAACAGAAGACCACTAGCATATGATATTAGAGGCATTCAACACCGGGTTGAAAAGCGTTTTCGAATGCCAAGTTTCGAGTTGATCGGCCAGTTTTGTATGCAAAAAAGCATTACTCACACCAAAGTTTTTCGACTCGAAAATCCTGCATAATCGGTTTTCAGCCCGAGAGCTGAATGCCTCTATTCACGAATTACGATAGACCCGTCCAGGGCATTGCGCCAGACCTTAAAGTTGGGCGTCATTCGTCCCCGAGCAAGGTATTTCCAGTGTCAAAAGCAACCGCTAGCGGTAGGCAATGCATTGTGCCGACCGAAGCTACAATGCATTTCTGCACTCTCACATCACCTAGCTGCCATTGGTCGTTTGCCCATTGCTTCTCCGTATGAGGCCTGTAGCCGAAAGTTTAGAAAGGACACCAATTCAATTTAGCATGTCGTCACAAAATATCACTCGGCCGTTTCGATCAAGACTGTTGGAATCTCCTCCTAACGGTCAGCCAGAGGAACATCTAGCGAGCCCGAATTCATCCAAACACAAAGTCGCACGCAAGGTGACATCACAGGAAACCCAAACGCTGGGAGTGACAGCGGGCTTATTCAGGCAGACAAGCATGAAGGTTTAGCCCTATCTAGGCAAATGAATTGAGGCATTATTTATACAAACACTATGCCCGAGGGGGGAGATGTTTCCCCACATGACAGGGATAGCTAACCAGAAAAATAATCCCTGCCTTGCAAGAAAACGTCTTCCCTGGCACTTGTACCAGCTGACCAACTGCACAGCCCTTCCGATGCTACTCGGATACCCGCGGCCGGAGAGAAGGACTCTTCTCATACTCGTTCAAACTTTTGTAGGGATCCTTTTTAACAAGTCCAATACTTAGCACTACCGGTACTCAAGTGCTCGAGTGCAAGTGCCAGGGGAGACGCTTTCACACAAGACAGGGATAATTTCGCTGGTCAACCTAAATTAACTGTTCACTAATTTTCCAACGGGCACTTGCACAAGGTACCGTAAGTGAGTTGGTGTTTCTCAAAATCTACCGGTATGCCAGTGATCCAAACCTCCCCCTTCTATCGTACAAGCAACAACATAGCACACCACTAACATCCCCGTAGAAAAACCTCAAACAATCCCCCAATAGCTCCACAGAAGCACAATTACGAGTGATCCCACATGACTCCACACCACCCTGCCACACAAACTGCAGCAAGACTGCAGAAGACTCGGACCGTTGGCTACTTCACACGTCAAGCAGGGATCCTCAGAAACTCACGGACACCACCTGGGTAGTGAATTTTAAGAAGCTGTAAGAACCATCACAACTATTCCTTTCGATAATTGAAGTATCATACAAAGCCCGCAAATTGATAACATGTTTTACACAATGGTGTTGTGAGATCTGAAGGTAACCTAAGACTTTGTATGAGAATGCCATACAGAAGGCACATGACAACCACCCTTGCTCTAGGTCGTCATCAGCGGTTTCTCAATTCCATAAGCCCTCTACTCAACTTTCTCTGTTGAAAACCGCCCTCTACATGCCCCCCGGCCTGATTTGACCTGGAATTGAACCCCCAAATTCGCTGGGAGCAAGAAAGTGGCCTGTAAAGAGGGCTCGGTTTTGGCGTAAAAAAAACGGCTATCGGCTCAAAAAAAAAAATTCTTATCATAACGCGATACTTTCCTCTCCAGCCCACCGGTATGATACCCCTCCTTCCCTCTCTCGTCTCTCTACATCATCCCACCGAGACCCCACCTAGACACGGGGTTCCACCTCCCTTCCTACTCACGTGCTATATGGCCCCACCCAACCAACCAACTAAGATACCCATCCCTGTGGTAGAGCCATACTTTTACTCGAGCACAACATCCACCGCACGCCAGACCAGTGACGTAACTACTTTTCCCCCTCACATATGTAAGCAAACATGCAACTACTCGTAGGCTACTGCCGCTATCATACTTGCAGAGTGCCCTAGGAAGAAACGTGGAAGTTTACCGAAAAGGTGTATTCCGGCTAGCTGGTACAATATGCTAAGTTAGCATGAAATATGCAGGGTCCAGGGCACACTACACTGGATGCATGGATACACGGAGAAAGAATTTGATGAAGGTGGGTATAGATATGAAGTTTTCGAATGAGTATACATAAACCATACAATCCTGAAAAAGGATCCTGCACCGCCGCTGCTTGCCAAATGTGAAGTGAAGTGAAGCTAAGGTCACCCAGGGGACCATACGAAGAGACTATAGGAGGATGTGGCAGCAGCAGCCACAAGGTCACAAGGTTTTTATACATAGGAAATTTCGGCATGTCGAATGTGTTTACAAATAGACAGATGAAGAAGAATACTTGAAGGTATACGAAAGTTGAAGCAAAAGAAAAGTCATGACCCGAAGAAATATACGCCCAGAAAGAATGAAAATAAGGAAAAGGTCGATCTGACAAGAGAGCTAAGGTATAGAATAAGAATGAATAGAAATCACATAATGGCGCAGCTGTCCGGTCTGGCAAAGACCGCTGTATCGCCCCTCCCCATCTTCCCCACTTTCTCTTTGCCTTTCCCCTTTGATTTCCGCTCATCTTTACTAGGCTTGAAGGCAAAGTTCTTATCTTTTTTCTCCTCGCTATCTGGTCGGAAGACAAAGTCATCGCCGTCCTCTTGATCATCATCATCATCCTGCTCATTCCTGGGCCCGCTGTGCTGGGATAACGGCTCCGGCCATAACTCTGGAACGGGCCTCACCCTGACCCTACTGCTCTTCCGTTTGTCCTCTTCCATCTCGGAGTCGTATCCTCCTGCGGAAGATGGGGTCCGGGTGCTAGTGCCTGCTGTTGGGGTGGATGTTGAGAGGAATGAGTGGCGGTGGAGGAGGCTCTGTGAGAGCGATCGAGCGGGCTTCAAGATCTGGGAGGTTGGGCGGCTGAGGCGTTTCGAATTGTTGCGCGAGTTGCCAATGCGAATATCGATGGCATTCAGCAATGCGTCAGGGCCAGGCGTGGGCGGGAGAGATTTGTTTAGTCGAGACGAAGACTAAAGGATTATTGGTTATTCGGTTCCAAAAGCCAATCATCAGTATGCCTACCTTTCGTTTTGTAACCGAAGAGACCACAGCTAGAGAGTCCTAGATATCATGAAATTTTAGCTATCATCCGTCCCGACTTCATAGACATCACGTGCCTTGTTCTTCCTGCTCGCAATCCCAGTCCTCCTTTCAATCTCTCCCAATACACCCTTAAGCTGCACTAACTCCTCCTTCAAGCCTATTGATTTCGTCTGTAAAGACACAAGACCTCTGAACCATTGCTCAACATTGAACGTGATGGCGGCATAAACTCTAACCAAATTCGAACCCTTCCACCCCTCTTTTAGTCCCAGAAGATATTTAGCTAAATCATCCACTGCGGCTAGCCCCTCCGCCACATCCTTCAAGGCCTCCTTCATAGCAGCCATTGTGCGCGCAACCACATACTCCACATTCTCATTGCCCTCCAATATCTGCAACCTAAACTCCCGACTCTCAAGCATACCGTCGAATGCCACTGACGCAGGTTCCGAGTCTAATGGAATCCTAAGATGTTTCAACCGTTGTGATATATCCGACTTTGCTAGGTCAAAATCCCTTGTAGTTTTGGAGATGAATTCGTCCATATCGTTTACATGGGATCGCAAAATTCTCACAACTTCAGAGTCAGATTTCGCCAGACGGCCATGCAGAAGATGAATACCGAAAGCGATTTGTGAAACGACCTTCAATAACCGATGATGATTGCACTCCTTATCCCTCTGCTGACGTTTCTTGCTTCTCGACGATGAACTCCCGGCTTCCGAGTTCAGCGCTTCGATCTGGAGATCACGAATTGATTCCTCGAAGGCGGCTTGCATGCTCGGTACAGGATGCCGGGGAACAGGGGGCGCCAACGCGGGCGCCCGCCTGCGGTCCCTCGGGCCCTCACGTCCACTGGAGTGTAGAGATGGCGACAGTGGAGGCGTGTAGCCCCGTCCCCGCTTAAACTTCTTTTCGTGCTGGTTCGCCATATCCTGCTGAAGGCTTCGTTTCTCTCAAAAACGGTGAGATTTGACCTGCGGGATGTAGCTCCAAGAATCACCCCCCCTATCCCACAGCGCCCAATCTAGCGATCTAAATCACACCCCTCCACAACAAGCAAAAAGGGAAGTGTTGTAAAAAAAAAAGGGAAATAGAAAAAACAAAACAAAAAGAAAAGACCCTAAGACGTGCTCGTACGGTCGGGGGTTGGATATGTGATCCCACCCAAAAGTAAAGTTTCAGCCCCCCGCCCGTGAAATTTGCTCAGATCAGTTAGAGCTGCGGGATGCAAACGCCGATTTAAAAAAAAAAAGATTAAATGACAATTGTGGTTCGCTCACTGCCAAGAGTAAGCTGTATCCTAGATGCAACGGATAGATCTAGAGGATAGCAATTTATGAGCTCGCAGCACCGGTATGCCGCGGGATTCACCGACCGGACTAGATTTTTACTGAATTCGTGACACCGGTGAGGCTGTGAGGCGTAGGTATGGGGATGAAAAAGGCTGAGATGGATATATCTAGAGGGGGAGTTTGTTCGAGGGTGAAGAGGCGAAGAGGGATCGTGCCGGATAATGTGGTGGATTGGGCATCTCTTCCCTTCGCTCTGATATTGCCTGTGAAGCTTAATCCGGTGGGATTGTAAAGGGGAAGCCAAACGGTCAACAATAGTCGGTGATTACAGGCTATCCCGTCTCTAAATTTGGAGTCGGATATGTACTTTTGCCTGTGTCTCTATTGATCAAATCGAGTGAGAGCGGGTCATAAGAGGAAGCGATGTGTGCCGTATTGATTGACATTCATTGGTGGACTCAAAAGTAGGTACCGTAGGCCGATTCAAGCGGCCAAAGTGAACATTCCCTTAATAAACTAACAATCCAAAGCTATCAGCCGAAGTCACACCGACTAGACACCAAATTCCTTGGGATCTTCTCTTTTTCTCCGAGGCAGGAAATCCGTCGTCAAAATGTCTGCTGTGCGAAGCCAGGAATTCAAATTAACCCCAACCAACACCAAATATAGTCAACTTCAAACCCCCTGGCTCAACAACCACAACTCTTGAGCTTAAATGCTTACGTAAAAGTGGCCATTCTATGATCGCCTAGAGAATCACAGAGGAATCTCGGGCTGCCTTGGTGCCAGGGCGATTCAAAGCTTTGCTCTTTTTGTGTGAAATCTACTAACTTAACATGGCCCAAGCTGACTGTATCCAGTAATACATTAGCACAGCTACGCCAAATGAGGCAATAGATTTGCCAATCTCTGCCCCAATACACACAATCTAACCAGAAGAGGAAAGAGACTGGCTGCTTAATAAGCGAATGTAAATTAACACGAGTGTATATTTGCAGGGTCTACCGTAGCACAACCAAGACCAACAGTGCGGCGCTGTCATACCACCGGAGACCCTACCATTCAATCGAACCACCGCAAGCCAATAAGGCGGGCAGACCGAAAGGCACCGCACCCAATGCCCCCGGCCGACTTGGGTTGTTTATGCATTATCCTACCGTATCCACCGGAGGGAAAAGAGGTGTGACAATCTAGGCGCGATGTCTACGAGTATATTGGGCTGGCCTGAAATCATGCAGTTGGAAGGACAGCCCCATATTCAGTGCTGTTAAAATTTCAACTTGCAAACTCCTCCAAACACCTTCTAGAGGGCGAGTTTGGAATAACTCGAAAAACTGCAACCAGCTGATGCGCATCCCTTGGAATACCGGTGCTTGCGAGGCATTTGTTATCTTTTGATGCGATGTGTTCCCCCAGGCACCTACTCGAGCAACGGCGACTAGCCGAACCAGTATCATGCCAGAGCATCATTTCGCGAATTAGGCCAACCAGTTCCAGGGTTAGGGATTGTTTAAGATTTTAGGCGTCAGGCACTGACGGGCAGTGGCTGATTCCAGACAGGCCCACGCGATCCATCCATGACGGATCGGATCTTTCTGATCGTTCATCCCGCCCAGGACTTACCGTCCATGCCCCTGCCCCTATTCCCTGACTTCTCCAACCTCCAATAATACCTCACCAGTACAGTATACAAGTGCTCGAGTACTTTCCATCTCTCGATACTGTAAGCCAATACACAATAGCCTCTAGGAAGCCCTACCTTTTTCTCTCTGTTTCACCCCTTTCCCTCCAATCCCTAAACTCATCACAAGTCAAGCTTCAGTTAGAGGGGAACGGCAGAGAGGGCTCGGAGGGTAGGTGCTTGTTGGACACCACTTGCCCGTACAGTATGGCGAGGGACCTGTGTAGCCGAGACAGGCGGACATTTCGCCTCCGGAGCAGCGTTATTTTGCCGAGAGTGCGATTATTACAGGTTAGTCCCTTGGCAAATGCCCATTAACTGCTTTTTCCAAGGGTTTCAGCAGTAATTAACATCTCCTAGACACCTTCGGCTCCACCCAAAGTGTGACTACTCCTAAACCCCAATATCCCCATGGAAACTCAAGACATTTTCATTTTCCCTCCACTACTGTACAGAGAATCATCCACTCTATCGTCTGATAGAGCTGTAATTCTCACCAGAGTAATGGTTGAGAATCCTTTAAGGGTTGAAGTTGAGCAACGTTTTCTTGGTAAAGCGCAGGCGGCCCTCACGACACTGCAGGTCTCGTCACGAAAGTCCCTTGATGCCAGCCCGCGACACACAGATGGAACTTGGCAGGATTCAGTTAGGCTAGGAATACTCGAGTAGTTGAGGCTCAAATTCACTTACCATTGGGTTCCGGACTGTCGGGACCCGGCAACACCTCATCATATCCAGGGCAATTTTCCAGTTGTTCCAGTGATGAAGTTCACTAAAGTTCATTGACTCAACATGGATAGAGGAATCACTATTGGAGATAATACGCAGTCCCCCGGTAATTTACTTGGTCTACGGCTTGGAGACACGTTGAACCGCATAATCAACTCCTTGTGCTATTAATTGTGTCTGAGGTCAGAGCTCTTTGAGATTATGGGTTCGACATGAGACGAGTCGACACCATATTGCAAACTTTGATCAATTAGCCTACTTTCTGAAATTCGATTACCAACACATATCGGATTAGACAATATTACTTTGTGCTCAGGCACCTCTCTGCCGGCCAGCCCTCGGCACGATTGGGACAAGAAATGGAGTCAATACTGGTGTTTGATCTAGTGTTTGGACCATATATCGTTTGGAGACGACTTGAAACCTTTGTCGATATTATTTTAATGCCGACGAACCGGAAATTCGTACCATGTAGCTCTATGCCCTTGCTCTTCGTGAGTTGATACCTGTAATTCGTATCAAGATACAAATATACCCTTACCAGGTAAGTTCCACGAATAACCCTGGCTCACGAGACACAAGATATGTAGAAGGGAATTGACTCACCTGTACTCAACAGGCACCGTCGTTAGCTTCAGCTTTGGCCGCGGCATGATCAAGGCGACGGCTTGTCGGCACGCGCCATACAGCAAAACCGCTTCTCATCACATTGTACAAGTGCATCTAATAGTCACCCGATAGCAATAGCATCTCAGCGTTCACGTTCTTGCCTGAAGCGGTGATTAGATAGTCTCTATGGGCCCGCATCCGAAAATCAATTGACTGTAGGAGACAAAAAAAGGTACTCAGCAGGCTTGTTCATCCGAGAGGCGCGATATCAGCGCCTTTATTGACCGCTGGACAGCGCCTTAACAATTCGTCCGCACGGGGCTCTACCAATCTTTCCATCATCTTCCAGTGGGCACGGCAGATTCCATTGAGCATCTGGGGTCTTTTAAGCCCGATGCAATGCAGTAGACACCGATGTACTTGTCCCAGGCAAGAAATATCCGGAAACAGGGACCCGCAAAATTTATGCCAAAAAACCCGTGCGCATCACAAATTCACCACTCGTATTTCTGATACTTGTTGCCTAGGACAAGTACCCTATCTCAGAAAGCTACAGGCCTCCGTTGCGGCGACTTCGCACAGCTCAGAGTGCTCCTCCCCTAGTAGAGAAGGGAAACCCAGCGCCATGCAACCAAGTACGGTTATCGGCGTAGGAAGAACGCGCACCCCCCAGCGGTAAGGCTGCCGAATACCCACCCCATGGGATAACTTACCTTCACCCAGTCCACTGGGCGAGGTATCTATATCCGGCAAGCCGCAGTCCCAGAAACCTGTTTTCCGCACTTTAACACAATACCGGTGAAACCCCCCCTCTCTGCGAGAAAAAGCCATGGATTTTTCATGGGTGTTCCATAAAACGATAGGTGTTGTTCCTGCTCCAGAAGGATTTCGATTTCAGGCTCCTGGTAGGCTGGGACCCTTATGAGAAGATTCTTTTGAGAGAGATGCAGTATGGCGCTGTATGTATGTAGTGTGAAATGGTGGGGTTGTGCTGCATACACAACGCTTTACATACTACACCGTGCGATTATTATGCTACAGAGAGGAGGACAGAAAGTACTGATAGTTAGGAATATAACTTTTTTCACCTTCTCAGAAATAAAATAAATAAAAATAACAAAAATATGGAGATAAGAAAAAAAAATGCATGCTTTGATTGAGGGTGCGCACTTTAAAAGCAAATAGACTCACTATATCTCATTGCTTCTTGACCTTCTGTTTCCGTTCTGATACATGCATCAGATATCACAAGGTGCCTTGGGGGGCTCAATATGGAGTGTCTGTTTGGTTGGAACTCTTGTGCCCGCCCTGGGCAAGAGGGCGCGACAACAGGGACTAAAGAAATGCCCCAGCATATCAAAAAATCCATGCGTACGAAACCTTATTGCATTCTTCTAACTATTAATGATCGTAGTACGGCGTGGGATACACCCCCCAGCCCTGGGGCCCCTGTTGTAAGGAAATTCCTCCACTTCCACCCTAGGCCTAACCCACTGTCCCCTCGCCCAGTCCATACAAAGGAAACTCTACCCCCTCCTGCTCGTCTAGCTTCGTCCTCCGTTCAGTACAGTACTTGTACAAGTAGTGTCCTCCACAAGAGAAACCCACTCCGCCGCCCTGTGCGCCATGCGTATCAGTGCACAAAACATACCAGTACCCCCCTGTTTTCGGGTAATTCTCCCCTGCAGCCAGGAGGCGGTTAGAGCGGGGGGAATACCAGTGAGGCGGTCCAGTGCGGGGGCTGGGACGTTGGATTGTGTTGGGTAAAAAATTTAATGGGAATCTTCAAGACTCGAGTGTCTATCTGTTCAGGAGTTTGCGACTTGGTAGCGGAGGGTTCCGTGACGCCCTTTTGAGATCAGGAAAGAGAAGGAAAAAAAAACCCCTTCACCTTCCCCACCCACTTGGTTATGGGCAATAATCATAATGTTGTAGTGTGTCTTTTTCTTGCATCTTATTCGAATCAATGATACAATTATTTTTCTTCTCTGCAAAGCGAGCCACCTGGCCGGCGAGCATTCACCATTTATTGCCTAGCCTTTCGTGGGTCGCGTGGGTTTGAACGGGTTCAAAGCATTTTGCAAGTCAGTGCTCGCTGTTCCTGGGAAGAGTTGGGTGGTAGCCCTGTCGACATCGGTAATACGAGAGACGGATTTCGTTGTCTGAGTGTAACCACTGTGACTGAACCGGATTGTCGGAGCGTCAGTGCGTATTATATACTGGTATTTTTGATGCTTTTTCTATTCACGGGGGACACGGTGCCGGTACTCGAGTACCGTATCATACGCGTACGGTAATGCAGCGTTGGAATTTCTTGGAATTAATAGATTCCGACAGAGTGGATTCAAGTATTTCATACAGGCAGCACCCACACTACAACAACTTTGTTTGGGTTACCCTCCTTGCCTTGGCTTGGCTATATCGTAGTAGCTTCTTACGGAGAGTGCCGGTATGATACCATAGCAAGTAACTTATCGCTGATCATTCACAATCACTATGCATCCGCCATTTTATTACCCCCTTCCCTATTTTCGTACCGTACTCGGGTACTTGTACGATAGACCACGGTATCACATTCCGCATTGATCAATTCAGCCTTCTTTGCCTGCTTGCTTACGGGGTTTGCTTACTCGAGTACTGGTGCTTGCTTGGTTCCCCGACCTTCCGGTATTGAGAACCCCCACATCTGTAGGTTGGAGCTCCAATGCTTGAATTTCACTCAATTGAACCTTTTTTGCGAGGGATACGGTACCGGTGCGGCAGTCCAGTGATCCACGTATGGTACCGATAATAAGGTTCTTACTGAGAGACCCTGATGTAGCATGCCGCTACCGACTGCTAATGCAGTTCCCCGTAATGTTCCCCCTCAGCGAGACATTCCCGTATGCTCTTCCCCTCCGCCTTCCCCTCCGGCCGACTGTGTGCAGCCTACGTACAACACCCGCACCTAAAGCACTGCGAATTCCCGAGGCTACTGCGATGTTAAGTTCCAACACGATGGCTCATAACAAGCGGTGGCTCAATTCAATGGTAGTCAACGGCAACTCCCCGCCCATTCTCTCCCTCCCCATTCTTTCCTCTTTACCCCCGTGTATCGTGACTGCTTGCGCTACATGATGCTTGTGCAGTTCATACCTTTTTCAGGAACGCTGTCCAGAGAAAAGGGTGAATGAAATGAAAAAAAAGAAAAGAGAAGAGAAGAAAAAAGAAACCTTGGACCCAATAACACGGTCAACAGCCCTGTGCTTTATTTTTTATTTTTTTCCTCCTTGCTCAGTCCCCTGCAAAAAAAATTAACATATGATGAACAAGGGCTGGACCTCGGCCGCCAGCCCACTGGCACGCAGACTGGACCGGGAATTGGGGCTGAAGGGTCCAAGACAGAGGAATTGAGTCCAAGCTTCTGTCAACAATTTATTTTATTTTATGCTGAATGGGACATAGGATGGCATAAAGCCATTATGGTTGATATAGTAGGGGAGGCGAAAAGCGCTCATAGGGAGGAATCTGGGGGGTTTACTTGTGCGAGTACCGGTACTCGGGTATGAAGGTTAGTGATGGGATGGACAGAGTTTTGCGGCGTCAAAGCTTTTTAACGCTCCTCAGCATTATCCGCCAAATTAAATCATTTTTCCCTCTGGCGGTCATGGGCACGGGGACCTCAAACCCCTGTCCATCCCATCACTAACTTCCACCCCCAAGTATTGTACTGTAGTGTTGGGGTGCGCAATTCCGCAGACAGGGTCTGACCAACTCACGGTACTCGAGTAGTTTAGAGTGGAGTGTCGGTATGGTATTGAAAAAGTTGAGTTCAACTAGCCATTGACCTCACGAAAAAAAACAGAAAAAGAAGTGGCACCGGTATTGAGCCCCTGGGGGGGCCGAGAAAGAGTTTTTTCGAGTGCTAGGTTTTGAGTGGGTCTGCTAGATTTCTGTGCGAAAAAGGCGTTACATGCACAATGCCAATTTTTTTTCAACGCTGGGCTGAATGCCTCTCGTGAAAAAAAAAAAAACCATCTCCATCACCGCCAATCCAGCCCCTCGAGCATAACATATCGTAGACAGCCAGCGATCATACCTGGGTATCGGTTCCTCACCGGAGCAACCAAACCTTCATGCCTCAAACCAGACCAGACCTTGCTAGACCCAGTAATAACTGTGCTCACCTACCGTACTCGAGTACCGTGCCGGTGACCTTGCGCACGGACTCATTTATCCCACCCCTCTGAAAATCAAACGAGACCATAAATAATGCTGTATCCATTCTCAATCACCAATTGGTCAAGCCAGGCACACCAAAAAATATCATTCAACTCGACTGCACCTCATCCCCCTCAGCACTCGATTCCCGATTGGGGGGTAACTATCCGGGGTAAAATACAAGCAATACAAAGTACCGGTACAGTAGATAAACGAAAGCTTAAGACGGTGACACGGCAAAGCACATGCTACTGAACCCGCCAGTATGGGTGGAGGTTTTGAGGGGGGGGGATAACTTGCCTGTACGAGTGCGGAAGTGTGGGATGAGGATGGCTGGGCTCCTTTGTTTTTTGTTTGGTGGGGTGTTTCGCTGATTATCTGTGCCGGTATTGTGCCGTATTATGAGCAGTACTGTAGCACCATGGTGAGTGACTTTGCTGTTCGGATGCATCTTTGTCAAATCACGAAGCTTCATCGCATTCAGGTGTACCGTACTCCTGCTTGTTGTTGCATCGTACATAAGGCCGGGGGGGGGGGGGGGGGTGCCAAGT